>Ga0193956_1000977_pt1 | contig 11951 bp, 8 predicted proteins | sample BB_7_MG_FD_140358 | JGI IMG/M metagenome (GOLD analysis project Ga0193956, IMG submission 140358) | Microbial mat bacterial communities from the Broadkill River, Lewes, Delaware, United States - BB_7_MG | ecosystem: Environmental > Aquatic > Freshwater > River > Microbial mats | place: USA...
GTTAAAGTCCTGTTCTTCATATAGTCTTATGGTTGATTCAAAATGATATTCTTTACCAATTGCGTCTTTTTCCATCATTTTTCCAAATTCGCCAACAAGCTGCATGGCTGCATCGGTTGGGTTGCCAAGTGCAGATATATTTTGAAGCTGAGAAGCTACCATTTTGTAAATCATACTTTTATTTTTGTCCGTAATAACATCTACTTTTATTTTTGCCCCAATATGATTAGAAATTGCAGAATTAGGATAATTTTCTAAAATCCTAATAACCTCATTGCTTGATGCTTGAGTTGTGTATCGCCCCTCCTCTGTTTTCAAAACTCTAAAGTTATAAATTGGATATTCTATATTTTCATAATTTTTAAGACCATCTAATGAAGCCGTTATTAAAATATTTTGAACAAGCTCATCTTTTTTTCTAATTTTTTTTCCCGGAACATATATATCGTTTATCATTTTATTAAACCTATCGGCATTAAATAGGTATAAATCAGTTGATACGTATTGCCATTCGCTTGTAAATTCGTAGTCTATTTGTTTTTTGAAAACTGGAACAGTCTGCACTGTTTCCTGACTTTTTACAGAACTTGAAATTATTAGAACTAATAAAATTAAGGTTATTTTTTGGATAACTTTCATATTTTTACAATTAAATTATGTGCATTTATATTTGTTTAGGTGCTTTCTCTTAAACGCAAAATTATCTAAAAAATGATTTTTTATGAAAATATTTTAGTTTTTTTATAAATTAATAGAATGGCATTAAAATTAATCTTTTTTATCTGTAAAAAATCTATAAAAATGTTAAAATAGTTTTACAGATATTTTTTTTTTATATCTTTGAAGTTGTTTAACAAACTTAAATTATTAATAAAAATGCAAAAAGTTCATATCTTATTAGCAATAATTGTTGTATTCGGAATGTTTTCGTGCACAAAAGTAGGACCAATGGGACCGCAAGGCGAACCCGGACAAAATGGAGCAAACGGACAAAATGGAGAAGACGGAGAAGACGGAACAAGCCCAGCAGTTTACTATTTTGATGTTCCTCTAAATAATTTTCAATACGAAAGTTATAATGAATCGTGGAACTCATATTATTATATAGAAGGGCTTACAATAAATATCACCGACCTTGTGATGGTATTTGTAAATCTTAGTAACGACGGAAATGGCGACAATTATTGGCAAGCATTATCCTATAACGAATTTATTAATAATACCGATTTTTATATTCAGCATTCGTTTGGAATAATGGATATTGACGACGACACTGGAAATAACAACTACCTAAAAGGTGATATAATGTTCTCATTAAGAGCATCTGACGGATTTGCTCCTTATGATGACATGAGTTCTGACGCATTGCTGTTATACAATGTTTATGTTATTAAAGGTGTGGAAGGAAAAAAAGCACAACTTCCAGATGGATTAAATCCAAACAATAGAGAGGACGTAAAAAAATACGTTTCGAATTTGAAAAACAAAAATTAAATATGTTCTAAGTTTTTAGTTTTTAGTTTTTAGTTTTTAGATTTTAATGGGCTTTGGCCTGATAACTATCTTTTTAATAATAGCTACTCAATTTTTTTTTTTGAGTAGCCATTATTCTACAACAAATTCCCGCTCTATAAGTGTGCAGGCTCCAAAAAAACCAAGTCCTCCGTTAGAAATATTTGTTTCTACGTTGCCTTGCTGGCTGTCAAAATAACCTCCACGCCACTCTGTTTCAAATAATAAGGAGCGAATAAATGCAGAATGTTCTGCACTTAGAGAATATTTTTTTTCGTTGATAATTGTTCCTTTCGGAAAATAAATTGTCTCTCTTTCGGGAGCAAAAATTTCGCTAACATCTATTGAGCTGAGTGTGTAATAATATGTTTTTGCATGGGTAGAATTATACGAACTATCCTTATATTCAGGCAAATGAGACCAGTTTAAATTAATTTCATACATTGCATCTTCTTGGTCGCTAAAAGTTGGGGCAACATAATTTATTGAGTATAAATTTTTATCAGAATCAAGAGAGTAGGAGAGTGTGTCTATTGGCAAGGCGGGTAGCATTTGGGCTTGTGAATAATATTTAGTTCCTTGATAATCAACAGTTAAAATATAATTTTTGTTTATTACTCCAATAAAAGTTGTGTCTGGTTTATAAATTCCGTTTAAGCTGTCTTGTGTTAAAATATAATAGTTTTTTCCGTCGTAAATGCTTACGGTAGCGTCTGTTACTGGCAAAGGAATTTCATTCAAATTATTTACCGATTTTGTAATTTTTATTTCATGATATTCTCTTTTGTTCGTAATTATTCCTTCAATTATAATAAAATCATAATCGTCATTTTGCAAATTCCAATCAATTTTTTGCTCGCAAGACGAAAAAATGATTATTAATATAAATGTATAGATTGCTTTTTTTTGCATTTTTAAAATTTTTATTTGAAACAAAGATACAAAAAGCTTTTTTATAAAAATAAAAAAAGGCAAAACCTTTCAGTTTCACCTTTTGATATCAAACTAATTAAAATTATTTTGTTGGGCTGTCTGATTTAAAACTAATTGTTAAATTACTAATTGAACTTGGATTGTAAGGAGTTAGTAATTTAATATTGTCTTCAAGTTGCGAATATTGGTCGGTTGGAGCAATTTCTGCTACCACAAATCCTCCATCGTTAAAGAATCCCGGAGCTTTCATGTTTTGCAAATAATCGTCCAAAATATCTTGAGGAATTTCATTTTGTGTTTCTTCAAAATACCAGTCTGCAATATAGGTAGAAAACACATTAAATATTGAATATTGTTCTAAAAGAATAGTTCTTGTAGTGGCATCTAAGTTGCTCATTGGCAAGCCAACTTCTGCTACTGCAATATCAAGAACTTCGTTTCCTGATGCCACAAATGCCCAGTTAAATCCTTGGTCGTCTTGGTTAAAGAATGTTGCATTTGGGTGATTAGAATTTCCGTAAACATCTACAATATCGCCGTTTTTACCAACAAACATTTTAAGAGAGCTAACTGCATAAGGTTCAAGAGTTGCATCTCCAAGAGGAAGTTCTACTATAGAAACAATCATGTGTTTTTCGTATCCCATTTCGCCAGCTTCGCTATAATCAATTCTGAAAGTTGCTTTTGACCAATCAGCTGTATCTAAGGTATTTAGATTAGCTGGTTTTAGCAAAGCTATACCTTTTACTGGATCTGAATTCCAAAATATTTGCATACCAATTCCGCCATCATCATTTCCTTCCGAATCGGCATCTGTCATTGTTAGTTGATAATTCCAATTTACTCCATCAAATTCAGAATTTTCTACAACTACCAGATTTTTAGTTTTTCCGTCGTCGTCGCCTTCAAACGAAAGTTCCATTGCTTTGTTTAGTCCGTGCTGTCCAATTGCAATCATTATCTCTTGCACTATATCTGCTGCACCCTCTCCAATATTTATGAAATTTCTTAGATGTTCGTAAATTTCGCCACCAGACATAGTGTCGCCTTTTGCCGATTTTTGCATTGTGGCAGCATCGCTAATTGAGCTTGGAATATCTACTTTAAAACTGGTTGGAACTATATTATCTTCGCTATTATTATTTTCTTTTTGACAACTTGCAAACACAAATAGTATTGCTAACATTCCTGGTAAAATCCATTTTAAATTTTTCATGATAAGTTTTGTTTTAAGGTTAAATTATTTAGTTTTATTTTCAATTATCATTATTAATAATTGCTTTCACTTTTAATACACAGCACCCCGAGTTTACCCTGATTATTTTTTTTATTTTTTTTAAAATATTTTTAATTTACTGATTTTTAAGTGAAAAAAGTTTATTCTTTTTTTTTATGAAATAAATTTTAATACTTTTGTTTCAATAATTTACACTATAAAATATTTTATCTAAAAAATCAATTTTTCTAAAAATGGCAATTTCAATAAAATTTGACAACAATATTCAAAAAGAATTTACGGCAACATTAATGAGCCGTGTAAATAAATATTTCAAAGAAAACAGTCTAAGTAAATATGGAGGTAATAGCCTTATTTTCAAATCATTAATATTAACTTTTGTATATATTGGAGCTTATGTTTTAATAATGAGTGGAGTGTTGAATATTTACATAATGTGGCTTTTTACAGCAATTTTAGGAGTTGCAGCAGCCGGAATTGGAATGGCATTTATGCACGATGCAAATCATGGTTCGTTTAGTAAAAGCAAGAAAATCAACCAATTAATGGGCTTATCTATGGAAATGATTGGAGCAAGTTCTACTACTTGGAAAATTAAACACAACATTTTGCACCACACCTACACCAATATAGAAAATGTGGACGAAGACATTGCCTCACGACCACTTTACCGATTTACAAAAGGTGCAAAACTTTATAAATTTCATCGTTTTCAGCAATTTTATATGTTTTTTCTTTACGGATTAATGACTCTTGTTTGGGCGGTTATTGGCGATTTTACCCAGCTCAACAGATTTCACAAACAAGGTTTGCTTGGCAAAAATAAGACTTTTGGAATGGAGCTTTTTAAGCTGATTATCAGCAAAATATTCTATTATTCTTATGCAATAATTCTTCCTCTCGTTTTTCTTGATATTACTTGGTGGCAATTTTTAATTGGGTTTTTCACAGTTCAATTTATTTTTGGATTTATCCTATCTGTAACATTTCAGATGGCACACATGGTTGAAAAAGCTGAATTTCCCGAACCACAAAATAATATTATTTCACAAAATTGGTTTGTGCATCAGCTACAAACAACCGCCGATTTTGCTCAGAAAAATAAAATTCTAACTTGGTATATTGGTGGCTTAAATTTTCAGGTGGAACATCATTTATTTCCTCGCATTAGCCACATTCACTATCCTGCAATTTCCAAAATTGTAAAACAAACAACCAAAGAATTTGATATAACTTATAATGTTTACGATAATTTTTTTCAAGCCCTAAAATCACATTTTAAAATGCTGAAAAAAATGGGAAGAACTCCTGAATTGGCTTAGAAGTAAGTATTTAGTTTTAATGCTTAGTTTTAAAAAGGCTTTCATTTGAAAATATATACAAAATTTTTATTTGCTTAAAGAAGAAAACAACTTACTAAAAAGCCAAATCTCTAAAAAACTACCTAAATTTAAACTGATAAGAAACAGAAGGCACAAAGCCAAGAAGATTTACGGAAGTTGCTATTAGTTGATTATCATAGATATAATTGGCAGGTGTGTAAAAAGTATTATTTTCGCCTTCAATTTTATTGAAATTTACGGCAACAGGATTTTTTCTTCCATAAAAATTAAAAATAGAAATTGTAAGATAATGAACATATTTTCTGCTCTCATTTTTATTTAATCGGAATTTTGCAGAAATATCAAGGCGGTGATAATCAGGCAGTTTATCGTTGTTTTTTTGCAAATAAATTGGCACGGTATAGTTTTGATAATAATAAAAACTTGTAGGAGAACTAAATCTATTTCCCGAGCTATAAACCCAATTAGCTGTTAAAAACCAACGACTTGTAGCCTTATATGCCAAATTAATATTTATATTGTGAGGCTTATCATAACTTGCCCAATATTTATTATTAAAATTAACTCCATCGGTCTGCTTTAAAACACGTGAATAGGTGTAATTCAGGTTCATAGTAAAATCACCTTTTTGTTTTTGAAGAGCAAATTCTATTCCGCTTGCTGTTGCCGCTCCAAAGCGTAACTCACCTTCCAACAATGGATTAAGATACATATCTGCATGGTCTATATAGTCAATTTGATTTTTCATTTTTTTGTAGAAAAATTCGGTAGTAAAACTATATTCTGCAAATTTTTTATACGCACCCAACACAAATTGATTTGCCTTTTGTGGCTGAATATTAGGACTTGCGGGCAGCCAAACATCAACGGTTGTAAACGGACTTACAGAATTTGATAAGTATTGCAAATATTGAACATTATGACTGTAACTAGCTTTAAATGAGAGAGTTTTGTTTACAGCAAAAGTAAGATTCATTTGTGGTTCGGTATTAAAAAAACTATTAAATTTTTCCAAACCATAAACTTGTATATCAACTGGTTGATAATTTTCATCGTAATTAAAAACCACAGAGGGGCCAATATTATTCCAATTCAAAAATCGGATTCCGTAAAAAAATGCAAACCAATTTTTCAGTTTTATTTCGTGTCCAAAATAAGAAACCAGCTCTATTGCATTGCTTGCAAATACCTTACGCTCAAAGTATTCGTTATTCAAATTTCCAGGATTAAAAATATGTGTGTTTGCACTAAATCCAAATCTAAAAGTGTTTTTAGGATTCGCAAAATAAGAATAATCGTTTTTGAAACTAAAATTTCCGATAAGAGAACTCCAATATTCCTCGTTTTCGTAAGATGAATACAGAAAATAATCGTAGCGGCTGAAATAAAGTATTGTATTTGAGAACATTTTGTCGGAAAAAAGGTGATTCCACCTAAAAGTTCCTGTAATATTTTTCCAAGCCATTGCCGAACTACTTGGCTGATTATTAAGTTTTAAAATATCGCTACCTGCATAAAAAGAAAAATAAATTCTATTCTTGCGACTTGGTTTAAAATTCAGTTTTGCATGAAAATCATAAAATTTTATATCTAAATTGGGAAAATTATCCTCCAAAAGCCAATTTACATGAGAATTTCGCAAAGCAAAAAGCACCGAGCTATGGTCTTTTTTAAGAGGAGAATCAAAAGAATAGCTACTCATAAGTGGGCTTATATTTCCCGAAAAGCCAAGACTTTTCATGCTACCATCTTTTGTTCTAACATCAATCATAGACGACAAACGCCCGCCATACTGTATTGGGAAATCTGACTTATAAATTTTTATGTCATTTATTACATCGGGAGCAATTGCCGAAAAAAAACCGAGCAAATGCGAAGGATTATAAATTGGAGCTTCATCTATAAAAATAAGATTTTGCCCTTTGTCGCCTCCTCTAACGTTAAATATCACAGAACCATCGCCATAGGAGCTAATTCCAGCAATAGATTGTAGTGTTTTTACGGCATCAAATTCGCCTCCGAGCAGAGGTCGTTTTACTATTGCATCGGAACTTAATTTGTAGCTTTTTATAGAGTTCATTTCCAAAATATCCGAACTGCTACTCTCTGGTATTGAGACTATTGAAAGCACATTTTCGTTCAACTCCAAACTTTGAGATATTTTTTGATTTTCGAAGAGTTTTACTTCAATATTTTTCTTGTTATAGCCTATGTATGAGTATTCTAAGTTGTAATTTCCTGTTGGCAAAGTCAAGGAATAAAAACCGTAGCCATTTGTGGCAGTTCCTACACGTTTTTTTTTATCAAAAATTGTTGCACCAATAAGAACTTCGCCAGTTTTTTCGTCTTTTAAATATCCGCTAATTGTGTATTTTATGATTTTTGGTTTTGTATCGTTTTCAATAATTTCGGAAGGAATTTCTTGCTGTTTTGCTTTTAAAATAATTTGTTTTTCAAGAATAATATAATCAATATTACAATCTGTAAAAAGCTGATTTATAATAATTTTAGTAGGTTTATTACGAGCAATAAAAGTTATTTTTTGCTCCGAATTTATTTGCTGACTGCTATACGAAAAATTAATATTTGCTTTATTAGAAATTTCATCAATAATTTCGGAAAGCTGTTTGTTTTTGGCAACTATCGTAATTTTTTTATCCAAATTTATTTGAGAAAATGAACTTAAATATAAGAAAGTAAGTAAAAATAAAGTTATAGTTTTTTTCATATTAACAATCATCACAATAAACCTCAAAAACATTTCCTTTTTGGATTATTTTAATATTAAGAGTGGCTTCAAGAACTTCTATTATAGAGTCAAGTGTCTGGTTGTCAAACGAAACAGTTAGTTTGTATCCATTTATTTTAGGGTCAATAATTTTAATTTCAATATCGTAAACTTTTTCTAAAATTGTGGCTATTTTGCTAAATTTATCGTTGTTAAAAACTATTTTTTTTGTTTTCCAACTTAAAAAATTCTGGTTTTGATTGTCGGATTTTAAGAATTTATTTTTATCTAAAATAAGTTTATGGTTGGCACTTAAAACAACAGAATCGCTTTTGTTTTTTTCGGAATAAACCATAACAACTCCCTCTTTTACAACCACTTCTTTGCTTTTGGAATTAACATAAAATTTTGTGCCAATGACCTCAACAAAAAAGTTTTCGGTTTCAATAATAAATGGTTTTTCGGGCTTGTGCTCTACTTCAAAATAGGCTTCGCCAGATAATTTTATATTTCTGCTTTTTTTGTTAAAATTATTTACATACGAAATTTCCGAGCCTTTATTTATTGTTATTTTTGTGCCATCAACGAGCTCTTTTTCAATAATTTGAGTTTCTGCAAAAATAGTTTCTTCTTTTGGATTTAAAATAAAAATTAGCCCAAAAACAAGTATCAAAACAGCAGCAATAGAGACTGCAATTTTCAAGAAATTGTTTGTTTTTTTCTTTTCAGGAAACTGAACTGTTTTAGAAAAACCAATTTTTGACTGAATTTTATCCCATTCATCATCAATTTCAATATTTAAAATATCTGGTTCGTCTAATTTATTTGCAATATCCCAAGTTTTTTTATAATCATAAAAAATAGCTTTATTATCCTTATTTTCAAGCCATTGATTTAGCAAAAGCATATCATTTTCATCAGCTTCGTTGGTAAGCTGTTTAAAAATTAGATTTATATATTTGTCGTTTTCTTGCATTTTTTATTCGCTTCTAATAATAATACACATAAATTTACGTTTACCCTTGTTTTTTAAGTCTTAAAAATTTTCACCTACGGCTTATTGTCTTTCCATAAAGTCTGTATTTTTGCAAAATATTTAAAATAAATAAAATCTTATCTACTGTAAATCAACAATTAAGCAATAAAACAATTTAACAATTCTTACTTTATAGACAAACACTATTTACATTTGCGAAATTATCAAAATTAGCAAACCTGTTAAATATTCGGATAAGTTTTTTCGCAAGGCTTTAAGAGCTTTGCTCATGTGAGTTTCAACAGTTTTTTGAGAGATATCAAGTTTTTCGGCAATTTCTTTGTATTTCAAATTTTCGTAGCGACTGAGTTTAAAAACTTCTCTGCATTTTGGAGGCAAACTATCCAAAGTGGCGGTTATTTTTTCCTGAATTTCCAGTTCTACCAGATTGTCGGAATAATTCCAATCAGTCTCATTTTCAATAATTTGCTCGCTATCTACAAATTTTTTGTTGTCTCTTATGTGGTTCAAACTTTTATTATTAACTGCTGTATATAAATACGACTTAACTGCCTTATTCATATCTATTTGCTCTCGTTTTTCCCAAAGTTTTACAAACACATCGTGCACAATTTCTTTTGCCAAATCAATATCTTGCAGATATTTATTAGCAAATCCACAAAGTGGCTTAAAATGAGTCTTAAACAACTCCTCAAATTTTTCTTTATCTAACATTTTTTATTCCGATTTCGCAAAGATTTTCAAATATTGCGGTAACAAATTAAAAACTTAAATCTCAAAATTAAACATTTCTATAAAACGTTCATCATTTGTTCTTTTATTTTTTCCAGTTCGTCTTTCATTTGCACCACAATTTTTTGAATATTATAATTATTAGCTTTTGAGCCTATCGTATTTATTTCTCTACCAATTTCTTGCGAAATAAAACTAAGTTTTTTGCCTGCCGAAATTTCTTCGTTTATTGTTTCCAAAAAATATTTGCAATGATTTGATAATCGCACTTTTTCTTCGGTAATATCCAATTTTTCTATATAGAAAATTAATTCCTGTTCCAGTCTATTTTTGTCGTAATCTATTTCTGATAGCTTTTCTAAGGATTTTGTTAGTTTAGCTTTAATATCAATAGTTCTCTCTATTTCAAAAGGTTCGAGTTCTACAAGTAAATTATTTATTATATTAATTCTGTTTTTAAAATCTGCTTGCAAAACCTTTCCTTCCTGATTTCTAAATTCAATAATATCCTGAATTGCTTTTTGGGTGGTTTCCAAAACAAGCAACCATTCTTGTGGGGCAATTTCCTCATTCTTAGATTTTACCACTTCTGGCATTCGCATAATTATTTGATAAATATCGGTGTTTTCAACCTTATCATCATTAGAAATAATAATTTCCTGCAACTGCTTGTAATAATTACTTACAACATTTTTATCAATATAATTTTTGCTTTCGCCCTGTTTGTTTTCAATTTCAATAGTGCATTCAACTTTGCCTCTCACTAATTTTTTTGAAAGCTCGTTTTTCAACAAAATCTCTTTTTCGGTATAAACAGAAGGAATTTTTAGGCGAATATCAAAATTTTTGCTATTCAGTGATTTAATTTCTACGTTGATAATTCTAATATCGTCTTCGTATTTGGCTTTTCCAAAGCCTGTCATGGATTTTAGCATGGGTTGGTATATTGGTTTATTCGTTTATTGGTTTATTCGTTTATTCGTTTATTGGTTTATTCGTTTATTCGTTTATTCGTTTATTCGTTTATTGGTGATTTCGTTTATTGTTTTTTTTATTTACATTGTTACTCTTTAATTCTAAATAATTTTCAAGTTTTGAAATTAAATAAAAAGGCAAATTTAAAAAATAAAATACCTTTGTGCGAAAATAATTAAATATTTTATGATAAAGATGAGGGTTAATTTATCTTTTTTTACCACAATTTTTAAAATTACAAATATTTCTTAATTTTGCAAATCATAAACTTCAAAAGTATAAAAAATGAAAAACTTACAAATAAATTCATGGCAAGATATTGAAAAATATTTTGTAAACCTCAAAAACAAAGAAATAAATTCGAGTGAAGACTTGGAAAATTGGCTCAAAGAACGTAGCGATTTGGAGTCTGTTTTGGAAGAAAATTTGGCTTGGCGATACATAAAAATGACTTGTGATACTACTGATAATGAGCTTTCTAAAAGCTACGAGCAGTTTGTTACAGAGATTGAACCAAAAATAAATGAATATTCTGATATTTTGAACAAAAAATTTATTGAAAATGAATTTTTAAGCAAATTAGACCAGCAAAAATATTTTACGCTTATCCGTTCTAAAAAGAAAGAAATTGAAATTTTTAGAGAAAAAAATATTCCAATTATTGCAGAACTTCAAACACTTGAGCAAGAATACGGAAAAATTAGCGGAGCAATGCAAATAGAATACGATGGCAAAGAACAAACTATGCAACAGGCTGCTAACTACCTAAAAAACACCAATAGAGAAATTAGAAAAGAGGTTTATGAATTAATAAACCAAAGAAGAATTAAAGATGTGGACAAACTCAATTCTATTTTTACGGAGCTTGTAGAAAAAAGAAATAAAATTGCAAAAAATACTGATTATAAAGATTATAGGGATTATAAATTTGATGAAATGGGTAGGTTTGACTATTCTCCATTAGATTGTTTTGATTTTCATAAATCTATTGAAAACACTGTAAATCCGCTTGTTGATGAAATTCTTGCAGAGCATAAAAAAAAGCTAAAATTAGATAAGCTAAAACCTTGGGATTTGGCTGTTGATTCTAATCTTAAACCACCAATAAAAGTCTTTGAATCAAGCGATGAGCTTATTGAAAAAACAATAAAATGTTTTTCGGAAATTCGTCCAAAATATGGCGAGTTTATTAGCATTATGCAAAAAAACGGTTATCTTGACTTAGATTCTCGCAAAGGAAAAGCTCCCGGTGGATACAATTATCCTCTGCATGAGAGCAATATACCGTTTATTTTTATGAATGCAACCGGCAATGTAAGAGACCTTACAACAATGCTTCACGAGGGAGGGCATGCAATTCATGCTTTTCTTGCAAAAGACTTGGAAATTGTTGATTTTAAAAGCACTCCGTCGGAAATTGCAGAGCTTGCTTCAATGAGCATGGAGCTAATTTCTATGGAACACTGGGACATTTTTTTTGAAGATAAAGAAGAA
>Ga0193956_1000978_pt1 | contig 11938 bp, 12 predicted proteins | sample BB_7_MG_FD_140358 | JGI IMG/M metagenome (GOLD analysis project Ga0193956, IMG submission 140358) | Microbial mat bacterial communities from the Broadkill River, Lewes, Delaware, United States - BB_7_MG | ecosystem: Environmental > Aquatic > Freshwater > River > Microbial mats | place: USA...
ATGGCCACAAATTTGTAATGCCAAAGTAATTGTTGAAATGAGCCTAGAGAATTTCCCACTTGATGCTTCTTTAGGATCGCACTTCTTCCATAATGTAACCTCAATGAATGTGGGTTATTTCTCTATAAAGAACAATTCGGAGCAGAATTTTGTAAATATGGAGTTATTGGAGAAGCAGGAGAAGATAGAACAAATGCATTACTTTAAACACGTTCGTTTTAAAGAACCATTAGAGATTTTAATGGATGGAAAGAAACAAACTAGTGTAATTAGTTATAAATAAATGAAAGGAGGCGGTAAGCCTCCTTTTTTATTGCATAAAAAAAGCTGTTCATGTGAACAGCTTTTTAATATCTTAATGTAAGTTTTTATCCTTGATAAGAATCTACACCAGCGGTTTCCATTTTACGGTCTACTTTCTTTACTAAACCTTGGATTACTTTTCCTGGACCAACTTCGGTAAACGAAGAAGCACCATCAGCAATCATGTTCACCATTGTTTGAGTAAAACGAACAGGAGCAGTTAACTGCGCAACCAAATTCTTTTTAATCTCAGAAGGATTGGTAACTGGTTTTGCATTTACATTTTGGTAAACGGCACAAGTAGGAGTTGCAAAAGTTGTATTTTCGATAGCTTCTTCTAACTCAACACGAGCAGGTTCCATTAAAGGAGAGTGGAATGCACCACCAACTTTCAAAGGTAATGCTCTTTTAGCACCAGCTTCTTTCAATTTTTCGCAAGCAACTTCGATACCTTTCATGCTACCAGAAATTACCAACTGACCTGGGCAGTTAAAGTTGGCAGGAACAACGATCTCGTCGATTTCAGCACAAACTTTCTCAACAGTTTCATCATCTAAACCGATGATAGCTGCCATAGTTGAAGGTTCAACTTCACAAGCTTTTTGCATTGCCATAGCACGCTGAGAAACCAATTTAAGACCATCTTCGAAAGATAGAGCTCCATTAGCAACCAATGCAGAAAATTCACCTAAAGAGTGACCAGCAACCATTTCAGGTTTGAAATCATCACCTAAAGTTTTAGCAAGAATAACAGAGTGCAAGAAAATTGCAGGCTGAGTTACTTTTGTTTGTCTTAGATCTTCGTCAGTTCCTGCAAACATTAAATCTGTAATGCGGAAACCTAGAATCTCATTCGCTTTTTCGAAAAGTTCCTTAGCAAGTTCCGAATTTTCGTATAGGTCTTTTCCCATACCAACAAATTGGGCACCTTGTCCCGGAAATACATATGCTTTCATATTCATTCTCAATTAAAATGTTTAATCCGCTATACGGATCAATCATCATGGTAAGTTTTGAATTATTCGGGCACAAAGATATCTAATCCGTTCGCAATGTGCAATTTTAGTTTGCTTTCTGCCAACGGATTAATGTCGAAGTACCCTAAGTATTATTTATTTTAGATTGTCTTCGTAGATATTAGTCGTATAAACTCTTCACGAGTAGCTACCTTTTCGAATGCTCCTGTAAAGTCAGATGTTGTGGTAGTTGAATTTTGTTTTTGAACGCCACGCATAGACATACACATGTGTTGAGCTTCGATTACAACTGCAACTCCTAGTGGATTTAAAGTATCCTGAATGCAGTCCTTAATTTGTGTAGTTAATCTTTCCTGAACTTGTAAACGACGCGCAAAAGCATCAACAACGCGAGCAATTTTGCTTAATCCGGTAATGTGACCATTTGGAATATAGGCAACATGAGCTCTTCCAACAAAAGGTAACATGTGATGCTCACACATCGAATAAACTTCGATATCTTTCACAATCACCATTTGTTTGTAATCTTCCTTAAACATTGCCGAGCGTAAAATATCTTCCGGCTTTATATGATATCCCTGAGTTAAAAATTGCATTGCTTTAGCAACACGCAAAGGAGTTTTTTCCAGACCTTCACGTTCCGCGTCTTCACCAAGTAATTCCAATACTTTTTTATAGTGATACATCAGTTCTTCTATGGTTTCCTGATCGTATTTTTCTATTTTTGTGAATCCCTTATTTTCTTGTCCGTTGATTGAAAATTCCATTCGTACTTTGTGTTTTAATTTAAGTCGATCTTTCGATCTGCAAAATAAGTATAAATTTCACCTATATAACAAACTTTTACGTGCTTTGTTTTAGCTAAGTTCTTGCATTGATGGATATTTTAATAGTAACTGATGGTTTTGAGAGTTTAAAGAGTTTCATAGGAAAGTTAATTCTTGTGGAAAATTTAGGTTCGAATTACGCTCGATTTAAATATAATGATTGTCAATTAGATATCTTGATCTCAGGATTAGGAAGTTCTATGGCAACCTACGAATTAACTAAGGCTGTAAATTCTCATGATTATGATTTGATAGTACATATTGGCAAGTGTTTTTCATTGAAAGATCAGATTGAAACAGAGAATTTTGTTTGTATAATAGATGATTATTTTGGTGATTTAGGCTTTGGAGTTGGAAGCGAATTTGGATCCTTATTTGATTTGAAGATTCGAAAGAAAAACGAATTGCCATTTAAGGATGAAATATTGGAAAATCATTTTATTTTGCCTGACTTGTTTCAGCAATTTAGAAAGGTAAGTGGTATTACATGTAATAGCATTCCATCAAAGCTTAATGATATTTCGAACAGTTATTTTAAAAATTATCCAGATGTAATTAGTATGGAGGCTGCTAATGTATTATATGTTTGCTTGAAAGAAAATGTGAAGTTGATTCAATGGTATTACGTTGTAGACAGAATTGAAAACTCCAGATCTAACTTTTCAACAAGTGAAAAGATGAGTAATGGAATTACCGAAAACCTGGAACTGTTTCTATCTGAAATGAAATTACAAGTGAATTAATTAAAGTGAACTAATACTGCTTTTCTGTAATAGATCGCTTGTAATAGACCACGAGCCAACATAAATCCTAACATGGCAATCCAAAGACCATGGTTTTCGAGAATGCCATTTAATGAATAGTAAAGTGGAATAAAAATTAATAATGTTGCTGCCATCATTGTTTTTCTCATGTAAACAGAGGCAGTAGCGCCAATAAATATTCCATCCATTAAGAAGGATGCAAAACTTAAGATAGGCAATAAAATAACCCACTTCAGATATTCCTGAGCAATTGAAATGGTTGATTCCGCATCGGTCAGAATGGATAGAAGATTAAGTCCAAAAAATCCATAAGCCGCGGTAAAAATACCACTTATTCCTAATCCCCAAATAAATAAAAGACGAATTACACGGGCTAAATTTTTGGAATTGTTTGCTCCAATAAATTTACCAACCAATGCTTCAGCGGCAAATGCAAAACCATCCATAAAGTAGGAGAAAATAAATAGAAATTGCAGCAGGAGAGAGTTAACCGCTAATATTTCCTTATTCACACTTGCTGATTCGGTTGTGAAAAAAGTAAAAACAAAAATAATGCACAAAGTTCTTATAAAAATATCCTTGTTGACCAAAAAGAAGTGTTTCAACTCATTCACTTTCGTCATGCCTTTTGCACTCCAATATTTGAATAATCTCCGGTAATATTTAGAAACAAAAAATATGGCTAGAGCTAAACTACAATATTGTGCAATAACAGTACCTAAAGCCACACCTCTAGCGTCCATTTGTAATCCATAGACAAAATAGGCAGAAAGACTAATGTTGATAACATTTCCTGTAATTGCTATCATCATTGGGATTTTAGCATTTTGCATGCCTATAAACCATCCGGTAAATGCATATAAACCTATTGTAGCTGGCGCTGCCCAAACCCGAATATAGAAATAGGATTTAGCAATTGTTTCTACAGAGCTCTCACTATCAATCAGCCAAAAACTAAGATTGGCAATTGGTTTTTGTAATACTAAAATGATAATACTTCCTGCAAATGCAACAGCTAAAGCTCTGGATAAAGAGAGAATACTTTCTCTTAAATTCCGGGCTCCATAGGCTTGTGCGGTTATTCCTGTTGTTCCCATTCTTAAAAATGCGAATCCCCAGTATAAGAAATTGAAAATAGTTCCTCCTAAAGCAATAGCACCAATAAAATCTACCTTTCCCAAATGTCCCATTAATGCCAAATCAACTATTCCTAATAAAGGAATGGTAATGTTGCTCACAATGTTTGGTACTGCTATGTTAAGAATTTTCTTATTCACTTCATGTTGCTTTTATTCGAGCACGAAAGTAGCTAAAAATCTCGGTTTTACCGATCGTAATACTGCGTGTAAAAATAAAAGACAAAAAAGTCTTTAAATTAATTGGATTTAATCCAGATAAAAATTAGTTTTGTTTTAGTGTTAATAAAATAGATCAATATTGTGAGTAAAACAGATACATATATGGCTTTTAAGCTACCAGAGTTAGCTTATTCATACGACGGATTAGAGCCGCATATAGATGCTAGAACGATGGAGATTCATCACTCAAAACATCATGCGGGATATACAAATAATTTAAATGTTGCAATTGCTGGAACCAATTTAGAAGGTGAAAGTATTGAAAGTATTCTTGAAAATATTTCAAAACATTCAGTAGCCGTTCGAAACAATGGTGGTGGGTTTTATAATCACGACTTATTTTGGAAGGTTATGTCACCAAATGGTGGAGGAAAACCAACCGGTGATTTATTTGCAGCTATCGAAAAAGATTTTGGATCGTTTGATTCATTTAAGGAAATATTTGCCAAAGCAGCAGCAACTAGATTTGGTTCGGGTTGGGCTTGGCTAGTAAAGCAGGCTGACGGAAAACTAGTTGTGTCATCTACTGCAAACCAGGATAATCCGCTTATGGATGTTGCCGATGTAAAGGGAACACCAATTTTAGGATTAGATGTTTGGGAACATGCATATTATTTAAAGTTTCAGAATAAAAGACCAGACTACATCTCAGTTTTTTGGGAAGTAGTAAATTGGGAGGAAGTGGCTAAACGCTTTCAGGATTAGTTTTGTTTATTGTTTTTTTGATTTTGGGGCCGGTTCTAATTTTAGAATCGGCCTTTTTGTATTTTTTTATTGAATAATTGAATTTTTATTGTGAAATTAAAGCTTAAATCAAAAAAGCAAAATCATGGAACACAAACTACCTAAATTGCCTTATGGTTTAAGTGATCTTGAGCCACACATTAGTCAAAAAACATTAGAGTATCATTATGGAAAGCACCATCAGGCTTACGTAACAAACCTAAACAAACTGATTAAAGGTACTGCATTTGAAATAGCAAGTCTTGAAGATATTGTGAAGCATTCCGAAGGTGGAATTTTTAATAATGGAGCACAAGTATACAATCATACGTTTTACTTTGAAGCGTTTCTACCTAATGGAGGAGGTGAACCAAAGGGATCATTACTAAAAGCGATAAAGGATAAGTTTACTTCTTTTGATGCTTTTAAAGAAGAATTCTCGAAAGCTGGTGCCACTCTTTTTGGTTCCGGCTGGGTTTGGTTAGTAGTTGATTCTGCAGGAAAGTTGAGTATAATTAAAAAATCAAATGCAGGCACTCCATTACGTGACGGATATAAGCCAATTTTAACAATGGATGTATGGGAACATGCATATTATTTAGATACTCAAAATGCTCGTCCGAAATATATTGAGAATTTTTGGAGTATTCTTAATTGGGGAGTTATTGAAAAACGATTTGAAGAATAATCTTGTAGTAAAATATCTAAAATAAAAAGGGGATTTCTGATTGAAATCCCCTTTTACTGCTATAAAAAGTTTATTTATAATCCTATCGAGAATCCTGCTTTGATATATAAATTGTTATCCAAGTCAAAATCTACTACTTTATCAGAGCCATCATTAAATTCAAAATTTCGTGTCAATGTGTAACCTGAATTCACGTTAAGGCTAATCTTTTTTGTAATTTTTTGATTTAAGAACAAACCTACGGCAACATTCATCATACGAATGTTATCAACTTTTTGATCGCTTCCGTCAGCAACAATATCATCCGTTAAGGTGAAATTTTCCCCAGCTAGAATTAAATTGGTTCCTATTAGAGTCGATTCACTTGCTTTGTAATTGATATCAAATCTTGGAAATCCAAAGTTAATTGTCCACTTATTATCTGGCTTCCACATTAAACTTACAACAGGTAATGGCGCTGGAAATCCTAATGAATTTGAATATAATGCACCTAAACTTAGCATTAGATTTTTCTGTTTATTTATTGGTTTTGTAAACAAAGCCATTCCAAACAAATTTAATTCATCAAAATTAATAGATGATTCAAAATTTGAAGCCACGCTAGGACTAATGAAAGCATTAAAATACCATCCATTTTTTAATGGTTTTGCAAAACCAAAAGTGTAGGAAATGGAATGGAAACTTTCTAGTTCTGCATCTACAATTGGAGTTGTACCATAATCGATATTGGTTTTAGCATATTCAAATTTGTGAAAGAGCCTCGAACCTGGATTTTTTAACTTTTTAGGGAAAGTGATTCTAAAGTCATACTTTTCAAAAGAGACATCTCCTCCTTCATCTGAATTACCTTTACCTATAAAAGTATAATCTGCTCCATATCTTTCTTTATTAAATTGCGCTTGGGCAACGTAGGATGTGATAAAGAATACGATCGATAATAAAATTAACTTTTTGTGCATGATATTAAATTTGTATAGAAACAATTATAAGTGGGATTTGTTTACTTTGAATATACTTACTTTTTCTTTTTTTCCCTTTAACTGAATGTTATCTATAAAACTATAGCTAAAGGTATTTTGGTTTTCCAGTTCGCTAACTATCAATTTTGATGCCAAAAATTCTTCCCGGAACGAATTACATACACCTTGAATACGTGCAGCGGTATTTATTACATCTCCATGATATGCAACAGATCTTTTAATTACACCGACCTCTGCAGCCATAAGGGTGCCACCATTTAATCCAGCTTTAAATTGTGGGAGAAAACCATAGTTTTTAAGATAATGCTCCGATTTATTTTGTATTAATTCTTTAAATCGATAAAAAACTTTGATACAGTTTAAATTTTTGATTCCTTCATGATAAGGCCACATTAATACAACTTCATCACCAATGTATTGATAAATTGTTGCATCATATTCTTTTACAGCATTTGTAATATCAGTAAAACAGTCTTGAATTAATTCACTATATTTTTTATGACCTAGTTTTTCCGCATAAGTGGTTGATGATTTTAGATCCATGAACAGAAAAATCAGTTTGGTTTCTTTAGGATTACGAAATTTACCTAAGAGCAGATCGATAAGTACACCAGGTCCAAATTTTTGATTGATGATCTGCATAAGGATTATTCCTGAACTGACCAGGTAGGTATAAATTAAGATTTTAAAGAAATTACTTGATTTCACGAATGCTTTAATATCTAAAATATCAGATCTACTGATTTCCCCTTCAATTATGTATTGAGAGAGAATACCAATTACGAAAATACTAAATACCGTTAGCACGATATGCATAATGCTGTAAGTAAGAATTATTCGACCATATGATTGTTTCCTCAATTGATCTTGCTTCTTGTTTATTCTCATATTCATCAAACTAAATATGGTTCCCATTAAAAGACCAGCTAATAATAGATTTAATCCTTCCATTCTCTCCTTAAAAGGATCTTTAAGTTCTACTGGAATATCTACTTCCGGATTCATTTGTAGAAAATTCCACAGATAGATCAATAGAATCCAAATGGCGTTAATAGTGAGAAAACTCTTTATTTTATCTTTCGTAGATTTCTTAAGACTTAGCATTTGATTAGCAGGTGTTAACAGTTAAATACCTAGTTGTGTTTAGAATAAAGATAAAATAGATTTGATGAATTCTTTGATCAATAAAGAAAAATCAATTATTTTATACTGTAGTGGAGTATTGATCGTGCAAATAAAATATAAATTAATAAGATTTTAAATTAAATAATGTTAAAAGAATTAGTTGCTAAGAACAGAAGTTACAGGAGATTTTTTGAAGATGTTACCATTTCATCAGAACAAATTAGAGGCTGGATTGATCTGGCTCGATTGGGCGCATCGGGGAGAAATGCACAAAGTTTGAAGTATAAAGTGATATTATCTGAAGAAAAGAGAGAAAAAGTATTTGAAACTTTAGCTTGGGCAGGATATTTGCAGGATTGGTCTGGTCCTGTAAAGGGAGAAAGACCATCGGCTTACGTTATCATGCTTAATGATATAAAAATAGGTGAGAATTTTTTTAGTGATGATGGAATTGCAGCACAGAATTTGTTGTTAGGAGCTGTAGAAGATGGATTTGGCGGATGCATTATTCGTGCATTTAAAAATAAAGAACTTAGTTCTATCGTTAGTACTGAGGAAGGAAATAAAATTATTCAGGTTATTGCTTTAGGAAAACCAAAAGAGGAAGTGGTAATTGAAGAAATGAAAGATGATGATATTAAATATTGGCGTGATGAAAAAGGTGTTCATCATGTTCCCAAAAGAGCTCTTGATGAAATTATATTGGGAGAATTATAAATAACGACCATATTTTTTATTGGTTTTAAAAATATTTTCAAATGAAAAAGTTAATTATTAGTGGCCTGGCATTTGTTTGCTTGATTTTGGTGTCTGATTTACTTTCAGCTCAGAAATTAAGAGCCGATTCAATATTTTTCACTGGTGCTGTAATGGATCAAAAAGAATTAACAACTCTGCCTTATGCACATTACAAAGTGAATACAAAACAGGCAGGAACATCGAATGCTTTTGGTCGATTTTCGTTTTGGGTGAATTCAGGTGATACCATTCGTTATTCATATGTTGGTTATCAGGATGTTAATTTAATTGTTAGCGATACGCTGAAACAAGAAACTTATTTGTTTGGAGTATTTATGACCAAGGATACAGTTGCTCTTCAGGAAGTATTGATTTTGCCACGTTTTGGTAATTTTAAGGAGGCATTCATTAATGCAAAAGTGAATACTCCTGAATATGTTAGAGCAAAAAACAATGTAAATTCTGCTACTTATCAGGCATTAACCACACGACCGGAAAAGATGGATGCGAAAGCAAATACAGATTTACTAATCAACCAGCATGTGGTTGAAAGCCAGAATAAGACTATGGTACCTACCGAGATGGTTGCAGGATTGAGTACTGATAGAACTTTGCCTGAAATTAAACGATTAAAACGAAAGCGAGATCTTAAAATTCCTGATAATATTGTAACAGATAAAGAGGTAACAACTTTAAAGCAGATGTACAGGTACGGCATTAAGGAAGGGAAATAAAAAAAGCGGTGAATTTTCACCGCTTTTTATTTATCCTCTACTAAATAAAGCTTTTATTATTAGCATAGCCATTTTAGGATTTTCTTTTAACCTGCGAGTTGAATAACCAAACCAATCTTTTCCGAATGGAACGTAAACTCTCATGCTGTGACCTTTATCGAGTATCGATTTTCTTAGTTCTGGAGTAACTCCGTATAGCATTTGGAATTCGTACTGATCTTTTGGAACATTATACTTTTCAATCAATTTGTAAGCTCCTTCAACTAATGGTTTATCATGAGTTGCAATACCAGGGTACACCTTGTTGGCAAACATGAACTCCAAATCTTTCACAAAATTCTCGTTGATTTCTTCGTATTTTTTATAAGCAATTTCTTCAGGCTCAACATAAATACCTTTACACAAACGGTAATTTAGGTTGGAAGTACCATTTTGCATGTCCATCATGTTTTGCAGATCGTCTAGTGTTCTTTTCAGATAAGCCTGAACTACTAAACCAACATTATTAGGAAATTCAGCCTTAAGTTTTCTAAACATGGCAATTTCTTTATCAACACAAGGAGAATCTTCCATATCTATACGAATGAAATTGTTGTATTCTGCAGCTTTAGCAACAACAGTCCTGATGTTTTGATAGCAAACTTCTTCATCAATTAATAAACCAAAAAATGTAGGTTTTACTGAGTAGTTTCCGTCAATTTTATTGGCTTCAAAAGTTTCAATTATCTCAAGATAGGCTTCTTTATTTTCAGTTGCCTGATCTAAGTTTTTAATAAATTCACCTAATAAGTCTACGGTAACTTTAATGCCTTGATCGTTTAGTTTTTTTGATTCGTTTACAGCATCCTGTATGGTTTCACCTGCGATGTATCTTTTCGAAAAAATCCATACTAACTTTTTAGGCATATAGGGTAGGGTTGCTGCTATAAGTTTATTGAACATTGGGTATAATTTTTAATGGTTATTGTTTTTTTCTTGATCACAATGTAAATAGTATGAAGAAAAAAAAGAATGATGTTTATCAGCATATAAAAATTTGACCAGTTTGATAAGCAGTAATTATATAAGTGTAAATTTTGAATGAATAAGTATTTTTTAGTCTCCTTAGAAAAGCTATATTTGTTAGGCAAAATCAAAAAGACAAGATATCTGCCCTTTGTTATTAGGATATCTGATAAAACTTGAAAATTAAATTCTAAAATACCTATGAAAAATTTATCTATTGCATTAAATGCTGTGTTAGTTGTTGCTGTAGCAATTCTTTACTTTGTTCAATTCTCTGGTAAAGAAGAGACAAAAGAAGTTAAATCGGTAGCAGGCGAAGGTGCTGTAGTGTACATCAATACAGATTCATTGCTTAACAATTATAATTTTTCTCGTGATTTAAATGAGAAATTTCTAAAGAAGCAGGAAGATTCAAGAACTGATTTCAACTTTAAAGCACAGAAATTAGAGAAAGAAGCTATGGAGTTTCAGCGAAAGCTTCAAAACAATGGTTTCTTGTCACGCCAAAGAGCCGAAGAAGCTCAGCAAAAATTAATTGCAAAGCAGCAGAACTTACAACAGTTAGATCGTGAATTAAGCGCACAATTAATGGGTGAGCAAAACGAGAACAGCAAGCGTTTATTCGATAGCGTAACCAACTACTTGAAAGAGTACAATTCAACTCATAACTACAGTTTAATTTTGAGTACTACTAAAGGTGGAAATGTGTTGTTATCGCAAGATGGATTGGATATTACTAAAGAAGTTCTTGATGGCTTAAACGCGAGATATACTCCGGAAGCTAAGTAATATAAAATATCAAAAATATATGGGGCAGATTGGCATTTAAGCTATCTGCCCTTTTTTGTATCTTTGCCGCTTTAACAGAAATGAGATTATAGATGTGAGATATTAGATGGAAATGTGATAAAACACCAGTCTATTTCTAATAGGTCACTTGTCATAGCAAGATTATGAATGATAATCGTCTCATATCTAACGTCTCATATTTCATATTTAAATTAGAATGGCTTTTGCAGATAAATACCTAAAGAAACAAAGAATGTACTCTGAGTACATTTCAGATCCTGTTTCGGAAAAACTGAATATGATTGTAACGATTCCCTGTTACGATGAACCGGATTTGATTCCAAGTTTGGAGGCATTATGGAATTGTGATCGTCCGATAAATGAGGTGGAAGTAATTGTGATTGTGAATTCAGGGGAGCAGACAGGTGAAAGAGAACTTGCACAAAATGCAAAAACTATTGAGGAAGCAGAATCCTGGATGAAAGAGCATCAGGATGAAAAATTAAAATTTTACCTGATTCATCAACCCAATTTGCCAAAGAAATTCGCAGGGGTAGGTTTTGCTAGAAAGATTGCAATGGATGAGGCGGTAAGTCGTTTCAATAAAATTGATAAGGCAAATGGTATCATTACAGGTTTCGATGCCGATTCTGCTTGCGATGCAAATTACCTGACCGAAATAGAGAAGCTTTTTAAGAAATTTCCCAAAGCCAATGGCGCCAATATTTTTTACGAGCATCCATTAGAAGGGGAGGAATTTGAAAATCAGATTTACGATGCCATTTCTCAATACGAATTGTATTTACGATATTACATGTTGGCGATGCGTTTTGCTGGTCACCCACATGCATTTCATACGGTAGGATCTAGCTTTGCAGTATCCGCTAGTGCATACATCAAGCAAGGAGGAATGAATCGCCGACAGGC
>Ga0193956_1000979_pt1 | contig 11926 bp, 10 predicted proteins | sample BB_7_MG_FD_140358 | JGI IMG/M metagenome (GOLD analysis project Ga0193956, IMG submission 140358) | Microbial mat bacterial communities from the Broadkill River, Lewes, Delaware, United States - BB_7_MG | ecosystem: Environmental > Aquatic > Freshwater > River > Microbial mats | place: USA...
ATTTATAAATTTTGAATTTAGAAATTGTATATTTTTTGGTCTATAAAGCTAATAATCAAAAAATTAAAATTTATAATATATTTAACAAAAGTAGCAATAAAATATGAAATCAAGAAAATTATTAACAGCAATAGCATTTATTTTTATAATATTTTCATTATCAGCTTGTAAAAATGGAGATAATTCTGACAACAATAATGCAGATACTCTTAGGGTTGAAGAAAATATTAATATAGATACAACAAAGAATGCTGAAAATCAATCAGAAACAGTAGAAGACGATAATGATTTTACAGCAAAATACGTCTGCCCAATGCACTGCCAAGGTAGCGGAAGCAACGAAGCAGGAAACTGCAAAGTATGCGGCATGGAACTAATTGAAAATTTGGATTTTAAATATTAATTTCCCATTTCTTATTAAAAAATTATGGATATTTTAAAAGACATATTTTTATTTAACCAAGACGCTCCGCTAATTTTTACCCGATTTTATTTTTGGGCTTTTTTTGCAGTGGTTATGTCTCTATATCTTGTTGTATATAAGAAAATTGCAGCACGAAATATATACCTTTTTGCAGTTAGTTTGTTTTTTTATTACAAAACAAGCGGACTGTATTTTTTCTTGCTAATATTCTCTACAATAGTAGATTATTTTATTGGTTACGGAATTTTCAATTCTGATAAAAAACTCAAACGAAAAATTTTGTTGGCACTAAGTATTTTTGTAAACCTTTTTGTGCTTTCATATTTTAAATATTCTTATCTCGCCGTTGATACCGTAAATTATTTATTTAGCACTAATTTTGAAGTAGTTGATGTGCTTGCAAAATGGTCAAATAATTTCACTGGTAGCCATTTTGATATTGATAGAATTATTTTACCAGTTGGTATTTCGTTTTTCACATTTCAAACAATTAGCTATTCCATAGATATTTACAGAGGCAAAGTTAAACCAGTAAAAAATATTCTGGATTTCGGATTTTACGTGTCATTTTTTCCTCAACTTGTTGCAGGACCTATTGTTAGAGCATCGGAATTTATTCCACAACTTTACGAAAAATTCAAACTCACACGTGCCGAATTAGGAATTGCAGTTTTTATGATATTAAACGGATTGTTAAAAAAAATGTTCATATCTGACTATATATCAGTAAATTATATAGACAGAGTTTTTGCTTCTCCACGTATATTTTCTGGCTTTGAAAACTTGATGGCACTTTATGGATACTCAATTCAAGTTTACGCAGACTTTTCGGGATACACTGATATTGCTATTGGAGTGGCTCTGCTCATGGGTTTTAGATTGCCCAAAAACTTTAATTCGCCATATAAAGCACAAAATGTTGGAGAGTTTTGGAAACGCTGGCATATTTCGCTATCTACTTGGCTCAAAGACTATTTGTATATTCCCCTTGGTGGAAGTAGAAAAGGAAAACTGCGAACAAACATTAATCTAATGATAACAATGCTTCTTGGAGGACTCTGGCACGGAGCAAGTTGGCAATTTGTAATTTGGGGTGGCTTGAACGGAATTGGGCTTGTAATTTATAAATATTGGCGAAAAATTAGTCCTTTTACTAACGACAACCGATTTTTAGCAAAAGTCCTCGCAGTTTTTATAACCTTCAATTTTATAACTTTCACTCGTATTTGGTTTAGGTCGGAAACAATGGAAGTTGCAAATGGAATGATGTATCAGATAGCAAATTCGTTTAATTTTGCACAAATGGGTGAAGTTATTATTTCTTATTGGAAAATTTTTGCAATGATGGTTCTTGCGATGGCAATCCATTGGCTACCAACCAAAATAAAAGAAGGATATATAAAAATATTTGTGCAAACACCTCATTGGCTTAAAGTTATAATTATTGTTTTCGTAATTTTCTTAATCTATCAAGTAAGGTCTTCGGAAATACAACCGTTTATTTATTTCCAATTTTAATATAAAAAATTATGCAATTAAACAAAAATTCAAATACAATAATAGGAGCAATAATTGGAGATATTGCAGGTTCTTACTACGAGTGGAAAAATACAAAAACCAAAGATTTTGAATTTTTTGTAGAAACTGCAACTTTTACCGACAATACTGTTCTTACTGTTGCAGTTGCAGATATTATCCTCAATAATAAGGACATAGCTAAAACAATTCAGCAACATGCTACCGAGCATAAAAATAGAGGTTTTGGACATTCGTTTAGAAAATGGCGAAAAAGCAAAGATTTAAAACCTTACAATAGCTGGGGAAATGGCTCGGCAATGCGTGTAAGCCCTGTTGGTTTTGCTTTTAACACAATGGAAGAGGTTTTGCAAAAAGCAAAAGAAACCGCAGAGGTAACTCACAATCACCCAGAGGGAATAAAAGGTGCACAGGCAGTTGCATCTGCCGTTTTTTTGGCTCGCACAGGAAAAAGCAAAAATGAAATCAAAGATTTTATAACTCGAAAATTTGACTACAATTTGAATGATACACTTGATAATATTCGTCCTACTTACAAATTTGATGTTAGTTGTCAAGGTTCTGTTCCACAGGCTATTATTGCATTTTTGGAAGGAACAGATTACGAAGATACAATTCGTAATGCTATTTCCATTGGAGGCGATAGTGATACAATTGCCTGTATAGCAGGAGGTATAGCAACCGCATTTTATGGTAAAATTCCGGAAAAAATGATAGAATATGTAAACAAAGATTTACCCGAGAATTTTATCAAAATAATAAATGAATTTGATGACAAATATACAAATAAACATATTGAAAATTAATTAAATGAACAATTTTATAAATGCTTTGGAAAAAGAATTTTCTGCAAATGCAAACAAAAAAATAGCTATTGAACAAAAACAATATTTAAGAAATCAGTTTGAATTTTATGGATTAAAAACTCCTAAAAGAAGAGAAATTCAAAAACCTTTTTTAGTTAAAAAATACCTACCAGAAAAAGAAAATTTAGAAAAAATTGTAAAAACTTTTTGGAACAAACCTCAAAGAGAATATCATTATTTTGCACAAGAACTAACATTCAAATATAAAAAACAGTTTGAAAAACAAGACATTGAACTATTTGAATTTATGATAATAAATAATTCGTGGTGGGACACAATTGATTTTATTGCACCAAAATTAATTGGCGAATATTTTAAACTTTACCCAGAACAAAGAGAAAAATATGTAAAAAAATGGCTCGCATCAGAAAATATATGGTTGCAAAGGTCGTCAATAATTTTTCAGCTAAATTATAAAGAAGAAACTGATACCGAATTTTTAAGCTATGTAATAAATTCACTTCTTGGCTCAAAAGAGTTTTTTATAAATAAAGCAATTGGTTGGACACTAAGAAATTATAGCAGAATAAACCCTAACTGGGTAATAGAATTTGCAGAAAAAACAAAATTAGATAAACTAAGCAACAAAGAAGCATTAAGACTTCTATAATAATAAATAAAATAAAAAACATCTTTTTTTTAGTCAAAAAATAAAAACTTATTTAACTTTGTTAAAAAAAAATACAACATGGAAGCAAAATTTTCACAAAAAGTAGCAGATATTTTAGAATATAGCAAAGAAGAAGCTATAAGACTTGGAAATAAAGAACTTAATCCAGAACATTTAATGCTTGGAATTTTAAGAGATGGCAATAATAATGTTCTTCAAATTCTTGTAGAATTTATGATTGACCTAAATATCATAAAAAAACAAATTGAAAAGGAAATTAAACAAGTAAGAATAATACCTCTAAAAAATACAGAAATCCCTTTGAGTAAGACAACTGATAAAATATTGAAATTAATATACTTAGAGGCACAATCATTAAAAAGTAATGAAATAATCCCCGAACATATAATTTTAGCAATAATGAGAGAAAACAAAAATTTAGTTAGCAAAATATTAAATGATAAAAGGCTAACCTATAAAGAATTTAAAGATAAAATTGCAATAACACCAACTTCTAAAAGCGATATAGACGAAGGAGACGATGACGAATTTGAAGACGAAAAACCCAAAAGTCGCTCAAAATCTAAATCTAAAAGTAAAATAAAAGACACTGAAACACCTGTGCTTGACAACTTTGGAATAGATGTAACTGCTGCGGCAATGCAAAATAAATTAGACCCAATAGTTGGACGAGAAACAGAAATTCAACGTTTGGTTCAAATATTGAGCCGTAGAAAGAAAAACAACCCTATACTAATAGGCGAACCCGGAGTAGGTAAATCTGCTATTGTAGAAGGACTTGCACTCAAAATTATTAGCAAACAAGTTTCAAGAGTTTTATACGGAAAAAGAGTTATTTCGCTTGACTTAGCATCAATAGTTGCTGGCACAAAATACAGAGGACAGTTTGAAGAACGAATGAAATCAATAATCAACGAACTTTCCAAAACCGACAAAGTTATTCTTTTTATTGACGAAATTCACACAATGGTAGGAGCAGGTGGAGCAAGCGGCTCGTTAGATGCCTCAAATATGCTAAAACCAGCACTTGCAAGAGGTGATATTCAATGTATTGGAGCAACAACTCTCGACGAATTTAGAAATCATATTGAAAAAGACGGAGCACTTGAACGTCGTTTTCAGAAAATAATTGTGAACCCTACAAATATTACAGAAAGTATTGAAATACTACAAAATATTAAAAGCCGATACGAAGAACACCATAATGTTTCATACACAGACGAAGCAATTGAGGCGTGCGTAAAATTAGGAGAAAGATACATAAGTGATAGACTTTTGCCAGACAAGGCAATAGATATTTTAGACGAAGCAGGCTCACGAGTGCATATTGCAAAAGTAAAAGTTCCCGAAGAAATTGACAATATTGAAAAACAAATTACAGATATAAAACAAGAAAAAATAGATGCTGTAAAAAATCAACAATTTGAAGAAGCTGCGAGCATAAGAGACCGAGAACAAAAACTACTTGACGCTTTAGAAACAGAAAAGAAAAAATGGGAAGAAAGCATGATTCATAGCAAAGAAACCGTTGGTATTGAGTCTATTGAGGAAGTTATTGCAATGATGACAGGTGTTCCTGTTTCTAAAATTGCACAGGCTGAAATTCAGAGACTTATGAAAATGAAAGAATCTCTGAAAGATAAAGTTATTGGACAAAACGAAGCAGTAGAAAAAGTTGTAAAAGCAATTCAAAGAAACCGAGCTGGGCTTAAAGACCCAAATAAACCAATTGGCTCATTTGTTTTTCTGGGACCAACAGGAGTTGGTAAAACTCTATTAGCAAAAAAATTAGCCGAATTTTTATTTGACTCCCAAGACACTATCGTAAGAATAGATATGAGCGAATATATGGAAAAATTTGCTGTATCACGACTTATTGGAGCACCTCCGGGATATATTGGCTACGAAGAAGGAGGACAACTAACCGAAAAAGTAAGAAGAAAACCATACTCAATAGTTTTGTTAGATGAGATAGAAAAAGCTCACCCAGACGTTTTCCATATCTTACTTCAAGTTTTAGATGAAGGACAACTAACCGACAGCTTAGGACGTAGAATAGATTTTAAAAACACTGTTATAATAATGACCTCAAATATAGGAACAAAAGAAATTCAAAATTTTGGACGAGGTGTAGGTTTTGGAGCCGAAAGCGAATCAGACAATAAAAACAAAGGAATACTTAAAAGTGCTCTAAAAAAAGCATTTACACCAGAATTTTTGAACAGATTAGACGACGTTATTATTTTTAACTCCCTTGAAAAAGAAGATATTTACAAAATTGTAGATATTGAAATGATTGATTTCATTAAAAGAGTGAAAGATACTGGTTTTGAGCTTGAAATAACCGACGAAGCAAAAAATCATATTGTAGAAAAAGGACTTGACAAAAAATATGGAGCAAGACCTCTAAAAAGGGCAATTCAAAAATATATAGAAGACCCTATGGCAATGGTAATTATAGAAGAAAATCCTCCAAAAGGAGCAAAACTTAAAGTTATTATTGACAAAGAAACTAAGGAAATAAAAATTATTACAGAAAATTAATAAAAAATAATTCATCTATTTAATTTTATCTAAAATAATAGATGAATTTTATTTTATACTAAAATGAAAAAAATACAAATGGTTGACCTTAAAAGTCAATACCTTAAGATAAAAAAAGAAGTAGATAATTCAATCCAAAATGTGATTGATAAAACAGCTTTTATTAATGGAAATGAAGTTCAAAAATTTAAAGAAAATTTAGCAAATTATCTAAAAGTAAAACATGTAATAACTTGTGCTAATGGCACTGATGCTCTGCAAATTGCACTTATGTCGTTAGACTTAGAAATTGGCGACGAAGTAATTGTGCCAGCATTTACATACGTGGCAACTGCCGAAGTTATTGCATTACTAAAACTAAAACCTGTTTTGGTAGATGTTGATATAGAAACATTTAACATTGATATTAAAAAAATAGAAGAAGCAATAAGCCCAAAAACAAAAGCTATTGTGCCTGTTCATCTTTTTGGACAATGTGCTAATATGCAAGAAATTATGAATATTGCCAAAAAGCATAATTTATTTGTAATTGAAGACAACGCACAAGCGATTGGAGCAGATTATTTATTAGAAGATGGAACTATCAGTAAATCTGGAACTATTGGAGACATAGGTTGCACTTCGTTTTTTCCATCTAAAAACTTAGGTTGCTTTGGCGATGGAGGTGCTATTTTTACTAATGATGATGAGCTTGCTAAAAAAATGCAAATAATTGCTAATCACGGACAAAACAAAAAATATTTTCATCAAAAAATTGGAGTAAACTCTCGTTTGGACACAATTCAGGCAGCAATTTTGAACGTAAAACTCAAAGAATTAGACAATTACTGCCATGCACGACGAAAAGCCGCCAATTTTTATACCGAAAAGCTAATAAATAGCACTCACCTGCAAGTTCCTGTAAATGCAGAAAACTCAACTCATGTTTTTCATCAATATACTTTAATTATTGAAAATGGAAAAAGAGACGAACTGAAAAAATATTTGAACGAAAACGATATTCCTGCAAATATCTATTATCCAATGCCTTTGAACGAACAAGAGGCTTTTAAAAATATTTCAAAAATTTCGGGTAATTTAGATAATACCAACAAACTTTGTAAGTCAGTTCTCTCATTACCAATGCACACCGAATTGGACGAGGAACAATTAGATTATATTTGTAATAAAATTTTGGAATTTAATTTTTAACAATAAAAATATACAGATGCTAAAATATTTTGCACACGAAACTGCCGTAATAGATGATAATTGTAAAATTGGCGAAGGCACTAAAATCTGGCATTTTACACACATTATGCCTAACTGCGAAATTGGGGAAAATTGCAATATCGGACAAAATGTTGTTGTTTCGCCAGAAGTAAAACTTGGCAACAACGTCAAAATACAAAACAATGTATCGCTCTACACAGGTGTTGAATGCGAAGACGATGTTTTTCTTGGACCTTCAATGGTTTTTACAAATGTAACAAACCCTCGAAGTGCGGTTGTTCGGCGAGGACAATACGAAAAAACGATTGTAAGAAAAGGGGCATCAATTGGAGCAAATGCAACTATTGTTTGCGGACACAATATTGGCCAATTTGCATTTATTGGAGCGGGAGCCGTTGTTACAAAGGAAGTTCCAGCTTATGCTTTGGTTGTAGGAAATCCTGCAAAACAAATTGGCTGGATGAGCGAATACGGACATCGTTTGAATTTTAATGAAAATGGAAAAGCAATATGTCCCGAAAGCAAAGAAGAATATGTTTTGGAAAATGAAAATGTTTACAAATTGTAAAATAAAAAAGTCCACTATTTTAAACAGTGGACTTTTTGCAAAAAACTACTTTTTAGTTACTTTAAATTCCACTCGCTGATTTTTTTGTCTGCCCTCTTCGGTGCTATTGTCTGCAACGGGTTTGTCGGGACCAAATCCCCTACCCTTTATTCTATTTTTATCAATACCTTTTTTAACAAGGTAATTTTTAACAGCTTGTGCTCTTTGATTTGACAAAACAACAAGGTCTTCGTGTGGTCCTAAATTATTTGTGTGTCCATGAAGTTCAATTTCCATTGTGGGGTTGGTTTTCATTAGCAATAATAATCTGTCAAGCTCTGAATATGAGGTTTTTAACATTGTAGGTTTGCCTCTTTCAAAAAACAAATTATTAAGAGCTACAACTTCTCCAACTTCTATGGGAACAAGGTATAAATCTTTTCGTATTTCTGTATATTTACTAATTTTTGATAAGTCAATATTTTCACCAACAGACATATAACCCTCTTTATTTGCAATAATTCCGTAAACCTTTCCATAGGGCAAAACAATTTTATAATCACCCGTGCCAGCATTGGAATTTGCAATTCCTAACTCTTTGCCCAAAGCCACATCTTCGTAAGAAATATCTGCCCCAAGAACTCGCTTAGTTTTCTGATTATAAACCTTTCCATACAAAATAACAACTGCTTCGGGTTGAGTTTCCTCTTCAAGTTTAATTTTATAAACATCTTCGCCTCCATACGAATTTTTGGTGGAAACCAAATAAGCATAATCTCCCTTTGCGGCAATAGAAAAATAGGTGTCCCATGCAAAAGAATTTACAAGATTTCCCATATTTTTGGGCTTGCTCCAATTAGTCCAACTATCATCTAATCTGCGAGTTACAAAAATATCAGCACTTCCATATCCTGCATGACCATAGGAATAAAAATACAAAGTTTTTCCGTCGGCAGCAATAAATGGAGTTCCGTCGTTGCCATAAGTATTTATAACATTTCCCATATTTTTTGGCACTCCGTAAGTTCCGTCCTGCTTACGAAAACTAACGTATAAATCCTTAGAACCTCTTGTGTCATTGCGTTTTATAGACATTACCAAAACTTTTCCGTCTGGCGATGGGCAAAAACTTTCGTATTCATCTAAATTATAAAAATCTTCAATTTTCACCTCTTTTGGCACTCCCCACGAGCCGTCTTGCTGGCGATAGGAAATGGAAATACCTTGGTCGGAAAGATAGTCTCCGTTAGCTTTGTAAACTCCTTCAACAAGCATTGTGTTATTGTCTGGTGATATGGAAATTACGAGATTGTCGCCACCATTATTAAGAGGTTTGCCAATGTTTTTGAGCTTGCTCCACGAACCATCTTTTTGCAGTTCGGAATACCAAATATCATATTTAGATTTATCTAAGCCATAGTTAGTTGGGTCGCTGGCACGTGCTACATAGAGAGTTTTGCCATCGGCAGAAATTATTGGAGCAATTTCCTGATAAGGCGAATTTATTTTCATGCCCATGTTTACTTTTTCAGAGCCACCAATAGTATTTTCCACATTTATTTCTTTATCGTTTTCGGTTATTTTCATATAATCTATCATCACAATCATTGCTGTGCCAAGATAAAATCCGTTGTAATTGCCAAGTGCATATTCGTAAGCATGGGTATAAACCAATTTTGTATTTATATAAAAATTCAAATTTTTATCTTTTTTCTCAATTTTTAAAATATTATAACTCCCAAGAGGAAAAACATGTTCAGTTTTTTTCCATGCTTGCCAGTCGGTTCGTTTTCCATCTTTTGTCTTGTAAATCCGATAATATCCGTTGGACCTTATTTCAAAATTATAGCTATTTTCCCAACCTTGCGAGTTCCAAACTAAACCATAACCATGATTTCCTACACCTGTAATTTGCTTTAATTTCGCTTCATAGATAAAATCCTCTTCTTCGTCTAACGAAACACTTCGCCAAAAGCGATAGGTGTAATCCTTTTTTTTGTTCCTAACTATATAAAATCCATTTTCTATTTTGGCACTTGCATTTTCATTGTCTAAAATTGACCAATTTTTAATATTATTGTCAAAATTTTCGGTGTAAGCATCATTTTCTGTTTGCGAATTTGCAATAAAAATAAATAATACGAGACTAATTGTTGTAAGAATTATTTTTTTCATGTGTTTTTCATTAAATTTGTAAAAATTAATTTTTTATTTTCTCATAAGATACAAAAAAATATTATTTTCCATATAATTATAATCAAAAATAGTTCTTTTTTACAAATTTGTCAAATAAACTCACTTTTTTTATTTCAAAATAAACACAGCTATTTAAAGCATATTAATATATGAATTTATTAAAATATTATAGCAAACAAAAATAATAGCAAATGAATAATACTAAATATTTAAAACTATTTTTTATTTTGTAAGTTCCACAAAACAATTTTATAAAAAAATATAATTAAATAAATATGAATAAATTTGTAATTCTTATTTTAAGTTTGATAAGTTTTAACATCTGTTTTGCACAAAGCCACACAGAAATTTCATCTTACGAAAATCTTTTTAAACCAAAAGAAAAACACGAGCATTATTTTTCACAAAATAATAGCAACGAAATAAAATTGATATTTTCAAGTCTTTACTTTTTTTATAAAAATTTTATATCTTCGCAAGACATAAGTTCTTGTTCTTTTACGCCAAGTTGTTCTACATATTCTATTCAATCTATTAGAAAACATGGAGTTATACTTGGAACAATGGAAACTTTTGACCGGCTAACACGCTGTAATTCTCTAAGCCCTAAAAAATACGAAAAAGATAACCGAACAGGTTTGCTGATAGACGAAGTTGATTGAGAACTAATTAATTATTAGACATTAAAATTTTTAAATATTGAAAAGTATATCGGAAATAATAAAAAATAAAGCATTAGAGCTTGGTTTTTCTGCTTGTGGAATTTCCAAGTCAGATTTTTTATCAGACAACAAAATAAAATTGGAAGAATGGCTTGCAAAGGGATATAATGCAGAAATGCAATATATGGAAAATTACAAAGATAAGCGGCTTGATACCAAACTTTTGGTTGAAAATAGCAAATCTGTAATTTCTGTTCTTATGAATTATTATCCCGAAGAGCTGCAAAATAAAAATTGTGATTATAAAATTTCAAAATATGCTTATGGCAAAGATTATCACTTTGTTATAAAAGAAAAACTGCAAAAACTTTTTGATTTTATTAATGAAAATATTGCAAAAACAGAAGGCAGAATTTTTGTAGATTCTGCACCTGTTTTGGAACGAGCTTGGGCAAAAAAATCTGGTTTGGGTTGGATTGGCAAAAACTCACTTTTGATAACAAAAAAGGGCTCATATTTTTTTATTGGAGAAATTATTTGCGACATAGAATTAGAGCCAGACAGCCCAATAAATGAATATTGTGGAACTTGCACAAAATGTATAGATGCTTGTCCAACTAACGCAATAACAGAGCCTTACGTTGTAAACGCTAACAAATGTATTTCCTTCCAAACCATTGAAAAAAAAGGAGTATTAGATAAAAAGACAAACCTTTTTAGTTGGATTTTTGGTTGCGATATTTGCCAAGATGTTTGCCCTTGGAACAAAAATAGTATGCCAACCAGTGAAAAATTATTTATTCCTCACCCAAAATTGTTGGAAAACACCAAAAGTGATTGGGAAAATCTAAATAAATCTGATTTTAACGAAATATTTAAAAAATCTGGAGTAAAAAGAACTAAATATGAAGGCTTTATGCGAAATATAAAGCAAAATTCTAATCATTAATCAAAATGTTTTTCTAAATCTCTGCGGTCTTTTTTTGTTGGTCTGCCAGTTCTTGGGTCTCTTCGTGGCGTAGAAATTTTTGCAAATTCATTTTGGACTTTTAGTTTAAATAATACTTCTTCTGGTGTGATTTCCAAAATATTATCTGCAACAAGTTTTGCTCCAACTCTATTTTTTATCAAATTCAAAATTTTGTATTCTCTATAAATACTTTGCTGTTTTACCGAAATAATATCTCCAACTTTAACTTCTTTGGAGGCTTTTGCCGATTGGTTATTTATTAGTATCCAGCCTTTTGTGCAAGCCGTAGAGGCATCTGTTCTTTTTTTGAAAAGCCTAACAGCCCATAAAAATTTATC
>Ga0193956_1000980_pt1 | contig 11926 bp, 13 predicted proteins | sample BB_7_MG_FD_140358 | JGI IMG/M metagenome (GOLD analysis project Ga0193956, IMG submission 140358) | Microbial mat bacterial communities from the Broadkill River, Lewes, Delaware, United States - BB_7_MG | ecosystem: Environmental > Aquatic > Freshwater > River > Microbial mats | place: USA...
AAAGCTATAGATTAAAGCAAAAAAGAGAAGCTGGATTATTAGATATTTCTAATAAATAGGTGTTACTAAGTGGTGCACTTTTACACTGCATATTGGTGCATTTTTGGTTTGCACTTGACAATAGTGCAAATATGAGCACTTTATATAAACTTTTTGATAAATATATTACTAAAAATGCGAATGTTTTAGATATCGGATTTGGATCATGTAGAGATTTATTGTATTTAGATAATCTAGGCTGTAATGTATATGGAATTGATGAAACAAAAAAGTTTGTAGAAAATGCAAAAGAAATTTTCCAAACAAAAGAATCAAATTTTTATCAAGGTTCACTTCCTAATCTAATTAATAATAATTCTTTTAATAAAAAGTTTGATGCTATTATTTGTATTGCGGTATGGATGCATTTAGATTATGCGGAGTATGAAGAATCTATTAGAAATATTGCAAAACTACTAAGTACAAACGCTACACTTATCATAAGTTATTCAAAAGGAACAAGAGGAATAAATGATGATCGTAACTTTATTGAGATTAATGAAGGGTTACTTTTTAGACTTCTAAAAAAACATAATTTGAAGTTAATATATAAAACATATAATGAAGATAGTTTAAGTAGGAATGAGTTAGTTTGGGAAACTATCGTTTTAAAATATATAGATGAAAATTAAATAGCCTCTATTATTGAAAAACCCGATTTTTTACAATTTTCATAGTATTCATTAATATCTTTTTTGTATTCATTCAGACCAAATTTCTCATTCCTGCTACAAATGATTTTAATAAAGTTTTTTGGAGGTAAATTATCACTCTTTTTCAAGTTACACATTGAACAACTTACAACTAAATTCCAGCTTGAATCTTCATAAATGTAAGACCAAGGAATAAAGTGGTCAATATGAATATCTTGTTCTTCAATTTTACTATTACAATAAAAGCATTTAGAACCATCAATTTCTAATAGAATCTTTTTATATTTAGAAAGAGATCTTCTTTTTTTAATCCCTAGTTCTTCAATTTTAGATATTAATCTTGGGGTAAAGTTTGTTTTTTCTAAAAACTTTGCCCATTCGTAAATAAGTATTTTAGACAATTCATAATAATTTTCTTTTAAAAACTTCTAAGTTTCTAATGAAATGACAATAAACCTTTTATCTTTAGGAGGTAAACGAAATTTCTTTCCTGATTCACTTAATGAATGATAATGTTTAAATAAATCAAAACAATCTCTATTTTAAAAACGAGGTATTACATCTTGTAAACATTTATTTTCAATCTCAGATATCATATTTTCTTTTTCTAAAATTCTATTTTTAAAGTATTTATCATATGAATCTGAAATATAATTAGTACCGCAGTATTGTCTAATAATAGACAATACTACAGGTGTTCTTTGTATCTTAAAATCTTGTTTTAATTTATATTTGCATTCTTGATACCAATAGTATTCTAAAAATTTATTGGCAATTTTATTATAAGTTATAGTTTCATCTCTTTCAAGAGAACTTTGATTTGAAAAATCTAATAAAAATTTTGCAAATGCAAATTTATATGTATTGTCCTTAACACCACGACTTATAATTTGTAAAAAAATATTTTTCATATTCACTTAGTATTTAAACCTTAGAAAGGTCCCAATATTGAGATTTAATTTCACTTATTTTTTTCTCTAATATTTTAACTTTTTTAAAATCTTCAGTTAAGAATTCTCCAATTAAATTTTCAATATTTCTATTCTTTTGTTTAATTTTTACAAATATTTTATGATTTTTATCTACTTCTAATGCTTCTAAATTAAAATCATTAGCATTATTATAAATTCTGCTTAAAAGTCCGCTTTCTTGAGGAGTAAGTTCTTTTTTCTGCAAAACCTTAATTTCATTAATTAATTTATTATATACTTGGCTATATTGTCTTTTTAAATTTAAAGCAAAATCTAATACCTCTAAAAAAGATATTATTCCATATATACTCATTAATAATAATAGATCTATTGTTGTTAGAATATCACCTAAAAAATTAAGTTTAAAAGTACCTTTGAAGTCATCTATAGCTTCATCATCATCTGTTATAAAATGAGTTTGAAAAGCTAGAGTATCTTGATACCTATTTAAATATAAAGCATATGCAGCTAAATGCAGTTCTCCATTATCTTCATTTACATATTTAGGATGGGTTACTTTAATAAAATTTAAAGATGATTCAAAATCACTTTCATCAACACTATCTACATAATTACAAATATATCTACTTATATAGTTCTGAATAAACTTTTTTTCATTACCTGTATTTAAGTTTTTTGAAAATGTATTTTTTAATTCTTCATAAATTTTTGGAGGTATTTTAATACTAAACTTCTTTTGAATTCTTTGAAGATAATTATATTCTAAAAAGCATTCATTATCTTCTAAAAATAAATCAACTTGTAATAAATTATTTATAGTACAAGTGTCTAAGATAAAATTCATTTAATTATCCCAAGCAATAATCTCATCTGTAATCTGATTAATAAAATCTACAGTTATTTTGTCTTTTCCCATTATTAAAGCCATTTCAAAAATTATAGAAAAGCTTTCATTTATTTTTCTTGCATTAAGATTTCCAATATTCTCTAACACATATTTTATAGTTTCGTCATTATCAAAAGGTGAATCGTTACCCTTAATTTTAAATAATTCATTTTCACATAATTCTTTTATATAAATAAGAGATTCATCTAAAGTTGGATTTGCAAAATCAATTTTTGCTTTAGCTCTTGAAGTTAAAGCCTCTCCTAAATAACTAGATAAATCTTCCATATCCATAAAAGTTTTTTGAGTAAAGTTTAAAAAAAGTAATAAATTATTTGATGTTTTATCAATGAATTGTCTTAAAAATGTTGTAAATCTATCTGCTAAATTTTTATTAACAGTATCAATATCTTCAAATTCATCTAACCAAATGATAAAAGTTGAATATATTTTTTTTTCATGTGTAATGCAACTAATAACAGCAGCCATTAAATTTGCAATTTGCTCATCATTATTTAAGCCAAGAGGTAAACCTAAAGAAGTTAGTGTTCCTTTTGTACTATCCCCATGAATATAATTCTTTAATTTACTAAAATCCTGTGAATCTTTACTTTCAATATCTATTAATTTTTTTAAAACATCTGCTATACTTTTATCATTAGAATATGCATCAATCATCAAATTCAATGTTTCTTCACCAAACTCAGTTTTAATTTTTTGGAAATCTAAAAAGATATCTTCTAGTGAATATTGCCCTAGAAATGATCTAAAAAATTCTTGAACAATATTATTTGACGACCTAGGTAAAGTTATTTTAATACTTTTTGCAGATGATGCTTTATTTTCATCTACAATTTCTTGTAATCTATTTGTTTTTGAGTAATATAATGAAGCATGAGTTTTTCCACTACCATATGAGCCCCAATTTAAAACAATTCTTGAAGCTTTAGTTAATATAGCAATTTTAATCCTATTTTCAATATTAGTTTTTACTTCGTTCATTCCAGCCCAAACTATTTCACTTTGAATAAGGGGAGGAGTAAGCCTAAATGGGTTTTCTTTTAATCCTAGTTTTTCATATGTCATTTTTTTCTCCTAATTGAACCATCATTTTCTGTTTTATACCACTCGAAAATAAATTTAGTATTTTTTTTGCTAGCAAGATGATTTTGTATTGTACAAAAATTAACAACTTTTTTAGCTTTAAACAACATCATAAAGCAGGTATACAATATTGCTTGAGAAGCAGTAACTCTATTAGGTGCTATAGTTTTAAATAAATTAAAACTCTCATTTATATAATTTTCTATTAACTCTATATCATCTTCTTTTACAGCTATTGCCTCTATAAAATATATTTCATTTATTAAACTAAAATAATCCATACATCTTAACTGGTCTAATAGAGTATGCTTTTCTTGAAATATATCAAAATATGAATTTAATCCATTAAAAAAAATATATCCTTCTTTTGATAATACTAAGTTATTTTGTAAAAACTCATTTTTATTTAATAAATCTAAATCTAATAACCAATTTACTCTTGGTTCAATAATATGTTCTAAGTATATTTGTGGTTTTTTCCAAGAGTTAATTCTATTTATTAAGGAAATAATTTTAGACTTTTCTTTATTAGATATGTTTGAATGTTTAATAGTAAAGTGTAATTGATTAACTATATATTCTTGAAATACTTTTTTAATATCTTTTATTGTTGTTTTATTATTTTGGATATATATTAAATCTAAAAGTGCCCATAAATATAAGTTATCATTTTGCATAATAAAAAATAAAAAAAATGACTTTTCATATTTTGATAATGAAAAATAATTATCTGAAGTTTCTTCTATTTTATTACTTAAAATATTAAAAATTTTTCCATATTTTGATAGCTGATATCTATTATTTTGAGAATATACTAATTTTAAAGAAAGACTAGTTTCAACGTATGGTTTTGAAGAAGTACCTGACTTAGTAATATCTATAAGACCTTTTGTATTTGTATATTCCAACAAATATTCATTATACTTTTTAGCTTCTAACTCGATTTTCTTATTAAATATATTATCTGGATAATAATTACTTTTATTAAATAATGTCAATATTATTTTTAAGTAACCTAATCTTCTCACTTTAGTTTGAGTAGTTAACATTTTTACACTATTAAGACTTAAATCAAATTCTTTAGAAAAATCTTGCCACCCATACCAAGATATGGCATTATAATACTTTTCTAAAAAACTACATTTTTTATAATTATGTTTTAAATTAAATATTTCTTTAAAAAAGTTTCTTTCACAATAATTATCTTTATCTATTTTTATTTCATAAAGCAAATCATAATAAGAGCAGTAACCACTATCATTCGTTGTAATATCTATAGTAGGTATTTTATTAAAATATCCATAGTAAATTCTTAATAAGTTTAAAAAAACCAAATAATTATTTGAATGAGCTAAAAGTCGAAAAGAGATACTATTTATATTAACGATTTCAGATAACCTAGTATCATAAATCTCAGATAACAAAATCTCAATTTCTAAATCTCCGAATAATTTTTCAAATTCTTCTTCAAATTCTTTTCCATTGACATTAATTACTAATAATAAGTCATCATTTAACTCTACATATATATTTGATATATCATAGTTAACTATATTACTATTATTGTCAGCTATAAATTTTAATAGTTTCTTTTCTTCTTCACTTATCATAATATACACATAGAGCAAAACTTATCTTTTTCAAAGTCATCAAGTGCTTGATCATGCTTAGACATATTGCTCATTTGTTGCATTACCGTTCCATTTTTAAGTGGCTGTTTCTTTTTTATCTCTTCTGTTCTTTTATAAGATCTTTTTATTTTATCTATATTTGCTGGTTTGATAAGCTCTTTTAATGGCATATCTTGAATCCAACTAAACCCTTGTTTTTCAAACTTCATTGCTTTGAAAAATTCATCAGGGTGTTTTTCATATAACCAAACCCACTCAATTTGTCTCATATAGAAACAAAAATAACAACCGGATCTACTTCTAAAATACTCTATGCCATATTCTTCATCAACTATTGGTTCATAGTATCTAGGAAGCCCTAGACCAGAATCATTTAATATTCTTTTTACATCTTCAAGTGTTATTCCATCTTCTTGAAAAGGCATTACAGTTGTTATATTGTCCATTGGAGGTCTAAGTCCAACTCTATCCTCATCTGCACGAATACCAACGTAGTTATAGATATGATTATAATCTTTGAACTCTTCCATTACACGTAAAAATGTTTCTACCTTCATTTTTCGTGTACACCATCTTTGTGTAGGAGAAGGTAAAAAGTCATTATGTTCCAATAAAAGTTCTTTGAATGACTTCTCAGGATATTCTCTTCTTACTTTAATTCCTAGTCTTGATTCAAGATCATTGATATACAGATATGTCTCTTCTAACTCTTCTTCTGTATCAAAAAATAGATATAAGAACTCTCTATCTGGATATTTCTCTTTTAAATAAAAAGCTAGTGCTGCACTATCTTTACCACCAGAGATTGCTATAACATGTAAATCTTTTTTATTCATTATTTAACTCTTCATTTAGCAGTTGTGAAATCAAATATAATTTTTGGTCATTTGAATATTCATTAGGAATTAACTTTTTCATTTCAACAACTTTTTTATCGATTATATCAATTTCACTCTTATTTATAGATACTATTTTATTTAAATTGTTATCTAAAGAAGTAAGAGAAATTTTTCTAATATCTTGGCTTTCATTTCCTATATCTATTAATTCTAATTTAGATAGAAGTTTTTGAGCATACTCTTCAAGTTTATCTTTAAATTGCATTACATCATTATCATAACATTGCTCTAGTTTTTTACGTATTAGAATCATACATAAACCATCTACAAATTCAACAATAGAATTAGAATATACAAAACATCTAACTACTGCTTTTAAATTATAGTCTAAAGTATCTATTTTTGATAGTTTTTCAGACATTTCAACTAATGAATTATCATATGGGAAACTTGTTGTTTTAAATAAAAATATAGATGCTATGTATTTTTCAAGTTCAAATAACTCTTCCTTATAACATAATGCAATTTCATTAAATGCTTTTTTAAATCTAATAATAAATTCATCATTATTAACCTCATTAATATCATTAAAACCTAATGCTTTAGGAAATGAGTCAAAGAATGCTTTTGTTGGTTCTCTCATTGAAACCAACTCTGTTCTTAAAGCAATTGCTTCATTTGATAGTTTTTGAGTTCTATGAGAATATTCAGGCAAATAGTTAAATTTGGTATGAAGAGTATTTATAATCGAAGATACTTTTTCTTTTGAATACTCACTATCTGTAAGATCTGTAGTTAATTGAACATATGCCTTAAATAAGTTTTGTTCTTCTTTTGAAAGTTTAATAAGATTTAGCTCAAATTTATCTGTAGCCTTCCAAATATTCATAAGCATATCAATCGACAATTCAAATACATAAGTATTATCTCTAAAAATATTAATTGTTTCTTTATTTACAATAATATATAAAGAAATAATAAATAGAGCTTTCATTCTATCTAAACCATAAGGCTCTTTTTCTAGTTCTAAAATTAAATCAGATACTTTTATTCTTTTTACCACATACTTTGCAATAAAACTCCATATATTTTCAAAGTTTGACCCATTAGGTCTAAATAAACTCCAAGTACCTTTTTCTTCTCTATGAATACCAGAGGGCTTTATAATAGATAAATATAAAGCTTTTTCTGCAGGGTATTTCTCGATTGAAAGACCTTTTTTATCAAAATCTTCTAATAATCTAAGAAATAAAGCTTTTATGTATGTCGTATTAGTTCCCTTATTCGCAATGGTATGATTTAACATATAGTTATTGATTTTTGGGGTATCACAATAAAAATTATTTGAAATAGTAGATAGTGAATTCTGTAAAGTTCTAGATGAAAAGTCATACTCTTCACCAAGATAATAAATACTACTATTTATATACCCTTCATTTAGGATATTATCAACTGCTGTACTATAATCTAATATCATATTATCAATGATATCAATTGTTTGTATACTTACTTTTTCTTTATTGTCATTTTTTATAATCTTTAACGCTTCAACTTTTTCAACTAAATCATTAATCTTTTGAGTATTATTTAAAGATAAAAATAGAGATCGCTTATTCTCTTTTGAAAACTCTTTAAGATCAAACTCTCTGTTACTAATTAAAAATATTTTATATGCAGAACTAAACTCCGTTTCATTATTAAAAATATATTTTTTCTCAAAAACTCTTTTAGTTCCAAATTCAGAGAAATATTTTTTTGCAATTATATATTTATTTTTAATAACTCTATCAATTTGTTCTTCATAGTTAAAATTCTTATTTTTAGAAAGTACATTCTTTAGTTCTTTATTAATATCAATATTTGAATCAGCTAATAAAGAGTAAGAGAGTGTTTGTTCTTGAAATACTAATAAATTATACTGCAATAAAATATCAATATTTTTTATAATATCTAGTTCATTATATTTATCGATTAAAGACAATACTAAATGTTCCCTATTTGGAAGTACAGTATTAGACAACTTAAAAGTGTGTATTAAAGAAACTGTTTTAATAATATCTTTTTGAATTATATTTTCAATTCGTGAATCTTTCAATCTTTCCTCTGAAAAGTACCAAATCTCACTATCTGGTAAAACAATTGAATAAACTCTTAGTAAATAAGATACATAATCATATAAGTTTGATAATGAATATAACTCTTTTTTATCAAGTTCTGTATGTATAAATTCTTGAAATGCATTTGGTTCAGAAGAGAATATAAATGAATAAATTGATCTTTGATTTTGAAAGTATTTAGAAAATATTTCAGCAATAACTAATACTGAATAAGGGTGAATAGGTATGATTTTTTCAAATAAGTACTCAAGTTCTTTAATATCAATGTTTTTATTAAATCTTTTATCTTTACAAATTTTATTAACAAGTTTTTTACTTTCAGATAGTATTTCAGAATCTTTTAGTGAAATTGTTTCTTTAAAAATATTCAACATTTCATAATAATCATCTTTAAAAACAATATTTTCAAATCTTCCTTGAATTTTATCCCAATCAGTGTATGAAACAGAACCTAAATCAAGAGTGTATTCATTAAAAGATTTATGTAAAGATACTAAAAGTTTAAAGTTATTCCTTTTATTTATAAATTCGGCTAATGTTTGTAATTCAAAAATATCATTAGAATTTAAATCTTCAAAACTATATTCGATAAACTTTCCAAACTCATCAATTGAAAATAATATATCTGAATAACTACTTTTTTCTAAATCCTTTTCCAAGTACTCTAAAGCTTTACTTATAGAAAAAGTATCATCATTCTTCATATATTTATTTGTTAATTTTAATTCTTTATTCTGTAATAAAATATTTTTAAATTGCTCTTTAAAAGATATATGTTCACCAACAATTTTGATTCTTAAAAATTTTCTATCGTATATGAAACTCTTATATGCATCAAATAATTCACTATTTACATCTCTAAGTTTTTCTAAACACTTTTTAGAATACTCATTACCTGATAACAGAGTATTTATATATAGAAGTAGAGATGATTTACCACATCCAAAAGGACCTATTAAAGACATAGAGTTATGGTAATCTACCTTGAAAAAAACTTTTAATACATTTTGAGCAGATGTAGTAAGAATATAACTATCACAATCTTCTTTATCATGAACAATATTTGCAGACTTATTAAATTTACTATTTAAAGTTATATAATCTTTATAATAAAACAACACCACCCCTTACTTCAATATATTTGTTAAAAGTTGTATACTATCTAACTTTTCTGTTAGATAAATCTGTCTAATTCCAGCAACTTCTGAATAAGATAATTTACCACTAGTTAAGTTATCTAATTGATTAATTTTTGCAAAAAGTTTATTTTCACTTATACATAAACATTTTTGAATACTTAATTCTCCTCTTTGAATATCATTTATAGAGAGAGAACTATTTTCTTTAATTTTATATATACTTATATAATCACTTAGAATATATAAAAAAACATCATCTGAAATATTCATTGTTGAATCAATATTTAAAATATAACTATCTTTTAATTTTGTCAAAATATTTAATTCTGATAACAAACTCATATTAACTTCATCTGCTGAATTAGCATACATTTTTAAAAAGACATCTAAATCTGAGTTTAATGTTGTAGGAGATAGCTTAATTTTATTTTTTTCCAGCCAGATATTTATCTCTTTAAAAATATCACTTTTATAAAATCTATATGAATATATTAAATTAAAAAATGAGTAATATAAAGTTGTAGTTTCTCTATTTTTAACAAGGTTCCAGTGTAAGATCCAAAGAATATCATTATTTTCTAAAAATGGATCCTTTTCTATAATCAATTGTCCTAATGTAGTTAATTCATTGTCCTTAATTAAACATAATACTTTTAACCAATGATTTAAAGACTTAATCATATTATTACCAAGTCCAGTACTTGAAATAGCATCTTCTCTATTTGATATTGAAAAAATCATTTTATCTTCAGAAAAAGCCTGTAGTCCTTTTACTATCCAATCAATTTTACAATCAAACTTATCATGACCAGAAAATGATGTTTTAATCTTTAGCATTTTTTATACTGTCCTTTTTAAGGTCTTCTATAATGACCTTATACTTATTATTTTCAATAATTAATATTAAATAAGCTTCAACCCAATTAGAAGTTTTATTTGTTCTTTTGGTTAACCAACCATTTATAGTAGGGAGAGGAGTATTTGTTAATTTTGAAAATTCTTCTTTTGTTAGTCCTGCTTTTAATAATGTCTTTTTAAATAGATTAGCATTCATATGCGAATTGTACTTTAAATACGATTAATAACAGATTAATATTATTTAGTGTTTTACATATTTTTTTTGTTTAAAACATAATATATATGTGATTTACATATTAATAAATTATATTTTTTATTTCTAAACATTTTTAATCATATATAAAAAAATGGTTTGCAATTTGAGAAATATTTAAGTTAAAATAAAAAGTATGAAAGAAGTAGAAAAAATGAGAAATAGTAAATATACAAAAGAGTTCAGAGATGAAACTGTACAGTTGATTTTAAGTAGTGATAAATCAGCGATGCAAATAGTAAAAGATCTTGGAATAAATGATAAGACTATTTATAATTGGATTAAGATTTATAAAAATGAGAATAATATAAATACTCCTATCAATGAAACAAAAAATCAGAAAAAGTCTTCACAAGATGAACTGCTTGCAGAACTAAAACAACTGCGCACAGAGAACAAAATACTTAAACAAGAAAGGGATATTTTAAAAAAGGCAACAGCATACTTTGCAAAAGAAACTCTTTCAAGTATGCGTGGATTAAAGAGCATCAAAAGAGTTTCAGTATAAAACTTATGTGTAAAATTTTTAAAGTAGATAAAAGTAGCTATTATCATTGGATTAAAAATGGTTGTGTTATTCAAAAAATTGATAAGAAACTTAATGAACTTGTAGAAATCATATTTATTCAATCACGTCAAACATATGGTACAAGAAGAATCAAAGATAAACTTGTTAAACAATATGGTGTTGTAATTTCAAGAAGACGTATTAAAAATATTTTGAAATACTTAGGTTTATCTGTAAGGATGAAAAAAAGATTTAAAGTAATGACAACTGATTCTAATCATAATTTACCAATTGCTCCTAATATTTTAAATAGAGATTTTTAGGCATCTAAAACTGATGAAAAATATGTAGGAGATAGAAGTGTTAACAAAAAGATATTAGATATATCTTTTTTTAATGCGCGTATATATTCCAACGTCAGAAGGCTGGTTATATTTAGCAATAGTTATTGATTTATATTCAAGAAAAATAGTTGGCTGGTCAATGGATGAAAGAATGAAAGTATCACTTGTAAATGATGCTTTAAAAATGGCACTTAATACAAGAAATCCAGATAAAGGACTTCTCTGGCATACAGATAGAGGAAGTCAATATGCTTCCTATGAACATAAAGATTTACTCAAACAATACGGAATTGTTCAAAGTATGAGTCGAAAAGGAAATTGTCATGATAATGCAGTTGCAGAAAGTTTTTTCCACACATTGAAAACAGAATTAACTCATCATAAAATTTATCATACAAAAGAACAAGCTAAAAGATCAATATTTGAATATATAGAAATATTTTATAATAGGGAAAGGATACATAGTTCAAACAATAATTTATCACCAGTAGAATTTGAAGAAAAATGTTACGAAATATTTAACGGTCTCTTTTAATCATTTATAATATCTATTCCATTCATCTACAATAAATTGATTGTCTTCAACTATATCTATATAATCATTTTCATCTAATCCAAACTCT
>Ga0193956_1000981_pt1 | contig 11926 bp, 15 predicted proteins | sample BB_7_MG_FD_140358 | JGI IMG/M metagenome (GOLD analysis project Ga0193956, IMG submission 140358) | Microbial mat bacterial communities from the Broadkill River, Lewes, Delaware, United States - BB_7_MG | ecosystem: Environmental > Aquatic > Freshwater > River > Microbial mats | place: USA...
AGCTATGTTTCCAGAAAAAAATCTTCTTAATTTAGGTCAATCTCTTAAAATAATCGGTAAAAATAGAGTTCAATTTAAAAAACTAGTTGATCAAAACAGACTTAATGAACTGCCAAAATTTAAATGTACTTCAATCAAAAGAAAAGATAAAGCATATCATCTCTATCAATTTAAAGTGTATGATTTAATTAAATTTTTGGAAGAAGAATCTCTTGCTATCTAATAATATAAAAAGTAGTATTAGAGTAAAGCATATATAGAAGTGAGAATTTCTATATATGCTTTTATAAATCTAAGATGCCTGCAATTCAAATATTAAAAATCACTCATATCAAAATTAGAATTAAACTCATAATTAATAAGTTCTAACATCTCAGCTGATATAACTTCTATATGTGATTCTTGTGATAGAAGAACAATGTTGTTATCACCTATAGGAGCGTATTTTAAAACTCCATCATGTATTCTGTAGTAACTATCCTCTATGATAGTCCAAAAATTATTTTTAATAGTCATAAATTACCTTAAGTTTTAAGTTGTGAAATCATATCAAAATATAAATTATGAGTAAGTTAGCTGTATAATAATTAAAGGTATTTTAGCTAAACATATAAAAAATTAGATCTTTTATTTTTCTAATAAATAAGTATTCAACCATGTAGGGATATACTCACTTTTTAGTTCAAGTTCTTTTCCATTTGTTATCTCTGCTATCCAAACTTTATCATAACTTGAGTTATCAAAAAGATAAGCTCTTGATGAGTATTTTACAGCATTAGATAAAAGTTCTAATGAACGATAATATCTATTGATTATTTTCTCTTTGGGTACTTTATGACCACCCATTTTTACTCTATTTTCTACTCTTGAGATATTTATAATAGGATCTTTTGTGGCTATAAAATAGAGATATGTTCTATATCCTAAATCTTGTGCTTTTTTTAATAGTTCAATTTTATCAGGTGAAGACATAACAGTTTCAAATGTAAATGATATTTTTAGCTCTAGCAGTCTTTGTCTTATAAAATCAGCACACACTGATGCAAAATAAGAGTTAACATCAATATTATGAAAGTCTATTTTATTATCAAAATAGTTTAGGTCGTTTACTTCTAGTTCTAGATTAGCTTTTTCTATTAAAGCATGAGATTTGAAAAAAGATAATAGTACCTCTTTTGTGGTAGTTATTTTAAATGGTGTTAGATCAAGATAGTCATTTTTAATAATCTCTTTTTCTATCTCATCTGGATTTATATAAACACCTAATAAGTTTTGGTTTAAACTTTGATTTAAAGTACTCTTGCCACTTCCATTTGGTCCTGCAAAGATTCTAAGTCGGGGTACACTCATCTTAAAGCTATCTTTTGTGACATATCAAATTTTAAAGGTGGTTCAACATCTTTTATCTTATTTTTTGTTCCATCAGCAAAAACTTCATATATAATATTATCAATAACTTCTAATACACTATTCCCACTTGCTAATGTGTCTAAATATGCTTTTTGTAATGCACCATGAGCTTGAGTTGGTATATAATTTTCTAAGTTTTCTATCTCTATATCTTTCATAGTTTTTTATCCTATATTGTGCTTATATTTGATTCTATCTTTTTTTTTGTAAGTGTTTGTTTAAATATCTTTGCTAATATATTTTTGTACATCATTAAGATTTATTATAATTTATTCTAAGTAATATCACAATTTGTTATGATGTTTAGAACATTAGTTAAAAATCACTCAAAAAACTTACAAATATCAACATCTAAGATATTTGATATTTTAACCAAATGCTCAATATTAAAGTGCTTCTCTTTATAAAATCTTTCAGCACTTGCAACTATAGATACACTTTTATGTCCTAAGCTTAGTGATAAGTCTAATTGACTTAAGCCCTTCTCTTTTCTATATTTTGCAACATTTTTACCAATTTTCTGATGAACTTCTTTGATATCTAAATCTTCCATATAACCTAGTCCTATAGTACTCTATTTATCTGAAAGAATAACTTTAGTATCATTTTAACTCAATCGTTTATAGAACTAGGTTCTATAGGACTATATAGTAAAAAGGTTTGTTATTGAAAAGGACTAAGAAGTAAAGTAATTATGAAAGTAAAATTGGTAAAAAGGTTATGGTAAAATATATTTATGATTCAAATAGTTTACAGATTTCAATATCTAATATTCTAGATATTTTATGTAAGTGTGCGATATTAAAGTGTGTTCCATCATTATTTAACTCAGCAGCCGAAACTAAACTAACTGATTTATATCCCATCTCATGGGACAAATCTAGTTGTGTCATATTTTTTAATGCTCTGTATTTTTTAACATTTTTACCTATAACTTTGTATAGCTCAACAATGCTTTCTTCTGAATATTTTTCCACTTAAAACCCATAATAATGTTATTTCTGAAGTATAGTTTAGTTATGATTTTATCTCAACCCATAACTATGGGTTAACAATATAAGGTGGTAGTATGGAGAAGTTAGAATTTGAAATCAAAGGTGATGAGACAATAATAGAGGAAGATCGACCTTTTCTTATAAAAGTGTATGGAGTTATTATATTAGTATTATTAGTCATAGCAACATCAGCTTTATTTGATGGTTCATTTATAACATTTTTAGTTGCTCTTGTATTTAGTGCTATATCATATTTAGTTTATAAACTATATTCAAAAGAATTATCTAAATTTGAAGAAGATGAAAAAGAAAGGCTTGATAAAGCAAAAAAGATTTTTAGGTACTTTCAAAAGAGATATCCAATACTAAGAGAATTTGATAATGATAAACATATAAACCTAGATGTAACAAATGAACAAAGTGATGAGTCCCAAGATGATCTAATGTTTAACATCTATATGAAAGTATATAAAGCTAATGCAGACGCAATAGTACTAAACTCTAGTAATGTATCAACTAGTACATATAGTAAAGTAGAAACAAAAGGATTTGGAAAAAATAAATATGTTAAAGGATCAACACGTAGTGAAGATACTTATTATGCTATGGCTACATTTGTAAAATTTAAATAAATCAATATATTACAACATATAAGGATAAAATATGATAGGTAGAATAATGACAGCAGGATTAAGAAATGGTGGTTCTAGTGGCTTAGCAGGGATTATTGTAATCATATTTTTTATATCACTTCCATTTACAATACTAGACTATATTGGAAAAACATATTTTAGTATGTTTGGCGTATTTATAGGATTTACAATAATAAGTTTAGCTACATTGATTTATGGGAACCTCTAATAATCCACTTTCACTAAGTTGTTCCATTGATTTTACTTAGTTAAATTCTTCTTTATGTAGATTTTAGTAAAAATATATCCTATTTCGAGATAAAATAGTGATAATGAATCACTATTTTATTGATATTTATATCAATTCTTCATACTAGGTATATTTTTAAGTCTTACTAGTTGTTCGTATCGTATAAGGTTATATGTGAGATTGACAAGTCCTGTAAGAGATTTAATTCTCTCTAATCCTATTGCTTTTAAACTAAGAGCTGAATTCATTGATGTTTTAAGTGTACCGAATATATGTTCAACTCGAACTCTTGTTTTTGAGTATTTATAATTTTGCTTATGTTGACTATTCTTTAGTGGTTTATTTCTGTATGCTCTTTGAATAACTCTGCTTTTTACTTTATTTTCTTTTAGATATTCTTCAATCTCTTCTGATTTATAAGCTGAATCTGCATAGAGGGTATTATCATTGTCGTCTATTAAATTTTTAATAGTTTGTGAATCATGGGTTGAAGATGGTGTTACAGTATAGTTTGTAATAACTTTAGTTTTTTGATCAACTGATATATGATCTTTATAGCCAAATTCTTTTATTTTGTACTTTGTTACCCATCTTGCATCACAATCCTTTTGAGCTAGTTTATTTTTATTATCTCCAAACTCTAAAGGTATTGCACCTTTTTTAATATCTGCATTATCAACTCTTTTATTTCTTTGTTTAGGTACTTTTACAAAGCTAGCATCTACAAGTGTTCCTTCACGTGCTACTACTCCACTAGTAGTTAATTTATCAGTAAAGATATCAAATAGTTCTTTCGAGAGATGATTATCTTTGAGCTTCTCTTTAAATAACCATATTGTCTTTTCATCTGGAACATTATCTCCTATTTGCAAATCAAGAAAGTCTAAAAATGACAATCTATCTTTTATTTGAAATTCTGTTTGTTCATCTGATAAATTGTAGTACCGTTGTAAAATCACTATTTTAAAAAGAAGTATAAAATCATAAGGTTTCCGTCCTGCGTTACTTTTTCTATTTTCATTGATTAAAGACTTTTCAATAACTTCTCTAAATATCTCCCAGTCGATGATTTCATTTAACTTTTGTAATGGTGGTTGATGTTTTTTTATCTCATCTAATTGAAACTCATAATCAAATAATCCTGCCATAATAAATACCTTAATAGAAATAATTTATAGTGTAATTGTATCTAAAAAGTAGATATAAACCCTTTAATTAAAGGGTTTATATTGAAAGGTATCTATATTAAACCTAGTAGGAAAAAGAGTAATTTGAATTTTAGTTAAATTCTAAGCTATTTTTAGAGGTGCCCTATATTAACTTTATTTAAAAGAATACTATAATTTAGTTTCAAGTACTCCTAGATTATAGTAGAGAAAAATTTCCTAGAGAACGAAAAGAAAATAATATTCATTAAAAGTCTTAAAAAAATAGTAGTTCTTGTGCTTGTTGCATATCTTTATCTCCACGACCTGAAAAACTAACAATAATAGTTTTATTTGTAAATTTCTCTTTTGCTTTTTTTAAATATGCTATTGTATGAGCTGTTTCAAAAGCAGGAGTTATTCCCTCTTTTTGACTTAGCCACACAAAGGCATCCATCGCTTCATCATCTGTAATATTGTCATACTCTATTGTTCCTAAGTCATTGTGATATGAATGTTCAGGTCCAATTCCAGGATAATCAAGTCCAGCACTTATACTATGAGCTTCATTTATCTGACCATCTTGCGTTTGAAGTAAATATGAACATTGTCCATGTAATATTCCAGGACTTCCTTTCTTTAAAGAACAACCATGCATATTAGTTTCTATTCCATGCCCACCAGCTTCTATACCTATACATTGTACATCTTCATCATCTAAAAAATGACTAAACATCCCAATAGCATTTGATCCCCCACCAATACATGCAACCACATAATCAGGTAGTTTATTATCCTTTTCAAGTATTTGTTTTCTTGCTTCCCAACCAATAATAGCTTGAAAATCTCTCACCATCATAGGATATGGATGAGGACCTGCAACAGTACCTATGATATAAAAAGTATCTCTTGCATTTGTAACCCAAAATCTAATAGCATCATTCATTGCATCTTTTAAACTTTTACTACCTGATTCTACTGCTATAACTTTTGCACCAAGTAGTTTCATACGAAATACATTTAACTCTTGTCTTGCTACATCTTTTGCACCCATAAAAACTGTACACTCTAGACCCATGAGTGCTGCAATTGTAGCAGTTGCAACTCCATGTTGTCCTGCTCCCGTTTCTGCAATTACTTTTGTTTTTCCAAGTTTTTTTGCTAATAATCCTTGAGCTATTACATTATTTATTTTATGAGCACCTGTATGGTTTAGGTCTTCTCTTTTTAGATATACTTTTGCACCTAACTCTGTAGATATATTTTTTGCTTCATAAAGAGGATTTGGACGACCTACATAATCTTTTAAAAGAGCATTTACCTCTTTCCAAAACTCTTTATCAAATCTATATTTTTTATAGTTTTCTTCAAGCTCTAAAAGTATCGGCATAAGTGTTTCTGGTACATATCTTCCACCAAAAATTCCAAAGTGCCCGTTGTCATTTGGATCGTATTTACTAGGTTTTGGGATGTAATTATTCATTTTTACTCCTATAATATATTATATATTTTGTTTATCTAAAAAAGATTTTAATGTATCTTTATCTTTTGCTATTGCAAAGTGTCCAGAGCTATGTACAAATTTCATAGTCTCATCTGGTTTTAACTCATTTCCATTTAGTTCAAATGAACCTAATTTTTTAGGAGCTATTCTAGCTTTCCAATTATTTTCATCTTTATCTTCCCATACAACAACTTTTATATTTGGTGTTTTTTGCCAATTTATATAACTAGCCCAATGTGGTGTAAACGCTGAAAGTTCTATAATATTTTTGTTATTGTTAAACATATATGAGTTATTTATTATCTCTTTTGCTTCTATAAAGATATCTTGATATTCAGCCATAGATTTTAAAATAGTATATGCAAAATCAACTGCTTTGTGAAACTGAACATCTTGTTCTTCACTTGATATATTTTTACTATTGTAGCACTTTATCATATTTGTATATTCAAAAGGTTTTGCTTTTTTAATACCTGTGTCATTTTCATCTACAAGTTTTATTAACTTTGATATTTTTACATAATCCTCTTCTAAACCTAAATAATCCCATATAAGTCCAGCACTACTTTTACCACCTTTATATTGATGATGATCAAAGTATTTTATACCATCAAACTTTTTACCTATATCTATTATCATATCATAAGATGATAGATCTGTTGTATCATGGTCTTCTCTATGAACTACTATTTCATTTGTAGTAAATAGTTTTAGTAAAGCTACTGCTGTTACTTCATCTGCATGAAATATTTTATTGTGTGTAGCTATATTTAAACTCATAGATTTTTATACTCTAAAGATGGTTTTATATGAGCATATTTTTCTAAAGTATCTTTAATTGTGTTGTAAATATTTGTAAAATCAAACTGTTCTAGTTTATTAACAGTTGGATAATTTTCTACAATTTTCTCAAACTCTAAAATTATATTATCTAAACTAGTTGTTTCAATAATCGGTATATTATATTTATCTAATAAACCTATATTTTCTATATTATCTTTATCTTCTCTTTTAAAATAAACAGGATTGTTACCACTACTTAGTGACTCTAGTGCAGTATGAACAGATGATGTTAAAAGATATTTTGTATTTTTAACTATCTCTTCATACTCCTCATCTTCATAGATATCTGAAAAATAATCTTTTAAAATATCTTCATCACCTAAAAAAAAGTAATGCCCTAAAAGAAGTGGTATATCTTGTTTTTTTGATTCTTTGCAAAGGTTAAAAAACCAGTGATTATAATCATCATCAGCAAAAAAGATAGCTTTTTCATACTTTTGTTTTGATGGTTCAAAATATTTACTATCAACTACATCATAAGGTATATTTTTACCAACACTATAAAGGTGTGTACAAAACTGACCCATATGTGTTTTCATAGTATCACTAGCTTCACCACTCTCATCAAAGATAAGTATATCTCCCCTTTCCATAATATGAGGTAGATTTCCTATCACATCAACACCTACACCTTTTTCTACACCCATAGTTTGTTTAGCATAAGTAGCTGCTCTATAGTCAGCTGAACAAAGTATCGGATTTAAATCTTTTAGATAATTACAAACAGCACTTGCTCTTCTTATATTTTCCAAACCAAAGTTATGACCACTTTTTGCATAAATATATAGTTGCATAATAAACCTTTTTTTATTTTTGTTAGTATATCGGTCTTATTATACTTTTTGTATGTGTTTAATGTTTATTTATATAATATTCGTGTAAAACCAATTAAAAATAGAATTAAAGCATAGCTATCTAAACTACTGTCATACAATAGTGTAAAAAAGCCAGCTAGCATAAAAGCAAATCCACCAATAAAAGGTTTTACATATTGTTTTAATTCTTTTGATAGATATTCAACTTGCCCATTTGATAGCTCAATTTCAAGTTTACCCTCGCTCATTTTTTTGATAACTGTTTTAAAATCTTTTACTAAAAACGGTATATCTTTTATCTCATCTATTAGTGTTTCGTAGATACTCTCTTTTGCTCCTAATGCTTTTGGAATATTTTTTTGTAAAATAGGTAAGATATCTTTTACACCATTGAAGTTTTCAATATATGTAGTACCAAGCCCTTCTATAATAGCACTCACTCTAAGTATATAAATAGCATCACTAGGTAGCTTAAAAGGAAAATCTCTTGTAGTTTCTAAAACTTCAAATGCTAACTTTTGCATAGATTCACTGTCTAAGTTTTCATTTGAGAATATCTCAAACATTTTAGATGTAAACTGGGCTAGTTCACCTACAGGTGCACCATATGCAATAGTACCCAATCTTTGATTTGCACTTATATACTCCTCATAGTTTTGTTCATTTGCTGCTTTTATTAGCTCTATTATTGCTACTCTTGTTTCATTTGGTACTGTTTTTACCATACCAAAATCCAAAAATACTATTTTTGATTCTTTTGTTATGAGTATATTTCCAGGGTGTGGGTCTGCATGAAAGTATCCATTTACCAGCATCTGAGTAGTATAAAAATCTACAAGCTGTGATATAATAGATTTAAAATCAATATCGTGTTTAAAAATAGCTTCTTTATTATCAAAACGAAACCCCTCCTCAAAACTCATAACTATTGCATCGTTTGAACAATACTCTTCATAAGGTATAGGAAAATATATACCACTATCTTTATATGTATGTGAGAACTTTTTTAGATTATTTAACTCTGTAGTTAAACTTACCTCTTGAACTATCATCTTAGCAAATTCACTTATAACTGCATCTATTGAGTTTTTTGTATAAAATGAGAATAGTGGTTTAAAAAGTTTATTGAAAAATGATATGATTTTTATATCTGCTATTACTTGTTTTTTGATACCATCTCTTAAAAGTTTTACAGCTACTTTCTCTCCACTATGTAAAAATGCCATATGAACTTGCCCAATACTAGCAGATGCAATCGGAGTATAATGAAACTCTTTAAATACAATAGTTTCATCTTCAAAAGATTTTTTAAAAACTTTTTGAAAATTTTTTTCATCCATAGGATCTATTTGATCGTGTAACTCTTTTAGCTCATCAAGATACTCTTGTGTAAAAAAATCAGCTCTAGTAGCTAACACTTGAGCTAGTTTTATAAAACTAGCTCCCAGTGATATAACAGTATTTTTAAGCTCTTTTGGTTTTAGTGGTTTAAAAAATAAAAATCTATCTTTCTTCTTTATCACCATAAAAATTGTAAGTAAAAAAGAAAATACTTGATATATTCTATAAGGTGAGTATAGCTTAAGAGTATTCAAGTCTCTACTTTAACTCATCTTTTAAATTTTGAATATCTTGCTTGGTTGCTATATCTAACTCTTGTATAACCTCTTTTAAAATAGATTTTATCTTCTCTTTTGACTTCGTCTCTTCCTCTTTCCCTTTTTGCTCAATAGATTCTAAAAAAGATTTTGCATCAGTGGTTTTTATCTTCCCTTCATCTTCAAGCTTTTTCATCTCCTCTTCTACTTTCTCTTTTATAAGTAACCCTGCTCCAATTCCTGTGTGTAATAACTCTTTTAACATTCTTTGTCCTTTTTTATTTATTGTATCTCATTTATGTGTTTATTAATATATGTAAGATGTTAATTAATAATTTTGAGACTATTATTTTGTCTATTGTATAAAATAACATTTTATTACTACTAAAAAAGAGAGATTCTTGTAGTATTACAAAAAAATTATATAGGAAAAACAATATGAAACAAAATTATTTAAATGGTTTAAGTATAAACAAAAGAGTATTTTTTATAAGTGCTACTCTGGTTTTTGTGTTTATTTTAATGACACTATATGACCCAAAAAATGCAAAAGAAGTTTTAGAATCATCTAAAAATTGGACTTTGTCAAATTTTGACTGGCTGTTTAGTTTTACAACAAATACAATTTTAATATTTATACTCTTTATTTTGGTGTCTCCTTATGGAAAAATAAGACTAGGTGGAGATGATGCAAAAACTGAATTTTCTAACTTTTCATGGATCTCTATGCTTTTTTCTGCAGGTATGGGTATAGGTCTTATATATTATGGAGCTGCTGAACCAATATCACATTATACAGGTTGGTGGTATACACCTTTTGGAGTTGAGGCAAATACACAAGCTGCAAAAGATTTAGCATTTGGAGCTACTATGTATGAATGGGGATTACATGTTTGGGCTTTATATGGTTTAGTAGGATTGTCATTAGCTTTTTTTTCATACAATAAAAATCTACCTTTCTCAATAAGGTCTATTTTTTATCCAATATTAAAAGATGATATATATGGTTATAAAGGTGATATTATAGATATTTTTGCTGTTATTACAACTATATTTGGTCTTGCTACATCCCTAGGACTTGGAGCTGAACAAATAGGCTCTGGTTTAAATTTTCTATTTGGTATTAATAGCACTGTAAATTTACAAATATTTATTATAGGATTTATAACTTTAGTAGCAACATTATCTGTTTTAAAAGGTTTACAAGGAGGTATCAAAATTTTAAGTAATATTACTATTATATTAGCTTTAATATTTTTATCTTTTTCTATTGCAGTATCAAGTAGTGATATGTTGTTAGCGTATTTCAAAACTTTTTATAGCTACTCTACAAATATTTTCCAATTCTCAGGCTTTTTAGATAGAGAAGATACTGCTTGGTATCATGGTTGGAGTGTATTTTACTGGGCTTGGTGGATAGCATGGTCTCCATTTGTAGGGATGTTTATAGCTCGTATTTCAAAAGGTAGAACTATAAGAGAATTTTTAGGTGCAGTTATATTTATACCAACTTTATTTATTCTTATATGGATGAGTACATTTGGAACTATTGGTATTGAGCAAGTTGATAATAATATTGGTGGTTTATCAAATGGTATTACTCAAATATCCCTTACTACATTTCAGCTCTTAGAAAATCTCCCATTTTCAAATTTTACATCATTTATAGCTATTACTTTACTTGTTATATTTTTTGTCACATCTTCTGATTCAGGTTCATTAGTTATTGATACTATTACTAGTGGAGGAAAACTAGAAACTCAAAGAAAATACAGAGTTTTTTGGGCTTTACTTGAAGGTATTGTTGCTATGTGTTTATTATATGTTGGTGGAACAGAAGCTTTAAGTGCTTTACAAGCTGGTAGCTTAGTTACCGCATTACCTTTTACAATAGTACTATTAATAATGTGTTATTCTTTGTTCAAAGGATTAAATAGATATTTATTAGATAATGAAATTTAATTATTTTTAAACTCATTCATATAAGTTCTATAGAGCAAAGGCACCATCTGCCTTTGTAGTTTCTTGTTTTCTCTTGATTCTATAGCAACACTTTTAAAAAAAGTTTGCCAAAGTTTACTAAACTTTTGCTCATCTAGGCTTGTTTTTGGTTCTTCAAAACTACTAACCTCTTGAACTCCTATAAAGTTATCATTTTTTATAAAGGCTACTTTTCTTTGTATATCATGGATGATATAAGTTTGATTGTTGAACCGTTTTAGAAAATGTTTTCCTAAGAAATATACTACATTAAATTTACTATCTACTTTGGCATAAAGTGTACCATCTTCAAGCTCTACAAACCTTAAAAATCCTGTCATTTTGTGATTGTGTCTAAATAACTCTTTTTGTAGATTTTGTAAGTTAAATACAAAGGTATGATTTATATTTGATAGTTCATTTTGATTTTTAAATCCTAAGATTATATAGTGTAAAAGTTCTAGTTCAAATTCTTTTGTATCACACATAAAAATATTTAAAATCATTTCAAAGTTTTTCTTTGTAAACTTTAATCTTAAAGCTTCTAGTACTTTTAAAGAGTTTTTCTCATCATACTCTATAGTTTTTATATCCTCTAGTACAAGTGTTTGAGGTTGTGTTTTTAATATAGATGTCACTTCTAGTTTTTGATAATAAACCTCATAAACTAAACTTAAATAACACTCAAAACTACCATCATAAACTAAAATCATAACTCACCTGTGATCACACTATAATCTACATCAAACAAACT
>Ga0193956_1000982_pt1 | contig 11924 bp, 11 predicted proteins | sample BB_7_MG_FD_140358 | JGI IMG/M metagenome (GOLD analysis project Ga0193956, IMG submission 140358) | Microbial mat bacterial communities from the Broadkill River, Lewes, Delaware, United States - BB_7_MG | ecosystem: Environmental > Aquatic > Freshwater > River > Microbial mats | place: USA...
CCACTTAAGGATATTTTTTTATTTTTTAAATCTTTTAAGTTTTTAATATTTGAAGACTGTTTTGCGGCTAAAACTAAAGGTGATGTTTGAAAAGTCGCATATAAGAGTACTATCTTATCATTTTTTGATCTATTTACTATCAAAGATATTCTTCCAATACCAAAGTTTGTTTTATTTTCTAAAACATCCTTAACAGGGTCTAGTCCAAAATGATATTTTTTTAGTTCTACATCAAGCCCAGCCTCTTTATAAAAACCTTTTTCTTTTGCAATATAATACCCTGCAAATTGAAATTGATCTTTCCATTGAAGTTGAAGCGATATTTTTTCAAGTTTTTGTGCGTTTAGATTTGACACTATTAAAAAGTGCAAAAATAATAATATAAATAATTTCATATTTAATTATATCTATTTAATTTTAAATAATTAATTAAAACTTATAATTAAAACTTTTAATAACTAAGTATTATAAGTAAAAATAAGTATAAATAGACAAATAAGTAAGTTAAATAATATTAAGTATTTAATATCTCTATATCTACAAGTTCTATACTCACACAATCTTTTTTAAATAGTTTTCTAGATGTTGCATCCTCTTCAGCCAATGAAAGTAAATCAGCAAAATCATCTTTTAGTGCTTCAAATTGATATAACTCTTTTGTTGTTTCTATTTTAAGTACACTATCACTATGCTTTGTTACAAAATCAATATTTCTTATACCTTTTGCAAACTCACTTTTAATCATCTTTGCTACTTTTTCATTTGAAAGTATCTGATTTAGTGTTATTTCTAAATTAAAATCAGTTTTACACAATATTTTATAAGTAACCATTATTTTCCCATCCATAGTAAATTTTCCTTTATTGTAATATGTAATGATATAATATCAAAAAATCATGCTTTTAAGTAAAAAGATTGCATTTTGCCATATAATATACAATTGATTTATGGTAAAACTCTACGAATAAAAATTCGACTCTTTACGTAATAGGCAAAGTGATTGTAAATTCAGCTCCTTTATAACTCTTACCTTTGTGCTTATACTCAACATTATTAACACATATAGTTCCACCCATTCCATCTACTATTAGATTGTAAGTCATATGAAGACCAAGACCTGTACCTTGAGATTGATGCTTTGTTGTAAAATATGGTTCAAATATTTTAGGTAAAATTTTATCTGGTATACCGTTTGCATTGTCTTTCATTTTTATAACTATATTGTTATTGGAAATTGAAGAACTAATAAATATAAGTTTAGGATTTTGATCTTCATTGAAAGCATCTTTTGCATTATTGAATATATTCATAAAACATTGAATGACTTCATTTGGATAACCATAAATATTAATCTCATCATTGAGCTCTTTTTCAATAGTAATATTATGTAGTTTTACAGAACCATGCACCAAAGATAAAAAACTCTCTAAATAAAAAGTAAGGTTGAATTTTTCTTTTTCAATATCACCTTTTATAAAGTTTCTAAAGTCATCTATAGTTTGTGACAAAAATTGAGCATTATTATTTATAATCTCACATGTTTCATAAAGTTGTTCATCACTTAAAATACCACACTCTTTTTGTACTGCCATCCCTGTAGCTCCAGTAGATATTACAGATAAAGGTTGTCTCCATTGATGAGCAATATTACCAATCATCTCACCCATACTTACCATCTTTGATTGTTCTGACAATTGCTTTTCATGTCTTATATTTTTTTTGGTTTCTGATATGATTTTATTGATAAAATAATTGAAACTAATGTTTAAAACTGTCAATATTATCAAAACCAATAGTATTATTCTAAAAATATTCATTTGCAACATTTTACCAAATTCATTTATATTATCAGTAGTATCATATGCAAGTAAAACTTTTGCCGTTGTATTATCGTTGTGATCTTTTAAATTTAAATCAGAATCAATGTGATATGTTCTTTCATCTTCAATTATATGGTTGTGTTTGATATTAAAAACTATTTTATTATAATGTTTATAAAATAAAGAATCTCCTCTTGCTAAGTAAAATTCATTGGCAACTAGCTTATACTCTTTATTTGTTAACAAAACAGATTTCATATCCTTTTTGATTAATAAAGCATTTTGAAGATTATATATATTATTTATCTTATCAATAATATATTCAGGTTCAATACCAATTTCTACAAGTCCTATATGCTTATCTTGATAAAAAATAGGTATAACTATTCTATAAGTCATTTTAAGTTTTCCTACTTCAAAACCAAATTGCTCTTTTTTTAGTCGATTGGTATCTAGAATTATTTTTCTTTTTTTATTTAACTTATCACCATACATATCTGGTTTATGAACCCTTAAAAATGTACTACCATCAGTAAGTCTAAAAGTCATAATTTGAAGATATTTATTTGATAATTTGATATTATCATATACTGGTTTTAACAATTTATATAGCTCTTCACGATTTTTTAAAGCAAATTGTTTTTTGACTTGACTATCATTTCTAAACAAAGTATCGTTCATTTTAGTTCGTATATTATTGCGTAGTTCTATACGCAAAATTTTAAAAGTTTGTTTGATGTTTTTATTCAAGATGTAATGTTTGTTATCAATTTCAGATTTGATATTGTATTTTTCATAATAAAAAGTAATCATACTAAAAATACTTAATAAAACCACAATTATTGCAAGCAATTTAATTTTAATATAACTATAATTTTTCATGTTACGATTATATCATAATGAAAATAATACTGTAATGAGACTATTCCCAATTAAACGTATGACTACAGAATTACGCCTTTAAAACTTTAAAAATAACAACAACACTCACTACAGTAAAAGCAAGTAACCCAATAACAGTTATAACCATCATAGCCGTTTCCATATCTATCCTTTTATAATATTTTTTGGATTATAGAGCAAAGAAACTTATACAAGCATTACAAAAAGATATTAAGCTTTTTCAAATTCCTCTCGAGCAACTAGTGGAAGTGTTATAACAAACTCAGCACCTGAATACTCTTTATTTTTGTACATATAAGTTATATTATTTGCTTCAATATTTCCTTTCATTCCCTCTACTACTAAACTATATGACATGCTAAGTCCCAAACCTGTTCCTTGAGATTGATGTTTTGTTGTAAAATATGGTTCGAATATTTTACTTATAATATCTTTGGGAATCCCACCTGCATTATCTTTTAATTTAATAGTTGCATTATATTCTGTAGTGGTACTTGAAATAAATATACATTTATTCTCAATATTTTGTTCTTTTAATGCATCTTTTGCATTATTAAATATATTAATAAGACACTGTACAAGTTCATTTGGATATCCATTTATATTTATATCTTCTTGTATATCCAAAATCATATCTATATCGTGGTTTTTTATATTTCCCTCGACAAGCTTTAAAAGACTATCAACAATATCTCTTAATTTAAATTTTACTTGTCTCCTATCTCCTTTTATAAAATCTCTAAAATCATCTATAGTTTTAGATAAATATTGGGCATTGTCATTTATCAAATTGCAAGAACTATTGAGTTTTTCATCTGTTAATATATCATATTCTTTTTGTGCTTGGATTCCCGTTGCTGCTGTTGAGATTACAGAAAGAGGTTGTCTCCATTGATGGGCAATATTGCCAATCATCTCTCCCATTGATGCAAGTTTGTTTTGCTGTACAAGCAAACTTTCTTGTTCTCTTTTATTATTTTCATACTCAATGATTCTATTTGTATATTTATTGATTATTTTATCTATTCTAAAAGATACATATATAGCTATTACTATAGCTAAAAAAGACAAGAAAACAACCCATGCAAGTGTTTTGTTGATTGTATTATTTGTGTGTGTTGTAATTAACTCTTTCATATTTGCAATTTCTTCTTCTAAGTCTTCATAATAAAATCCACTAGCAATTATCCAGTTCCAATCTTTTTGAAGATAAAAATATGATATTTTTAATGAAGGAAGATTAGTAGAAGGTTTTTTATACCAATACTTAGAAAAACCTTCCCCTTTTTCATCTACCAAAGCTAAAAAATCTTTTCTAAATCTATTACCTTTTATATCTTTGTCTTTATCTGAGACCTTCTTTCCTACTAGTTCTGGTCTATTTGAATTTAACAAAACTGTAGCAAAATCATCTCCCCCTTTCATATTATGAACATCAAGAATTACAAGATATCTATCTTTTTCTTTTACATTAGTTTGAGAAAATCTATCTAGTACGTATTGTTTAGTTCTTTTTTCTATCACATCAAAATATTCTCCAATACCAAGAACTAAATCAAGTGGTTCAAACTTTGTGATACAAGTAATTTTTGGAAATTCCTCTTTTTGATTATTAGGTTTATTAAAATATATTTTACTATATCCTATTTTATTTTTTTTTAAAGCGGCAGTATCAAGTTGCATTAAACTTTGTCCTCGAATATCTCTAAAATTTGTCATATTTCGACCTATAAATTTTTTCATTGGATGACCAAATATCACTTTTGTTCTATTGTCATACATGAAATAGTAACCACGATTATCATTAAATTTTATCACAGCTAATGCATTTGCAATTTTTTCTTTTATCTGTTCTTTATTATGTGTATTTTTATATGTATTGTATGTAAAACTAGCAACATTTTGGGCAATTTTTATTTTTTCTTTCAATGATATCTTTAGTTTATTTTCTATCTTTGTAATTTGAAATTTTATTGAATCTTTCACAAAATTCACTTCTTTATAAACTTTATTTTTATGTTCTTGAGTATAGTTTGATTTTGTTTTTTCTATATGTTCATTCATATGATTTTTAAACATACTAATCGTTATATATGTGCTCATAGATGCTATCAACAATATAGAAACAAGCACAAGTAAAAGAATTGGAAGTAAAAATCTTTTTGATTTGTATTTAGTATTTTTCATATTTTTATCCTCAGAACAGTATATTTATAATTAAAAAATTTAATTTAGTTATCTTTTAAACCGCATATAATTGTAACATAACAAAGTCTTATTAGAAGTAACTTGCTATTTTTTAAAATACTAAAAAAGATGAAATGTATTGAAATATTTGTATAAGAATAATAACTTTTTAAAGAATAAGTGGATACAATTATCCCTCATTATTCACTATACATTTTAAAGGGTACTTTATGCAATTCAACATCTCAATAGACAGTTCAATTTACAAGTGGTGTAACACTTTACAAACTTTTATCAAAAGATAAAAGAATGCTTTTTATAATACAGTATACAAAAACTGTATTATAGAATTATTAAGAAGCAAATCCACTAGAAAAAGAATCTTTTTGGACTACTATTTGTTTCTGTTTCTCTTTTCTTTTTGTATCTTTTTCAACAAATATTTTTTTACGAGTTTTAGGATCAATTTCAGTATAGTACATTACTGCTGAATATGTACCAGGCGTTGGAGTGAACACTTGTGCTTGTTCTGGATTCATTTTTAATTCATCTGTTGTAAATCTTTTTAACTCATGCATATCTTTTGCTTCACAACCAGGATGTGCAGCTATCAAATAGTAAGTAAGGAACTGATTCTTCCCCTCTTCTTTATTTAGTCTGTCATACATCTTTTTAAAATCAACAAGCGTCTCTTTCCCTGGTTTTCCCATTAGTTCGAGGACATGTTGTTGGGTGTGTTCAGGTGCAACTTTCATTTGTCCAGAAATATGGTGCTTAACCATCTCTTTTAAGTAAGTGTATCCATGCTTTTTATCAGCTGTAATCAAATCATATCTAACACCAGATGCTACAAATGCTTTTCTTACACCCTCTACTTCTCTTACTTGTTTTAGTAAGTTTATATTTCTTCCATGGTCTACTCGCATCACTTTACATAATCTGTCTGCATCTACACAACGAATATCATCACAAGTACCCTTTTTAAGTTTTTTCCCACACTCATATCCATACATATTTGCAGTAGGTCCACCAACATCACTTATGATCCCTTTATAGTCTTTATAACTATTAAAATCTTTTGCTTCTTTTAAAATATTATCTTCTGTACGCGTACGGATTGTTCTTCCTTGATGAACACCAATAGCACAAAAGTTACACTCTCCCCAACATCCATGATGTGTCATAATAGAGAACTTTATTGTCTCGAGACATTTTACTTTTCCCATCTTTGCATAATAAGGGTGAAGTTCTCTTGTAAAAGGAAGATTCGAATTAGCATCCATCTCTTTTGGATCCAAATAATCACAAGGAGGATTCTGAATAAGAAATCGGGTATCTACGGGCTGACAAAGTCCTTTTGCATTTATAGGATCATTGTTATCATAAAAATCATCAAAAAGATCTATATATTTCTCTTTTTCATCCAAACATTCTTTGTGAGATGGAAGTTGTATATACTCGTGAACTGGTTCTTTAGAGATATAACTTACCCCTCGTATATCTCGATAATCTTTTCCATGTGCTAAAGCATAAGTAAGTTCTTCAAGTGCAATTTCACCCATACCATAGATAAGAATATCTGCTTTAGAATCAAACAAGATTGGTTTTCTTAGACTATTTGACCAATAATCATAATGAGTCACTCTTCTAAGACTAGCTTCAATTCCACCTAATACCAAAGGAACTGTGCCCTTAAAAAATCGACGTATTAAGTTACAATATACACTTAATGCTCTATCTGGTCTTTTGTCATTTTTACCACCTGGAGTATAGTCATCAGTATTTCTAAACTTTTTTGTTGCGGTATAATTAGAAACCATACTATCAACACTTCCACCACTAACACCCCAGTAAAGCTTAGGCTCACCAAGTCTTTTGATATCTATATCACTTTTTATATCAGGTTGACCTATCATTCCAACTTTATAACCAAGTCTTTGCAACATTCTACCAACCATTGCAACGCCTATAAAAGGAGAATCAATATAAGCATCACCACTAACTAAAATCACATCACACTGTGTCCAGCCAAGTGCATCCATCTCTTCCTTTGTTGTTGGTAAAAAATCTTTTGTAGTAAATGTATGTGTATCTCTTTTGTCTTGTTTTATTTTGCTTCTTCTGCTCAACTTTTAGCCTTTTGGTATCTATAAACGTAAATATACCTCATAATTGTTTTAATACTACTATGACTTATAAACTAACTTATAATATTAACATCTATTTTTGTAATTAAATATGAGATGAAAAGTTAGGTTAACTTTACACTCATTTTATATTTTAAATCCATACTTTTTTTGAAAATAAAGTCAACCCATAACCAACACTTGTAAAAACATCAGTATGTACGATTTTTTCTTTTGTAAAATACTTTTCATAAAGAGCTTTTACTTCAGGTACTAGTGTAGAACCACCTGTTAAAAATACCTTGTCTATTTTATCAAAAGATGTATTTGCTAGTTTTATTGTTTCATGTAAAGCTTGATCAATTTTTTCTATATCATTATAAATAGTTTTATTAAAACTTTCTTGAGTCAAGTCCAATAAAAAAGGATCATTAAAAATATCCATATTCATTGTAGTTGATTGATTTGAAGAAAGATCAACTTTAGCATTCATTATTATATTTGAAAAGTCAAAGAAAAGATTATCTTGTATAAGTTCAAGCAATCTTGTCATTTTCTCTTTTTCGTATGATTTAGGAATCAATTCTTTAAGATTGTTTATAGTTTTTTGATTGATTAGTTTTTGAAATAGATGCCATTGAGATAAATCATGGTAAAACATAGAGGGAACTACAGTATCTTTATTGACACTTTTATATAAACTCCCCTCACCTAAAGAAGGAGATATATATTTTTTTATAATACTAGAATCAAAACTATTCCCACCGATATAAACACCATGATTGGACAATATATCTTCACTTCTATTGATTTTGTTATTGTTTTTATCAACTCTTATTACCGAATAATCGGTCGTTCCTCCACCAATATCAACAACTAAAATTATCTCTTCTTTTTGAACTGTTTCTTCGTAAGACAAAGCCCCTGCTATTGGTTCGTATTGAAATACAATCTCTTTAAATCCAGCTTTTAAAGCTGCATTTTTTAGTCTATCTTCTGCTTTTTTATCCAAGGCTTTATCAAAGTCATTGAAACGAACTGGTCGACCTAAAACAACATTTTGAATTTCAGCATTTGCTTGACTTTCCATTTTAGTTTTAAATCTTTTTAACATAATAGATATCAAGTCTTCAATCAAATAACTCTTTGTACCCAATATGATTTCAATATTTTCTTCACTTCCCAAAAAAGATTTTAGTGACTGTAAATATCGTCCATTTACACCATCTTGTATCTCATCAAAAGCATCACTTCCTATATAAAAACCTTGGTCTTCAAAACTATAGAATAGCACAGACCTAGTTTCTAGTTTATTTTTATCTAAATTAATCATATTTATTTTATTGTTATAATTGATTCCAGCAACAGAGTTAGTTGTCCCAAAATCAATAGCAGAAGTAAGCATATCAAACCTTATATTATATTTTTCGAATCGGAATAATACAAAAAAAGGATTAAAAATTTATTAATTTATATAAATGATGATTATTTCAAATACCTACTCTTCATCAAGCTCTAAAATTTCTTTTATTTCATCTTCATTATCAATAACAGAAATATTTGTATTCGCAACTAATATATCAAGTCCACTTGATTGTAAATCTAAAAATTCTTCAGCAGTTAACATCATCTCTTCGTCAGCTTCAACAGAAGATGAACAGTAAGGCATACTTCCAAAATCATAAAATTCATTCTCGTTTACTTTTACTTTTGTTATACCCTCTGCATTTGTAACCAATTCCCATTCATCTGGTATCGCATAAGTCTCTTCCATTTGTATTTTTATAAATTTTGCCATATTTAATTCTCCATAATAAGTTTTAAAGCAATAGTATCAAAAAGTAGATAGTTTATGAATTAAAAACTATCTATTTAATTTCTATAGTTCCAAAGTTTTGAAACTATGAAATATATGATACAAAAATTCAAGCTCTAAAGATATACACATCCCAAGTAAAACATGGAAACGAATAAAAGTTTAAAGCTTGATATCATGTAAAAAAGTGGAGATTCAACCTCTCGGGCGTAGTTTTATTCTCTTTTTGGATTAGACCCCGTTACTTCAACAATAATAAAAATATAGTTTTATTTATGTTATAATCAAACATAATAAAAAGTTAGGAATACAAAATGTTGGTCTTACAACAAAGTGAAGTTTTAAAAATATTAAAAAATATCAAGCACGAATATCAAGAGATTGGTATTGATATCATTGGATTATTTGGAAGTGTTGCACGAAATGAAAACAATCCAAATAGTGATATAGATATTTTATACGATACAAAAAAAGGTATCAATAATTTATATGATAAAAAACAAAACTTAAAACAAAAACTTAAAGATATATTTCATACAGATATAGACTTAGCCTCTATAAAATATCTAAAACCTTATGCTAAAGATGAGATAATGAAAGATATAGTATATGTCTAACAAATTAACTTTACTATCAATCATAGAATCTATTGAAAAAATAGACACTTATTCAAAAGATTTTCAAGATGGTGAAGATTTTTATTATGATAGTAAAAGTTTCGATGCTACGATGATGCAGTTTGTTGTTATCGGTGAGATGATATCAAAACTAGACAATCAATTCAAAACAAAAAACAATCAAATACCTTGGGTTAAAATAAAAGACTTTAGAAATATTATTGCTCATGATTATTTTGGTATAGATTCAGATGAAATATGGGATATTATTCAGAATAAAATCAAACCGCTCAAATATGATATTTTTGAGATATTAACACAGTTATAAAATTATATTATCTCAAGTATACACATCCCAAGCAAAGAGACTGTAAAATATATAATACAAAGCAGGAAGCTTACTATCATGTAAAAAGTGGAGATTCAACCTCTGGGGCGTAGTTTGCACTCCTCTCTAATAGTATAAGTTTAGTGAGGTTTTCAATAAGTCCTTTTGAAAAAAGTATTTTTATAACAGATATTTTGATATAATAAAAACATCAAATAAAAGGTTATAAAGATGAGTGTAAATGAAGTACTAGAACAAGCATTAGAACTTAAAGCAAACGATAGATTTAAAATAGTTGATGAAATATTAAAAAGTCTTGATAAACCTGATAATGAAATTGATGAAATATGGACAAATGAATCTATAAGTAGATTAGAAGCTTATCGTAAAGGTGAACTAGACACAGTTACAGAAGAAGAGTTTTTTAATTACAAATATGAAAATTGAATATTTAAAACTAGCTAAACTAGAGTTTCATGATGCAATATCATATTATGAAACAGAACAAAAAGATCTAGGTAAAAAGTTTGAATCAAATATAAAGTCTTCAATAAATAGAATCAAAAGATTTCCAACTGCTTATGTTAAAATTCAAGATGAAGTTAGAAAGTGTGTTTTACATAAATTTCCATTTAATATTATGTACTCAATAGAAGAAAATCATATAGTAATCATTGCTATTGCACATCATCATAGAAAACCTGATTATTGGATTGAGAGAATAGAGTAATATGAATTGGCGTTATCTAGTTCCAAAATTTTGATACTGTGAAATATATGATACAAAGATTAAAGCTTGCTATCATGTAAAAAAGTGGAGATTCAACCTCTGGGGTGTAGTTTTATTCTCTTTTTGGGGTCAGACACCGTTACAATTGCACATCATCATAGAAAACCTGATTATTGGGTTAAGAGAATAGATTGATTTGTAATTTGTAAAATATCAACATCTATTTAATTAGTGACTATTTTTGTTAATTTACTTTAATTTTTTTTACTATACAATGCTATTAAAGTAAATAATAAAAGATATAATAATGAAATTAAAAGATTCTAATAACGAAGATAGTTTAAATAGAAAAGAAGTTGCTGAAAAATATGTTAGTTTAATCAGTGCTTTAGATGGTAACTATGTAATTGCACTTGATGCACCTTGGGGAAGTGGAAAAACTACTCTTTTAGACTTAATGGAAAAAGACTTAAGAGTTAAGAATATTGCATATATAAATTATAATGCTTGGGAAAATGACTATTTGGAAGACCCATTTTTATCTTTAATTTCTGAATTTAATAATCAAGTATCAGAAAAGAAATATTTACCTATTTTAGATAAATTAAATAGTTTAAAAGAAATTTCTTATCAAGTATCTAAAAGAGTTTTACCTGCTGTTACAAAAGGAGTATCTCAATTTTTTATAGGAACTGAAGCGGTTAAAGAACTAGAAAATGGAGCAGAAAAGATAGTAAATTCATTATTAGATAATACATCTTCTAATGTAGATGAATTATTTAAAAATATTGATAATAGTAAACAATCCAGAGAAAATTTTAATACAAAATTTAAAGAAGTTATCAAAGATATAATAGATACAACAAAATATAAAAAAGTTGTTTTTATAATAGATGAACTTGATAGGTGTAAACCAACTTTTGCAATAGAACTACTCGAAAATATAAAACATTTATTTAATATAAAGGATGTAGTATTTTTAATATCTGTTGATAAAAAACAATTAAGTGAATCTATAAAATCAGTATATGGTTCAGGGTTTGATTCTATGACTTATTTAAAGAGATTCTTTAACTTTGATTTACATTTGAAGTTTAATAGCAATACTTTTTTTATAGAAGATAAATACAAATCATTTTTTAAAAATGGAGATATAAATGATATTGGAGGGAGAGAATTAGTTATAGAATCATTTGCATTATTTGATTTATCATTAAGAGATTATGAACAAATATTAGCAGAAATATATTTGTTGATAGAGTTTGGGTCTCATCATGTTAAATATCAAGATATATTTTTTAATTTATTGTGTTTAAAATATAAAAAGAACTATGCTTATTATTATATATTAAATCATCGAGAAAATACTAAAATAGAAATTAGAGACTATTTAATAA
>Ga0193956_1000988_pt1 | contig 11906 bp, 9 predicted proteins | sample BB_7_MG_FD_140358 | JGI IMG/M metagenome (GOLD analysis project Ga0193956, IMG submission 140358) | Microbial mat bacterial communities from the Broadkill River, Lewes, Delaware, United States - BB_7_MG | ecosystem: Environmental > Aquatic > Freshwater > River > Microbial mats | place: USA...
AAGAGACTTATAGAGACAACTCAACTCTTGATGAACCAACAAATCTTGATACAGTAAGAACTTAGGAGAGAGCCTTGAACATAAAACAGAGACCGATGGGAGATTATGCTACAAACTGTTACATACTCGATTTCAATGACTTTGAAGTGATTATTGATACAGGTGTTGGAGCTTTTGAGTGGGTTAGTCAAAATGTTAAGAATCCTAAAGCTATTCTACTAACACACGGTCATTTTGATCATATGTGGGATAGTTATAGAGTAGCCGATGAGTTTGGAATAAAAATATATATTGATAGAGCTGATGAGCCCCTTCTTAAGGGCGATATGTTAAAAATTGGTCAGCCAGAACTACAAGCAGATCTGGTTGAATTTTTAGAACATAGTGAGACTTTAAATATTGAAGGTGTCGATTTTAAGCTTCATCACCTCCCTGGACATACCCCTGGAAGTTCACTTATAGAGGTTAAAGATAGCTATTTTAGTGGTGATATTCTATTTAAAGGTAGTATTGGAAGATTTGATTTCCCTCTCTCAAGTGAGAGTGATATGATGAGTAGTCTCGAAAAGCTACTGAAATTTAACTATAATTATCCTGTCTATTGTGGACACGGTAGTAAAACAGATATAGAACACGAAAAAAATAGCTTAATGAATTGGATAAGAAGATGACAAATGTAATTAAAACACTTGGTTCGGGTGGTAGCAAAACAAAAACAAGTAGTACGGTATCTTTTCAAGTTAATAAGAGTATTCTTGTTGATGCAGGGAATGTTATTTCTCGATTTGAAGAGGAGACAGTTGGAATAGAGCATATTTTTATAACTCATCCACATTTTGATCATATTATTGAACTTCCATTCTTAATTGAGAATGATTTTGTTGAGAGAGTAAATCCTCTAAATATATATGGTCTTCCTCACACAATTAAGACTCTAAAAGATCACATATTTAACAATAGTGTGTGGCCTGATTTCTCAAAGATTCCTCTACTACAGAATGGAAAACCATCTATTGTCTTCAAAGAGTTTCAGTATGGTGAGACTATACAGATTGATGAAGTGACTATTAAGAGTGTTAAGGTTAATCATGTCATTCCAACGGTAGGTTTTGTTATCACAAAAGGTGATGAAGCTGTGCTTATTAGTGGAGATACTTATACAAGTGAAGATATTTGGAAAGAGATTAATGAGAATACGAAGATTAAGACACTTCTGATTGAAGTATCTTTTCACTCAGCACTTGAGCAACTTGCAAGAGATAGCAAACATCTAACACCTAAACTTCTTGATAGTGAGTTAAATAAACTTACAAGAGATGATATAGAGATCCATATCTATCACATAAAAGATACAAGCTTTAAAATTATCCAAGAAGAGTTAAAAACTTTTTCAAATCTTAAAAAGTATGGTGTAAAACCTCTATCTGAATAGTAATTAAAGTATGGTTGTAAATCTTAAGAGTGGTGTTTTAGATGTTGAAGATAGTAGAGAGTTAGACAGTTTAATAACTTACGGCTCTCGAATAAATAGAAAGAGAAAGTTTCTATTTATATCTAAAGTTCTTGGAAAACATCTACCAACTGATCCATTGGTTATGGAGCAGAACTACACAGAGTTATCAGAGCTTTTAAAAGATAAGTTTCTTGAGAAAGAGAAGTTCACTCTTATTATAGGTTTTGCAGAGACTGCTACTGCACTCGGTTGGGGAGTCTTTGATGCTCTTAATTTAGAAAACTCACACTATATACATACAACAAGATACAGTTTTAATAGAGAGAGACTTTTAACTTTCTATGAAGAACACTCTCACTCACCATCTCATATTCTCTATAAACCAGACATTAACTTAACTAAAGTCACAGATATTCTGCTTGTTGATGATGAGGTCACAACTGGTAAGAGTGCTGAAAACCTTGTAAAAGAGTTACAAAACATATTTAAAAATGTCGGTTTTCATCTTATTTCTATGTTAAATTGGAGAGAAGATAGTAGTAAAAACTTTGAAGATTACTCCCTATATAGAGGTAAATTTAAGTTTAGTGAGAATATAGAGTATGAACCAGTTGGAATAGATTTAATAACTTCTGAAAGTGAAACTTATGCGATAAAAGACCAGATAGCTCCTTATAACTTTGGACGATTTGGCTCAAATAGTAGTAGTTTTTCTATATCAAAAGATATCAATATAGAGTCCATAAAAGAGAAGAGAGTCCTTGTTGTCGGTACAGGTGAGTTTATGTATCAACCATACCTTTTTGCTAAAAGATTAAAAAAGCTAAATATCGATGTTCTATATCAAGCCACTACTCGTAGCCCGATAGCTATTGATGGGGCTATCACCTCATCGATAGAGTTTAAGGATAACTATTTTGAGAATATAGATAATTTTATCTACAATCTTGATAGTGCTGATTACGATCTAATCTATATCTGTTATGAAGTTATTGAACTTCCTAAAGAGTTTAGGTTAAAAAAGCTTCTTGAAAATAGGGGCTTTAATGTAGAGGAGATATTTTTTAAAACGGTATGAGTGGAATTAAAAAGAGACTATTTATAGATTATGAGAATGTTACTAACTTAAGTGGAATAGACCTTAACAGCTATGAGAAAGTCTATCTTTTTTTAGGAGCTAAACAGACAAAAGTTGATATATCAAAATTCCCTAATCAGAGAGTTGTTGAGTTAAATATCCTAAAAATTGACACTATCGGAAAAGATAGTCTTGATATGCATATCGTCTACTATCTTGGAGTTTATGATTTCCAACTCCCTAAAGAGATAGAGTTTGATGTTTTATCAAATGATAAGGGTTATGACAATATTCTTAAATATATTCACGATAGTGGACGAAAGACAAAACGAATCTCTTTTAAGAGAACAGAGGTAACACCTCCTGTTACTCCAGTTACAACTACAACTGAGAGACCTAAAAAAGTTAATAAAGAGGCTGTAAAGAAACCAAAGCCAAATAAAAAACTTAATGCACTTGATGAAGGTGTAGTAAGAGTTCAAAATAGAGAAAAGGGAAAGCCTAACAGTTTCTCAGCTCTAAAAAATACCCTAAAAAGTCAGAAGTTTAACTTTACTGAAAATGATCTATTTAGCTCATTGAGAAAGCTTGAAATTGCTGTTGATGATAGAGGAACTATTAAGTGGTAAATCTACTTGATAACGGTAGATGTGAAGAGATTAAAACTCTCTTCCTCCAACACTATCCAGACTCTAAAACAGAGTTAAATTTTAGAAACCCTTTTGAACTACTTGTAAGTGTGGTTCTTTCGGCACAGTGTACAGATAAGAGAGTCAATATTATCACTCCTCAACTATTTAGAGAGTTTCCAACTCCATCTGATATGCAGAGAGCATCAACAGAAGATCTTCATAGACTTATAGGGAGTTGTTCTTTTTATCAGAACAAAGCTAAATATCTACAGAATCTATCTAAACAGTTAATTGAAGATTTTAGTGGAGAAGTTCCATTGGATAGAGAGCTTTTACAGAAGTTATCGGGAGTCGGTCGTAAAACTGCTAATGTTGTCTTAATTGAGTTAAAAGGTTCAAACTTTATGGCTGTTGATACTCATGTATTTAGAACCTCTCACCGACTCGGTTTAAGTTATGCAAAAAATGTAGATAAAACAGAAAAAGATCTTGAAAACTGTTTTAAAACAGATCTTGCAAGGTTACATCAAGCAATGGTTCTTTTTGGTCGATATATCTGTAAAGCAAAAAACCCAGAGTGTGATAACTGCTTTCTATATAGAGTTTGTGAATCATCAGATAAGAGATAGGAGATATTTTGAGAAGACAGCTATTTTTAGTTCTATTTATATTTTTTTTAGTATCAACAGTTACAGGTTGTGGAAGTAGTGATGAAGATAAGCCTAAAGAGTCTAATACTACAGAAATACCAGTTATAGAAGGTGATATAAATATAACTAAGAATAGTGACTATTTAGGTGAGTGGAGGGATATAGATAGTTATAGTAGACTCTATATAAACACTGCTTTTAAGCCAGAAATTAGATCTCTTGATGATAATGTAATAGATATAAATGGAACTATCTATATTCGTTCAACAAAACAGTATTCAGATTTAAAGTTATATTTTCCAGATCTTGATACACAAACAGTAAAAGAGGAGATAGTATCTACTCCTATATTAGATGAAAATGGAACTGTTATAGGAGAAGAGAACTCAACTAATATCATTAGGAACTTACTAACTATTGAAAATTTAGAAGACTCTTACATTTATAAAGAGAAAGAGCTTGAGTGGAAAAATAACTCTTTTGATGACTTACCACTTGGAGACTATAATATATCTCTCTACAATCTTGATAGAAATCTAACTTTCTCTACTGTTAAAACTCTATTTGATAGAGAGCATAAGTTTGATATCTATATAGAAGCAGAAGAACTTATAGAAGATAGAGAGTTCTCAGTCAATTTAGAACTCAATAGCTCAACTATTTATGGAGGTCGAGAGAGATATAGTGGAAATATCGTTATAGAGAATATAACGAATGAACGAAAGAGTGATTTAACAGTTCAAGTTAAAGATTATAGTGATAACTTTTTTGAATTTAATAGTTCAAAAGGTGTCTTTTCTATTGAATCACATAGTAGTATAAAAGTACCATTTACATTTTCTCTAAATCCTCTCAAATATAATATTGAACAGCCGTCAATAGAGATAGATATTCAAGGAGTCTCATACAATAAAAATATCACTGCTTATAAGAGAGATTTCTCTATAAATATTCAACTTAACGGAGATGATAAAAGAGTCTTTCTACGAAGAGAGAGTGGAGAGTTTTTTGAGCTAACAGAGAAAAACAGCTCAATACCTCTTTTTCCAGAAAATGAGAATTTCTCTCTAATTTTCATTAATGAGACAGAGAGTGGAACTCCTTACTCTTTTGGTGTAGATACTTTTTCTGAGACCATTCCCGATTATGTTGATAGTATGAGCTACGAAAACTCTTCTGTTAAAAATGAAGTTGAGATATATAGTAGCAGAGTAGCTTATCTTAGTAGTAGAGATATAGATAGTTGGTACATTACAGCTACTGATGACCATTCAGCCAAATCTATCGCTATTTTAGAGACAGAAAAAGATACCTATTTTGAGAGAGATGTGATAACTTTTGATGCTTCAAAATCTTTTGGAGATAGTGGATATCGAAAATTTGATTTTAATAGCTCAATTGATGGTGATATTGAACCAAGTAAGGTTTCAGATGGAGTATTTGAGATCACTACTCTTACAGCAGGTAAAAATGTTATAACTATGTCAGTTACAGGTTCAACTGGAGATATAGCTACTACATCTATACCATTAACTATCTATACAACTCGTTTTCTTAATAGAGATAGAAATTATAGTAGAGATGATATTAATGGCATAGTTACAGATAACATAAATAGAGTTAAGTGGGAAGATAGTAACAGTTTTAAAGGGTCACCTTATGAAGCTAAAGTTTATTGTGATTCACTTGTATCGGGCAATGTTACAGAGTGGAGAGTTCCAACAAAAGAGGAGCTTTGGTATCTACTATTAAGAGATGAGAATAGAACTCATCTTGATAACTCATTTCAGCAGATTGAAGATGGATTCTATCTTAGTGATAGTGATTGGGTTTTAAACTTTGAGAATGGAGAGTTTAAAAAGAGAGATGAGTTAATTAATGAGGGCTTAGTTAAGTGTATCTCAAGTGGTAGTTACTATGATAAGATAGATTTTAACTCTACAAAGCTTGATGGAACTCTTTTTGATGATACACATAGCTACTACTGGTTCAACAGTGAGAATCAGAGTAGTTGGGATAAGTATAGTTGGAGTGAGGCTTTTCAGAAGTGTGAAAATCTGGATTTTGCAGGAAAAAATAACTGGGAACTTCCTACAATAGAGGAGCTTTTCTCTCTTACAAATAGTGGCTATACTCATTTAAATCTACTTAACGATGCTGAATATTGGTCAAGTATAGAGACAATAGGAGAGTTTTCACTCTCAAAAGCTTGGGCAGTGGACTTTAGAACAGGTGGAGATATTAAACTTCGTAAAAAACAGGAAGCTAATTTAATCTGTATTAGTAAGTAACTTAGAATATATATATAATTTCAAATATTTGAAGTAGTTTGAAAGGTAGCTTATGAAGTTAAAAGAGAGTGATATAGCTCGATTTATTGAAATTGTTGGAAAAGAGAATATCTTTAGTGATAAGGCTCACCTCATCGCCTACTCCTACGATGCAACTCGAAGTAAGTTTCAGCCAGATGCTGTTATCTTTCCTCGAAATGAAGATGATATTAGTCAGATTCTAAAGCACTGTAACGATAAAAAGATTCCTGTTGTTCCTCGTGGTGCTGGAAGTGGCTTTACAGGTGGGGCTTTACCGAAAAGTGGTGGTGTTGTTCTCGCTATGGAGAAGCACTTTAACAAGATTCTTGAAGTTGATATGGATAATATGGTTGCTGTTGTTCAACCTGCTGTTGTGAATATGGACCTTCAGAAAGCTGTTGAGGAGGTTGGACTTTTCTATCCACCAGATCCAGCGAGTGAAGATTACAGCACAATCGGAGGAAATGTCTCTGAAAATGCTGGTGGAATGAGAGCATCAAAGTATGGAATCACTAAAGATTATGTGATGGCACTTCGGGCTGTTCTGCCAAATGGTGATGTTATAAAAGCTGGAAAGAGAACTATCAAAGATGTGGCAGGTTACAATATTGCTGGAATTCTTACGGCGAGTGAAGGGACTCTGGCAGTTATTACGGAGATAACTCTAAAACTGATTGCAAAACCGAAACTTACAAAAACAGCAATGGGAATCTTTCCGACAGTTGAAGATGCTATGAGTGCTGTCTATAAGACTATGGCAAGTGGTGTAACACCTGTTGCGATGGAGTTTCTCGATAATCTTACAATTAAGGCAGTTGAAGAGGTTCATAAAAAGGGGCTTCCAACAGAGGCAGGAGCGATTCTGATTACTGATGTTGATGGAAACCTTGAGGTTGATCTTGAGCTTCAGATGGAGAAGATTGAAGAGGTTTTCCGTGAAAATAGCTGTTCAGAGTTTCGACGAGCAGAGAGTGCTGATGAGGTGGCTGACATCTGGTTTGCACGACGAAATGCTTCACAGAGTCTATCAGTTTACGGTAGTAAAAAGATAAATGAAGATGTTACAGTTCCACGAAGTAAGTTACCTGAAACACTCCGAAAATTTAATGAAGTTGCTGAGAAGTATAAGATAAATGTTCCTTGCTTTGGTCACTCGGGAGATGGAAATATCCACACAAATGTGATGGTTGATGGTTCAGATCCTAAACAGGTTGAAATTGGCTACAAAGCGATTGAGGAGATTTTTCAGATAACTATCGATATGGGTGGAACTCTTTCGGGTGAACACGGAATCGGTCTTGCAAAAGCCCCATATATGGGAATGGCTTTTAGTGATGAAGAGATGAATCTTTTCCGAGCGATTAAAAAGGCTTTTGATCCGAACAATATCTTAAATCCTGCAAAGATGGGATTAGACGATTAGATGCTAAAAGTAAAGTTCTTAGATAGTAATAGTCCAAGTGATGTGGCTGTTTCATCGGCACGAACCTGTTACAGTGGAAAGGGTCTTGTTACACCTGAAGAGAGTAGTGAGTGGAAACGGAAACCTGATCTACTCCTCTCTATCTTTAAATCTGGTCACCACACAACACTTCAACACACTCATATTACTATGACAATTGAGGGGATTAGCCGACACTTAATCTGGAGGCTTCTTCATAGCCATTCACACTATAACAGTGAGCAAATTTCTCAACGGTATGCCAAAATGAGACTTGAAAATATGAGAGTTCCAAAAGGTGCTGATAAGAGTGAGTGGAATGAGTTCTATAACTCTGTTTTTGCTGATTATGAGAAGCTAATTGAACTCTTAAAAGAGCCGATTGAAAATGTTCTACCGAAGTTTAAAAAGGGTGAAGCAGGGAAAAAAGCTCAAGAGTTGGCTCGTTATGTTCTACCACAGGGTACAGAAGCTTATATGTATCATACGGTAAATATTATCACTATTCTAAGATATATCGCTACTGCTAAAGCTCTACCAGAAGCAAAAGAAGAGGGGTTAAATTTTGCTAATCAGTTGGCTGAAAATCTCTTAAAAGTTGATCCTCAGCTAAAGCCTCTTATAGATTTTGCCAAAGAACATAAAGTGGAGTTTCCAACTATTGATATAGAGAAGTATAGTGATAAAGGGCTTGTTTTTGATGTTGTTGGTGATCTTCCTAAAATAGATAACTCTTATAGTGGAATTTTAAGAACTTCACAGACCTTTTTTGATGAGTCGATGCTTGGTGGTTTCTCATCTAAGATAAAGCTATCTCTATCAGCAGATTCACAAAATCAGCGACATAGAAGAAGTTTAGGAGTTCGTCCACCACTACAAAAAATCTATAAAAAAGAGTTCTACACTCCAGAGATAATTGAGAAAAACAGTGAAGTACTAAAGCTCTATCGAGAATCTTTAGAGAGAGTTTACAGCTTCTTTGAGGATCAAGTTCAAAAGATAGGTTTTTCAGAAGCAGTTTATGCACTACCAAATGCCCACCTCATCGAAATTTTAGAGAGAAATGATTTTAGTTCATTTCAGCATAAATCACAGATGAGACTCTGTTACAATGCCCAACAGGAGATCTACGATATAACTTATAAGCAAGTTCAAGAGTTGGCAAAAGTTAAAGAGAGTGCTGATGAGGTCTTTCTACCACCTTGTTCTATTAGAAGTAGAGATAAGATCTATCCAATCTGTCCAGAGGGAGTTAGGTTTTGTGGTGTAAAAGTGTGGAAACTCAACTTTTCAGAGTTTCATCGAGATATTTAAAATTGATCTTAATTAATTTTGTGTTATTATTAATCGAATTCTAAAGAATGTTTAAAGGTTCTATATGTCTGTTAAATTTAAAGTTATTGCACTCGGTGTAATATCGATTGTTTTTTCAAGTATACTGATAGCAGTTATAGCCATCAACAGTTTTGATACTACTCTGGAAAAGAGTACTTATGCTCAACTCGAAAATCTTGCTGATGACAAGAAAGAGTTTATTGAAGAGTATTTTAAACTTTATGAGTCTCTGCTTAAAACTTGGTCTGGAAGTCGTTTTGTAGAGAAGAGTTTATTGAACTTTGATAAAAGTTTTAAAAACTTACAAAATGAAGTTCAAGTAGATGCAGATAAGTTAAAACAAGATCTTATAGAGCATTATGATAGTCAATATCTTGATAATGTTAACTATCAACTTGATAATATTAATGGTCGTCGTTTAACTTCACAATATCTTCCAAAAAATATAAATGGTTCTATTGCTCAAAAGATATTTATCCTCGATAATGAGCATAAAATTGGTGAAAAAAACAAGATGCTTGTTAATAAGAACTATAAAGATATATCATATATGAAGCACCATATAAACTATCACAAAACATATAACACTATCTTATCTGAGTATGATCTATACGATATTTTCTTAGTTAATACAAATGGTGATATTGTTTACTCTGCATATAAAGAGAAAGATTATGCTACTAACCTAAGAAAAGATATCTATAAACTATCAAATCTTGGTCGTGTCTTCTTTAAAGCACTAAAAGCTAAGCAAGGTGAAGCTGTATTTGAAGATTTCGATTTCTATGAGCCATCATATAACTCACCTGCATCTTTTATCGGTAGCCCTGTTTATAACAATGGAAAACTTATCGGTACTCTAATATTTCAGATTCCTGTTTCAAAGATGAATGAGTTTGTAAGAGCTGAAAAAAATTCAACTCTTGGTAACAGTGGGGAGATATATCTTATTGGTCAAGACTATAAGATGAGAACAGATAGCCGTTTTATAGATAAAATTCACTCTAAAGTTGTTAAAGCGAGTCAAACAACAATCTCTGTTTTTGAGATAGAGAATGAGTTTGTTAAAAAGGCTCTATCTGGAGAGAGTGGCAAAGGGGTTCATCATAACTATTTAGGTGATGAGGTGTTGATAGCCTATAAACCTATACAGTTGTTTGGTAGTAAATGGGCAGTAATAGCCGAGATATCTACCCACGAAGCATTTGCAGAGGGTCGAGAACTAATTAAAACATTAACTATCATATCTCTAATAATTATTGTTATTGCTGTTGGGATTATGCTCTTCTTTATTGATAAGTATATGTCTACACCACTTAATAATCTTATTGAGACTGCAAAATCTCTTGCAAGTGATGATGGTGATTTAACCCAGAGACTTCCTGTAAATACCACTGATGAGTTTGGTATTGTTAGTACAAATATCAATAGTTTTATCGATAAGATTCAAGGTCTAATTAATAAGATTAAAGATCTTGCTGATGAGAATATCAGAATTGCTCACTCACTTGGAGGTTCAACTGGGAATATCAGCAAGAGAATTGAGTCTGAAAACAAGAACCTTACAAATATCTCTGACAATGGTAGAAATATCTCTTCAAATCTTCGTGAGACTACTCATAACATTAAAGAGACAAAAGAGATTATTGTTACATCAAATGATGTTCTTATTACAGCTAAAAATGAGATTACTGAACTTGCAAATAGAGTTAGTGATACAGCAAATATTCAGAAAGAGTTATCTAACAAACTATCTAATCTATCTTCAAATGCAGAGAAGATTAAAGAGGTTCTAATAGTTATTGATGATATTGCTGATCAGACAAATTTACTCGCACTTAATGCAGCTATTGAAGCGGCACGAGCAGGTGAGTATGGTCGTGGGTTTGCAGTTGTTGCTTATGAAGTTACAAAACTTGCAGAGAAGACTCAAGAGAGCTTAACAGATGTTAATAAGATTGTTAGCTATATTCTTGATGAGATCAAAGACTCTGTTATTCAGATGAACAAATCAGCTGATGGAATTAATGAGTTATCTACTGTATCATCTGATGCAAGTCGTAGAATTGTTGATACATCAAATAATATTGAGAGTTCTGTAAAAGTGTTTGAAGATACAGTTTCAGGTGCAATTGAGGCTTCTGAGAAGACAAGTGAGATTATTGAGAAGATTCAGCAGATCACTACAATGTCAAATGAGAACACTAATAATGTTGCTGAGATGTCAAATATGTCAGCACACCTTAGCGAAACAGGTGAGAGCCTAAATAAAGAGCTATCATCGTTTAAGAGTTAGGAATTAATGAATTTAGCTATTATCTTTGGTGGTCAAAGTTATGAACACGAAATAAGCATAGTTAGTGCTGTTACTGTGGGGAGAGTCTTAGAGACTTCTCCTCTATATATCTTTCTCGATAGTGATAACAGACTCTATGAGATACCATCTAATAAGATGAGTTCGAAACTTTTTAAGAGTGGTGAATATAGAAAAGAGAAAAAATTAAATTTTACTTTTAATGGCTTTACAACTGAGGGTTTCTTTAAAAAAGAGCTTAAAGGGTTTACTGTACTGAATCTTATTCACGGTGGACAAGGAGAAGATGGAACTATTCCTGCTCTTCTTGAGTTCTATAAAATTCCATATATTGGACCTCGAAAAGATGCAAGTACAATCAGTTATAACAAACATCTAACTAAAATTTTTGCTGACAGTATCGGTATTAAAACTGTCGATTATGAGACTCTCTATATTGGAGATGAACGAAAACTGCACAAACTTAGTTATCCAGTAATTGTAAAGCCTCTCTCTCTTGGTAGCTCTATTGGTGTTAAAGTTGCTAATAGTGACGATGAGTTTCAATATGCACTTGATGTAGCCTTTGAGTACGATTCAGAAGTGATTATCGAGAAGTATATCGACGGTGTTAAAGAGTACAACTTAGCAGGTATAGAGACAGACAAGTTTATTCTATCAATTGTGGAAGAGCCTCAAAAAGGTGATGATA
>Ga0193956_1000991_pt1 | contig 11880 bp, 17 predicted proteins | sample BB_7_MG_FD_140358 | JGI IMG/M metagenome (GOLD analysis project Ga0193956, IMG submission 140358) | Microbial mat bacterial communities from the Broadkill River, Lewes, Delaware, United States - BB_7_MG | ecosystem: Environmental > Aquatic > Freshwater > River > Microbial mats | place: USA...
TATTTTCTGCTATTAAATCTGATTGGTGTGCCATGTTAAAAATACCCCTCTTGTTTTTTCTTTTCCATTGATGCGTCGCCATCACTGTCTATTAATCTACCTTGTCGCTCACTTGTTGTACAAACTAACATCTCTTGAATAATCTCAGGAAGTGTTGAAGCTTCACTTTCAACTGCTCCTGTTAATGGATAACAACCAAGTGTTCTAAATCTTACTTTCTCTTTTTTTGCAGTTTTTCGTAACTCTTCAGGAACTCTATCATCATCTACCATGATTTTTGTTCCCATGTATTCTACAACTTCTCTCTCTTTTGAGAAATATAAATCAGGAATAGGAATCCCCTCTAAATAAATATACTGCCAAACATCAAGCTCAGTCCAGTTTGATATTGGGAAAACTCTAATAGACTCACCTTTTGTATGACGTCCGTTGTAAATATTCCATAACTCTGGTCTTTGGTTTTTTGGATCCCATCTATGGTTCTCATCTCTAAAAGAATAAATTCTCTCTTTTGCTCGAGATTTTTCTTCATCTCTTCGTGCACCTCCAAAAACTGCATCGAATTTTTGTATATCTAGCATCTGTTTAAGACCATCTGTTTTCATAATATCTGTGTGAACAGCTGATCCATGAGTAAATGGAGAGATATCTAGTTCTAAGCCTTTTGGATTTGAGTAAGTAATTAACTCCATTCCTACTTCTTTAGCACGTTTATCTCTAAAGTCAATCATCTCTTTAAACTTCCATTTAGTATCAACATGAACTAATGGAAGTGGTGGAGGTGCTGGATAAAAAGCCTTTTGTAAAATATGTAACATTACAGAAGAATCTTTTCCTACAGAGTATAACATTGCAGGGTTTTGAAACTCCGCTATTACTTCTCTCATGATATGCATAGACTCAGCTTCTAATTGTTTTAGATGTGTTAGTCTTTCTTGACTTATTTCCATTTTGTTCTCCCTTTTTAATTTACTTGGCATGTAATCCACACTCTTTGTGTTCTGGGTTTTCCCACCACCAACGTCCACTTCTTATATCTTCACCATCTTCAACTGCTCTTGTACATGGAGCACATCCAATACTAGGATATCCTTGCGTATGAAGTTTGTTGTATGGAACATTTTTTTCTTGTATATAGTTCCAAACATCATCTTCATCCCAAGAGATTATTGGGCTAACTTTAATAACATCGTTTCCCTCATCATATTCAAACATCTGCATCTCTTCTCTTGTGATGCTTTGAGATGCTCTAAGCCCTGTGATCCAAACATCAACACTTTTTAATGCTCTTTGCAAAGGCTCAATTTTTCTTGCAAAACAACAGGCTTTTCGTTTTTCAATTGATTCGTAAAATCCGTTTATACCTTGCTTTTGATATAGTTCTTCTACATTTTCATTTTTAGGAAAAAAAACATTTACTTTGATACCATATTTTAGATTTGTTTCATCCATCACACTATATGTTTCGTAAGGAAGTCTTCCTGTATCTAGTGTAAAAATATTTGCATCTTTATCAATATTTAGCATCATATCACTCAACACTTGATCTTCAGCTCCAAAGCTAGAAGATAGTGCAGTATTTTTTGTTTTGTCACTTAAAAGATATTTTAATACTTCTTGAGCATTTGAATCTTTGAATTTACTATTTAATTCTTCTATTATTTTTTTCATTTTATTTCCTATATTTGATAATCTGGCGCTTTTTCTCTTCCTAAACTAATCTTATTCCATCCTCTTTCGTGAAAATAGTATAAAATCATTTTAGTAAATACTTCAATTGATCCAATTGAAGCAGCCATCGCAAAACTGCCTGTAATAAAATATGAAATAACAATAGTATCAAGAGTACCAAGGGTTCTCCATGAAATCGTTTTTACTACTGAACGATATGCTTTTTCTTTCATTTTATTTTCCTTTTACCTGATGTTCTTATCAAGTTCATGTTGGAAGTATAACAGATAAATATTTTAATGTCAAGTAACTTGATATATTTACTAGAGTTAATTTTATAATTTATCAATAAAGCCTTTAGTTAAAGGCTTTAAAATATTATTTAATCTCTAGTGATTTACTTGGTATTATTTTTATATATAAGTATACATAATTTTAATAAATTATTGTTGACTAATTTACATTAGTTAGTGTTTTGGGTTTGAAGATTGAACAAGAGAAAAATATTTATTTTATAGCATAGATAAATTCAGATTTTGAAATACCAATGTCTTTTAGTATTCCACTAAGTAAACCAATTTTTACAGTTTTCTTTTTATAGACTGGGATAGTTAATGTAGATTTTGAATCATGAACAAATATTCTATGATTACCTCTATTTTGTCTATCAAGCCTATATCCAATAGACTTGACAAACTTTATTAATTCTTTACCAGTTATATTTGATAAAGAAGCCATTTATTTACCTTTTGAACCTTGTGGTCTGTTAGGGTTCAATTGAGCACCTTTATTTCCATTCATTTTTCCATTGGCATTATTTGTTCCATTTGTACCTTTATTTGAATTGCCTTGATTTGCTTTATGGTTATTGTTTGCCATATTTTTTCCTTTTTGTATTTATTGTTTATTTAAGATTTTTATCTTAATCCTCTATCCTGTACCCAATCTTCATCCTCTAGTCCTCTGTCGTCAATCCAGTCAGAACAATTTATATATTGAAGCATTTTTATCCTTTTTTGATATAATTAGTACTAATTAATTGTTATATTTCATATGAACAAAGAAATTATAATATATTGGGTAGGGACAAGTATGGGGACGAATATTAATAATTTAGACAAATATTTAAGTTTATGGAATATATTTAATAAAAAACTAGAAGAATCAAATTTAACTTTATCTTCTTTTTCAAAAAGATGGGAAAAATATAATGATACTAACGCAGAAGATGATTATCTAAAGTTTTATGATAAATTAAAAAAAATGAAAAGTCGAAAAGATAATTTAAAATCAGTACAGCCTTATTCTATAATTCAAATTGAAGATTATATAAAATTTTTAGATAAAGACTTTACTGCTGAAATAATAAGAGATGATGAAACTTATGAATATTGGTTTGATTAGTCCCTACAATCATAATATCTATTTTTTAATTCATCTTTAAGCCATTGTTTACCATAAAACCTTGCCTTTTCTGCATCTATAAAGCCACTCATTGATTCTACTGCACAAAAACAATTATCTCTATCATTAAATCTATTAATACAAGTTCTCATCATTTTATATTCTGTTTTTACGGAAGCACGATTTAAGTTTAATGAATCATCAATCATTGCACCACCAATAGCACTTAATCCAAGAACCATGATTGTTGGTAATATAAATTCTTTATATGATCTTCCAATTAATGTTTCTTCACATTCTTTACATTTTATATCTGATGATAAGTTAATTGTGTTTTGATTGTCACACTTTGGACATAATAAATTTATCTCATGTTTATTTTCTTTTTCGCTCAATTAGAATCTCCTATACTTCTCTCATTTTGTATCTCTCGTGCCCAATTTTGACTTGGGTATGTATACTAAAAGTTAATCATTACAATTAAATTATAATAATAAAATAAACTCCAATATACACTCCGAAGCAAAGCTTGCGGAGCGAGTATGTATTTTTATAATATGTCTAACTATTTGTTTAAAATCTTAATATACAGATATTTTGTCCTGTTATTAAGATTTGAATATCATAGCAGAAAAGAAAATTTTTGTCTTGTACAATATCACCAATTTTGAAATTTGCATTTGTGATATATGTATAGAGAAATATCTTCAAACAATAAGCTTAAAAGCTGTATACTTCGCTTATGCAAACACAAAGAATATTTTTACAAACACACGAATCACTTAATTTTACATTTAAACAAACAAAAGAAGACTTCATAGTAGATGAGATCACTGATATAAAGTTCAAAGGAAAAGGGAACTTTTTGATTTTAAAAATTAGAAAGCAGTCTACTTCTACTTGGGAACTATTGTCTATCATCTCTGATATTTTAGGAATAGAAGAACATCTTATAGGTTATGCAGGATTAAAAGATAAAAATGCAACTACGACTCAATATATAAGTATTCCTCTAAATAAGAGTAAAGAATACAAGCTTTTAAATAGCAGAAATATTAAAGTATTAGAAACTTTTATCCATGATAAAAAACTCAAAATTGGTGACCTAAGCGGAAATAGATTTAAAATCAAACTAAAAGATATAGACCCTGATTCTATTTTTCAAATATATCAAGCAATCTCTCAAATACAAAAAAATGGTATGGCAAATTATTTTGGATATCAAAGATTTGGAAAAGATAGTAACTTTGAAAAGTCACAAAGAGTGTGCAATGGTGAAGAGGTACTAAAAGATAAAAAGCTAGAAAAGTTTTTAAGATTAGCGTATCAGAGTTATTTTTTCAATGCTTGGTTAGCTAAAAGAATAGAGCTTTCAAAAGAGCAAAACAGCAAAAAACTAATACCTATAAAAGGTGATGTATTTAATCTACATGATAGAACAGTTATCACAGGACTACTTCCTGGTAGAGATATCTTAAGAGCAAAAGATGAAGCGCAAGTTATCGAAAAAGAGTTTGATGATATATTTATCCAAGATAAGGGATACAGAAGAGATGCTTGGATAAAACCTTTGGATATAAAAAATAAATATAATAAAGAAGATGGTAGTTTGGTATTGGAGTTTTCATTACCTAAAAGCTCTTATGCGACAGTATTTATAGAAACTATTGCAAATAAAAATTTTACTTATTAAAACTTAGGAGTATAAATGCGTTCACAAAATATGACCTCTTTTATTGTTATGGATATCGTAAAAGAGGCTAAGAAATATAAAGACTGTATACATTTTGAGATAGGACAGCCTGATCTTCAACCTTCTTCTAAAGTCAAAGATGCTTTGCATAAAGCTATAGATGAGGATAAGTTTTCATATACAGAGAGTCATGGTTTATATGAATTAAGAGAGAAAATAGCAAAGAACTATAAAGATAAATATGCAGTAGATGTAGTACCTGAACAGATTTTTTTGACACCTGGAACTAGTGGGGCATTTTTGATTGCTTATGCTTTGACTCTTAAAAATAATGCGAAACTTGGTCTTTCTGATCCGTCATATCCTTGCTATAAAAACTTTGCTCGTATGTTAGATATAGAGCCTGTTTTTATGCCTATTGGAAAAGAAGATAACTTTGAACTTCATGTGAAGAATTTAAAAGAGCACAAAATCGATGCTGTACAGATATCATCTCCTTCAAATCCTACGGGAAATATTTATGAGAGTGAAAATCTAAAAGAGATCATAGAGTATTGTGATAAAGAAAAAATAGCATTTATATCAGATGAACTTTATCATGGGCTTACTTATGAAGAAGATGCGAGTTCTGCTTTAGAGTTTAGTGACAATGTTTTTGTCATCAATGGTTTTTCAAAATATTATTGTGTTCCTGGAAATCGACTAGGGTGGATAATAGTGCCAAAAGATAAAATCAAAGGGGCTGAAAAAATAGCACAAAATCTTTTTATATCAGCACCAACTTTGAGTCAATATGGAGCACTTGAAGCCTTTGACGATGAATATTTAGGCAAAATAAAAGAGGAGTTTAAAAAAAGAAGAGATTATCTTTTTTCTGAGCTTAGTGAGATATTTGATATAGATGCCAAGCCTGATGGTGCTTTTTATCTTTGGGTAAATGTATCAAAATATACTAACGATAGTTTTGCTTTTGCAAAAGAGTTATTAGACAATATCCATATAGCCGTAACCCCCGGAATTGATTTTGGTGTTAATAAGACACATAACTATATACGATTTGCATACACTAGAGATATACCTCACATGAGTGAGGGTATAGAGCGTTTGAAAAAGTATCTAAAACTTATTAAATGATATTTAAAGTATCATTTGTAAGATTTTTTCTTGCTCCTCTTGTGAATAATTAAATTTAAACTCACACTCTTTTAGATAATAGAAAAAATTCTTCTTATCTATCCCTTTGTATTTTAAAATTGAATCTTCAAAGAAATACCAAAATCTTTGAATGATATTTTCTCTTCTTTGTATCTTGGTGATTTTATTTGACATCATAAATTTTGAGAACTCTTTGAAGTATGATTCATCAACACCATCATCCAAAAATTGATCTTTGTATCTATTTAGGTTTGGAAGAAGTAGGTTATATACTTTATTTTCATAGTTAAACGTGATAAAATCATGTGCATCAAATATATTTTCTTTTACTTTTTTCTTGCTTTGTTCTAGATATATGTATTCGTCATATTGTAAGACGTGTTTTCCTTGATATTGTTCTTCTAAATAGAGTGCTATATTATTTCTAAGTAACTCAAATTTTCTTTTTATGGTTATATAATTTATATTTAGATTATTTGCTGTTTGATTTGCTGTTTGGTTTTGGCAAAATGCTTTGATGATGTTTTGTTCTCGTTCAATCTTTTTAGGACTAAACTTTTTTTTACATAAAGAGCATTTGGCTTGGCCAGTTTTTAAGTGATATAATTTTTTATTATTACAAAATATACAGTTCATGTGTTATTTTAACATAAGTTAGTGCTAAAAGTATATAAGAAACATTGTAATTAATTTTAATTTTAGGAAATAACTATAGTATTATGAATAGTTATTCATTTTGTAAATGGAAAAGAGGGGGAAAGATTTATGGAGATAAGTTTATTATTAATATTTTGGTACGGTATATTACATGCATTTGGACCAGATCATTTAACTGCAATTGCTGACTTTTCTATAGGTAAGTCAAAGAAAAAAACATTGATGATAACATTTTTGTTTGCAATTGGTCATGGTCTTACGTTATTTGTATTTGCTAAGATATTAGAGACTTACAATATAAGTGAGCATATTTTAGGATATGGAGATGTGATATCATCTTGCGTGATTTTAGGTATGGGTATATATCTTTTATATATGGTTTATAACGATAGAATACAATTAAAAAAGCATATGCATGATGGGAAAGAACATCTTCATATTTGGTTTGGAAAAGAACATCAACATAGTAACAATGATACAACATCAGCATTTACAATAGGTGCTTTGATGGGTATAGGAGGAGTGCGAGGTATGCTTGTAACTCTTGGTTTAGTTGAGGGTCAAAGTGTTGATTTTCTGATGGTTCTTTGTTTTGCACTTGGGGTTATGGTGATATTTGTTGGATTTGGTACAGTGATACTATATATAAATAAAAATGTCTTAAATAGTAAAGAAAATTTAAAAAGAGTTTTTGCAACAGCAGGTATTGTATCTGTGGTAGTTGGAACAAATATGTTAGTAGGATAAGGAAAATAATATGTGTAAAGATTGCGGATGTAGTATAACAGATCAAGGGGCTGGTCACAGCCATAGTCATAGTCATGATGAGGGGCATCACCATCACCACCACGATCACGACGGGATGGACAATGTTCATGCAAACCCACAGTTAAATGATAAAAAAACAGTAGATGTAATCAAAAAGATTTTGGATAAAAATGACCACGAAGCAGGGCACAATAGAGCACACTTTGATAAAAATGGAGTTTTAGCTATCAATCTTATGTCAAGTCCAGGAAGTGGAAAAACAACATTACTTGAAAAGTTATCAGAGATAGCTGATTTCAAATATGGTGTTATTGAGGGTGATTTAGAAACAAGCAAAGATGCAGATAGACTAAAAGCAAAAGGAATCCCTGCATATCAAATACAAACAGGATCAGCTTGTCATCTTGATGCATTTATGGTTCATAAAGGTTTACACGATATGCCTTTAGATGATTTAGATGTTTGTTTTGTAGAAAATGTAGGAAATCTTGTATGTCCAGCATCTTATGATGTAGGAACTCATCTAAATATTGTACTTGTTTCAGTACCAGAGGGTGAAGATAAGATTGCTAAATATCCAGTGATGTTTAGATCTGCTGATTTAGTTCTTATTACAAAAACTGATTTACTTCCACATTTTGAATATGATATTGAAGCTGAGAAAAAAGAAGCTAGAAAATTAAAACCAAATGTTGATATTCTTGAAGTTAGTACAAAAGATGAAGAATCATTAAAAAAAGTAGCTCAATGGATTGAATTTAAAAGACAAATGCGATAAGCGTTAAAAAATAATTTAAGGAGAAATAAAATATGTGCCTATCAATACCTTCAAAAGTAATAAAAATAGATAAAGAAAACAATATCGCAACAGTTGATACTATGGGTATTCAAAGAGATGCTAGTATGGACTTAATGGCCGAAAATGATGTAAAAGTAGGGGATTTTGTACTTTTACATATCGGATTTGTTATGAATAAAATTGATGATGAACATGCACAAGAAAGTCTTGCCATGTACCGTGATATAATTGCCTCCATGGAAGAGGAAGATAGGCGCAACGCTATTTTAGAAGATGATGAATGTCCTAATCGAGGACAATAATCATGGAGTTAGAACTTAAAAATCTTTATGATGATTTTAGAGATGGTGATACGATAAAAGCCTATGCTAAAATCATAAAAGAGGATGCCAAAAAACTTTCAAAAAATATAAATATAATGGAAGTTTGTGGTGGACATACTCATACTATTATGAAGTATGGTCTTCCTCAACTTATGCCTGATAATATTAAATTCATCCATGGACCTGGTTGTCCTGTATGTATCATGCCAAAAGAGAGAATTGATCATGCTTATATTTTAAGTATGCAAGAAAATGTGATACTTGTAACTCTTGGAGATATGATAAAAGTGCCAGGGTCTAATGGTAGTTTACAAGATGCTAGGGCTAAAGGTGCAGATGTAAGGTTTGTTTATTCTCCACTTGATTGTATAAAAATATCTAAAGAGAATCCAGATAAAAAAATCATATTTTTTGCAATAGGGTTTGAAACAACAACTCCAATGACAGCCGCACTTATAAATACTGTTATCAAACAAGATATTAAAAATGTTTTTTTACATATCAATCATGTAACAGTTCCAGAAGTGATGAAAGAGTTAATTGATAGTCGTGATATCCATGTAGATAGTTACAACAATCAAATTGATGCATTTTTAGGCCCTTCTCATGTGAGCGTTATAAGCGGAAGTAAAATATATGAAGAGTTTCCAAGAGACTATAAAAGACCTGTAGTAGTTGCAGGTTTTGAACCAGTGGATGTGATGCAAGCAATATCCATGATAGTTAAACAGTTTATAGAAAACAGATGTGAACTAGAAATAGAATACAAAAGACTAGTAACTTATGATGGAAATATCAAAGCTCAAGAACTTATCGAAACATATTTTGAAAAAATAGACCTTTTTAAATGGAGAGGTTTAGGAAATATAGAAAAAAGTGGATTGAAACTAAAAGATGAGTATGCCAAGTATGATGCAGAAGTAGTGTATAAAGATATTCTTCCAATAGAAGAGATAGAGGATCATAAGCTTTGTATTTGTGGAGATATCTTAAGAGGTATAGCTTCGCCACCTGATTGTACAATATTTGGAAATGCATGTAAACCTACTAAACCAGTTGGGTCTTGTATGGTAAGTAGTGAGGGTGCATGTGCTGCTTACTATAAGTATGGAAATTTAATATAAATTAAATTTCTATATTTGATAATATAATCAATAGATAGATTTGGTATAATAATTCTTATATAAAAGGAAATATAAAAATGATAAATATAGATGATATTATAGATGTGATACTACTTCCAAAAAATGAAGCAGAACATCCCGAAACAGCAAGAGTAAAAATAAAAGCACAGATACCAACCCAAGATAAGCAAGTTTTTTTAGGGGAACTTCTTCAACAAACAAAACAAGACTTTGGATTTGTAGCTGGCGAGTTTCTGATGATAAATGTCACACAAGAAGATGGTAAGATAAGTGCTTATTGTCTTTCATCTATGGCAGAAGTGAGTATCTAAAATGGATATAGAAAATATCAAAAAAGATATCCAAAACTTCTCAGATGAAAGAGACTGGGAAAAGTTTCACAATCCAAAAAATTTGGTGATGGCACTCAATGGCGAAGTTGGAGAATTAAATGAGATATTTCAATGGCTTGACTTGGATGAGTCTTTAAATCTTCCTGATGATGTAAAAGAACATACAAAAGAAGAGGTAGCAGATATAGCTATCTATTTATTGCGAATATGTATGAAACTAGATATAGATTTAGAAGATGCAATAATAAATAAAATGAAAAAAAACAGAGAAAAGTATCCCGTTGAAAATTCAAAGGGTGGGGCTAAAAAGTATAGTAAAAGTAGAGAAAGATAATCGTAAAGGTATATAAATGAAAACTCTTTTGATTTTGTCTTATTTTTGTTTTAGTCTTTTATTTGCATTTGATGTGCAAAAGCCTAAAATTTATGATGATCAAAATATATCAAATTGGCTTATGAGTGAAAAACTTGATGGTATAAGGGGATATTGGGATGGGAAAAAGTTATATACAAAAAATTCAAATGTGATAATCCCTCCCAAAAATTTTACGAAAAACTTTCCACCATTTGAGCTTGATGGTGAATTGTGGAGTAAGAGAGATGATTTTGAATTTATACAAAGTACAGTTTTAGATAAAAAGCCAAGTATAAATTGGAGTAAGATTACATACAATATTTTTGAAGTACCAAATACTAAAGGTGATTTTACTACAAGATTATCTAAGGCAAATGATTGGTTTCATAAACATCAAAATAAAAATGTAAATATCATTAAACAACTTGTTTGTAAAGATGAAACACATCTTATGGAATATCTTGAAAAAATCGTATCTTTAAAAGGTGAGGGTGTAATAGTAAAAGACCCAATAAAAAAATACCATACAGGTAGAAGCTCATATGTATTAAAAGTAAAAAAGACTTTTGATATGGAGGGGACAGTCGTTGGATATAACTATAAATCTGATAAAAAGACTCTAAAAAGCTTAAAATTAAAACTTCAAAATGGAGTTGAATTTAATCTTGGTGGTGGATTTAGTGATAAAGATAGATTGAACCCTCCAAAAATAAGTAAGATGGTAACTTTTAAGTATTATGGTTTTACTAGATATGGGAAGCCTAAGTTTGCTAGTTTTTTGAGAGTTAGGGAAGTTGAATGACTATAGATATAAACCAAATAGAAGATGAGTTAAAAATTATAAAAAATAAAGTATTAAATAATGAAGAATGATGTATCTACAGAACTATTATTGATATATTTGGATAGTGAATTTAATAAAATAAATATTAATTTAACAGGAAAACAATTAGATAGTTTAATTCAACAAATATTAACACCTAATAATAAATTAACAGATGAACAATTAAAGTATTCTCAATACTCCAAAAAAGAAGATTTTTTAAAAATATTATTAAATAAAGAAAATCAATTAGAAAAGTTTATGGAAAAAAGTGATGAAGAGCACCGTGACTATAGTGTTTCTTTATCAAGTAAATTGGCAAAAGAAAGACTTGAAGAGATCTACAATAATGTACCAGCATATTTTTATGAACTAAGAGAAGATAGTGATTTGGTTAAAAATAGTATTGATAGTAAATATAGCAATCTTTTAAACTTATTAGAATTACAAATAAGTACATCAATAGATATGACTACAAAATTTGATCCTTCAATCTTGGATAGTTTTAATGAAAATCAAGATTTATTTGATGCTTTACAACGATTACAAGGAAGATCATGTTTAATTGCAAATGAAATATTTGTCTTACTAAAAAATGGTTTTTCAGATGGTGCTTATGCTAGATGTCGAACATTGTATGAAACAATGGTTATTAGTTGTATAATTTCTGATAATGAGTGTGGTGGAAATGAAACAGCTAAAAGATATTTGGATTATAGTATCGTCAATGATAGAAAAGAAGCTGAAATGATAAA
>Ga0193956_1000992_pt1 | contig 11873 bp, 7 predicted proteins | sample BB_7_MG_FD_140358 | JGI IMG/M metagenome (GOLD analysis project Ga0193956, IMG submission 140358) | Microbial mat bacterial communities from the Broadkill River, Lewes, Delaware, United States - BB_7_MG | ecosystem: Environmental > Aquatic > Freshwater > River > Microbial mats | place: USA...
AAAAACAAATTTCTTTTGATAAAAAACAAAAAATAGTTTAATAATATAGATGTTTATTGGTGTTGTGAAGTTTGGACTAAGCACCAACGGTGCGTAATAAGTAGCCTTGCCTGTTAGGGCAAGGTAAGTTGGAGATTTGAAGTGTAACCAAATGTTTTGTGAAATCCCTACGGTATTTTTGTGAAACTTGTAGCAAATTTTGTTGTTTCCGTTATTACGGAAAACACAAAAATAAGGGTGTGTTTCACAAAAATGCGGAGCAGTTTCACAAAACACACGGAAGTAGTTCGTAAACAATAAAGATGAGCAATATAAATAAAAACTAAAGATTAAATTTTTCTATTAATTTATTGAAATTATATAATTCAGCATCTGTTATTTTATTTGTTTGTTTAATAAATTCTATTTCTTTTAAAAGTTTTTGTATTGTATCTTTTTTTACTCCAGTTTTTTCAGCAATTTTATCAATATTTTCAAAACTAAAATCTTTTGGATTAATGAAGTGTTTTTGTCTAATATTTTCTAAGAAAAATTTATATTTTTTTATTGATAAATCTTTATTGTTTTTTTTGTGCAAATAAAGTCTTGCAATTGTTTCGGTAAATTCTAACGATGTGTTTTCAAGTGGTTTAATAATTGGAATAATTCTTTGTTGTCGTTTGCCAATAAAAAGCATATATAAAATTAGCCCAACAGCAAGCAAATAATAAGCGGTTTTGAGAGCCGGACTGCTAAAAACAACTCTCAAAGGCGAATTTTGAATCATATTTCCGGGCTTAAAATATTCGTCCCAATAGGTGGTTTGCTCTGGCAAATACGAAAGAGATTTGAACACATATTCGTAGTTGTTTTTTTTCAACAAATTGTAATTTGTATAAATAAATGGCTGAGAATTTAAGTAAATATTTCCTTGTCCATGTTTTATTTTTACAAAATTTATCAGGCTATCTTGCCCTGAGCCAAGAATTGTTGCTCTTGAATTTTCTGGAATTGAAAAATAATTTCCTTCTATTTTTTTATTAAAATAAAAGCCATTTTTATCTCTTATTTTTGAATTTGAAAAATTAAATTTTATACTATCCTCGTAATACCAAATTAATTCTTCTTCTATTTTTAATGTGTCTAAAAAATTGTAATCAAAATAGTTGGCTGCAATAAATATATTGTTTCCCTTCTCTACATAGTCTAAAATGTCTCTTATTGAAAGATTATTTAATTCTAAATTATCTGTTATAATTATATAGTTAGTGTTTTCTGGCTGATTTTTTTCCACAAATTCGTAAAAACTTCTGTAATTGGTTTTTAGCATATTTTGAGGAACTGTTTCTTTCATCAAATCAAAAAGTGCGTAAGTTCCGAAAGGAATTTTATCTTTGTTAGAAAAGCTTACTGTCCAGTCGGTTTCTTTTGGCTTTAAAAATTCTACCAAAACAAATATTGATAGAACAATAGCAAATCCTATTATGTATTTTTTTTCTTTCATTTTTTTGATTAATGATAGATTAATTGTCTTAAAATTACGGCTTAAAATATTAAACTATATTTTTCATATTCGTCTTTTGATATTTTGAAATTCCCATACCAAACGTGTTCAAATATAGAAGTTATTTTTTCAAAATCTTTTTTTAATTCCTCGTTGCTACTAAGTTCTTTTTTTAGTTCAACAATATAATCTTTGTTTGTTTTGTCTATTTTCCAGTCAATTAGCTCTGCGTCTTTAAGTATTTTTAGTTTTTTCAAAAACAAATATCTGATAGCAAGTCTATAATTTTGAGTTTGTTCTGCTTCGGAAATTAATTTGTCTAAATTCATTTTATTAATGTCTTCCACAAGTTCTTTATGCGATATTTTCAGGCGTTTGCGAGGTGAATAAAATATTGATTTTAAATCTGTTTGGAATAATTTTACTACAATAAAAATAACTGCAATGGCAATTATTAAATATCTAATAAGTGGTGCACCTCCTTTATTACTAAATAGTTTTAAAAATGTTTTCCAAAACCAATATTCTATTTTTTGCCAGAAATTATTTTGTGGTTTTATTTTGGCATCGTATATAAAATTACGATTGTTTTTAAGTTCTTCTACACTTTCTTCTTGTGGCGTGCGAACTTCTACAACCGAATTGTCGTATCTTTGTGTAGGCTTTGATATACAATTTGTTGCACTAAAAAATAATGTAAAAAATATGAATATTTTTATTAAATTTCTCATTAGTTAAAATTAATAGTATAAAATAAACTTTGCCCAAAAAATGAATTTGTGGCAAAGCTTTTTGTAAATTATTTTAAAATAATTTTTTTAATAGTTTGTTTGTTGTTGGAATTTATTTTTATTATATAAATACCTGATTCAAAGTTAGAACAATCAATTTTATGATTTTCAGAGTTTGTATTTTCTGTTTTTAAAAGTCGTCCTTGTATTGAAAAAATAGAAATTTCTTTTTCTGAATTGTTATTAAAATTTATCGTAAAATAATCTTTTGCAGGATTTGGAGAAATAATTATTTTAGAATCAGAGTCTTCCTCTATATTTGTAAAACCTTCATTTAGTAGCCAAGGCACACCACATTTTAATAATATCCCTCCTTCGTCCCAGTTTGCACCAGCTTCTTGGTTTGCATAAAAGCTAAATTCTAAGAGCATATTTGTTTCGTAAATGCCTGTTGCATTGTAATCAAATACAAATTCGTCGGCAGGATAAAACAAAACTGAATGTGGATTTATAGGATTTCCATTGTTGTAAATTGATGTGTTGTAAACTGTTCCATCTTCTCCTTCAATATTATCCCAAACTTCTATAAAATCATTAAGAGATGTTAATTTTCCTGAAGCATCGTATAGGCTGAAAGAACTGTAATTTTTAAGTATAAAATTCATTTCAATAGTTTCGTTCGGCTCTAATATTTTATTGCCATTTCCCTGACTATCACCATTTTCATCATCATTGTATGTAGCAAAACCGTTTTTTTCTATTATTGGAATTTCCATAAAACTTATCCAATCATCATCAATAATATTATCGTCTTTGGCTGTAATAGTAAATTGAAAATCTGCAGTATTAGGTATTTCCTCTGGAAGGTAAACTTCAAATTCGTTAGACGACCACATCTCTTCTCCCGAAGAAATTGGCTCGAAAGTAATTGTTTCATTATTAATAATTACACCTTCATTATCGCAACTAATAGTTGCTGAAACTGCGTCTAAACTTTCAGAATAATCGTTTATTACTTTTATTTTAAATCTAATTGTTGCATTTGGCATAATTAAATTATTAGGATTTGATAATGTAGGAGTTACATTTTCATATAATTCAAAACGAGTAAGTTTTATAGGTTTTAGTTTTATTTCAAAAGGAGAAGAATTTATTGTGAAAATTTCTGGATTTTGTAGGCTTGTTATTTTTATAAAACATTCGTTAGAAAGTTCTGATGGCAAAGTCCATTCAAAAGACTCTTCGCAAGCAGGAATGCTGTCGGTTAAGGTTTCCCAAGTTGCCTGATTGTCTGATGTAAATTCTATTTTTACATCTTCAATAAAATCGCTACTCCAATCAATATTTATAGTGCTTCCCTCTATAATGGCTTCATTATTAGGATAATTTAAGGTAAGCTGTTTGTTTTCTTCTACAATTTCTATTGAGTAAATATCTACATCTACAAGAGGTTTGTCGTTTGCATCAGTCGCTACTTCGCTAATTTCATAAACTATATCCATTCCATCAACCACTCTACCAAAAACAGAATAACTACCATTTCCAAAACTATATTCATCTACGGTTATAAAATATTGAGAACCATTAGTATTAGGACCTGAATTTGCCATTCCAAGCACTCCTGGAAAATCAAAAGTTAGAGCATCGTTAAATTCGTCGTCAAATTCGTAGCCGGGGTCGCCGTAGCCAGTGCCAAGTGGGCAACCGTCTTGTATCATAAAACCTTCAATTATTCTGTGAAATATTAAATTTGTATAAAATTCTTTTTCGCTCAAATTAATAAAATTTTGAACTGTTGTAGGCACTAAATCTCCTCGCAATTTGACACGAAACATTCCCATTGAAGTATTCCATTGTGCGTAATATATTGACTGGTCGGAAATTAGAAATTCAGCATCGCTTTGGTCGTTTGTAGAACTATTGTCTGCATCACTAATTTTTATTATGCAGTTTTCCGAAATGATATTGGGAGTTGTCCACGAATAATTATTTTCGCCAGAATATGATGATTCTATTGTGTTCCAGCTATTTCCGCTGTCGTCTGAATATTCTATCAGAAAATTTGTTACTCCATCGCTTTCCCAAACTATGTTTTGTGGCGACCAAGTATTATTTATCCAATGCTCTCCTCCGTTAGGAAAACTAACTGTTATTGACTGTGTATAAGCAGTTAATATAGAAATAAATGCTACAAATGTGAGAATTGTAAATTTTTTCATAAATTTTGTTTTTATATTTAATTAATAAAATATTGTTTATTTATAATTGCTACAAATATAAATAAATTATATATTTGCATTGCTTTAATTTAATGAAAAATAATATTTTTTATTTAGGTAAAGCATTTGAAAATAGTTTTAACCTTGATTTATAGAATATTATAATCTTTATTTTAATTTATTTTTATGAATAAAAAAATAATAGCTTTTAAGGGTAGTCCTCGTGTTAATGCAAATTCAAGCATAATGTTGGATAATTTTTTGCAGGGTTTTGATTCTGAAAAAACTTTTGTAGAAATTATTGATGCAAATGATATTGATGTTTCACATTGTAGAGGCTGCCTTCGTTGCAATTTAATAAAGAGATGTTCTAATAGCAAAGATGAATGGACAACTTTAAGTAAAAAAATTTTAGATGCTGATATATTGGTTTTTGCTTCTCCTGTATATTTCCATCATGTAACAGCTCCTCTTAAAGCAATAATTGACAGATTTAGGTCTTTTGTAAGTGTTCAAATTACTGAAACAGGCTTAATTCACACTCCTCACGAAGAATGGAAAAAAGACTTTGTGCTTTTGCATAGCATGGGCTCGCCAGATATTATTGAGGCTAATCCTATTGTAGATTTATTTGAGTTTATTACGTCTATTCTTGGTCAAGAAAATAAATTGCATGTTATAAATGCAACACGTTTGGCAGTTCCAAAACAAATCTTGAAATCGGAAGCAGAACTTGAACTTTTATACGATAAGTTAAATATTCCTAAGCATTTAGCAAAAAGAGATTCTATCCAAAATCAAAAAATTATTAAAAATTGTAGAGAACTTTGTGAAGTTTGCCAAAAAAGATAATAGTTTACACTACTGATTTTCAGATTGGTATATAAATCTTATCTTCAAGTTCTTTGTATTCTTTTTCTAAGTTGCTAAAACTTGTTATTCCTCCTCCACTTTTATAAAAAAGGTGTTTTCCTTCTTTTTCTATATATCTAATTATTACGCAACTATCTAAGCATCTGCCGTCAAAATATCCTGCAATTCCTGTGTAATATCCACGAGTATAATTTTCTGCTTGTTTTATTATTTCTAAGGTTTTTCTTTTTGGAGCACCGCTAATAGAGCCTGCAGGAAGAAGTTTGAAGATAATATCACCAATGTTTTTTTGATAATCTTTTGGAAGGTCGCCAGTAATTTTTGAGCTAACTTGCAAAAGAGTTTTATTGTTTGTTTTTATTTTTTCTATGTATCTAAAATTTTCTACCGCAACATTTTTCGCAACCATATTAAGGTCGTTTCTAATTAAATCTACTATTGTATTGTGTTCGGCAATTTCTTTTTGGTCGTTTAAAATTATTGATTCTGCATTTTCAATTTTGGCATCAATAGTTCCTTTCATTGGGTAGGAGGAAATTTTGTCTCGTTCTATTTTTACAAATGTTTCGGGAGAGAAAAATACAAATTTGTTTTCAAAATTCATTTTATATTTAGCTTTACTTTTGAAAAATATTTCGTCAAAGGTAAGGTCTGTTATAATTTTTGATGGTTTTGTGAGGTTTAATAAATAAGTATTTCCTAAATCTATGTTTTGTTTAACTTTTTCAAATGCTTTTTGATATTCTTCAAATTTTATAGTATTTTTATTTATTTTTAAATCCTTATCCATTCTGCATTCGCATTCAATATTTGCATTTCTATTAAAATGAAATTTTATATTCTTGCTATTAATTTTATTAGCTCTTATAACGAGTGGTTTTTTTTGCTCAAAATCAATTACGAACAGAAACGGAATATGTTGCTTTCCTAAGGTGTTCATATCTTGTATGGCTTTTTCTCGTAACGACATTTATGTAAGTGCTTAGTTTTTTGATGTTTTATATTTGATGGGCTTTCGCCCTTATAATTAACTTATTATAAATTAAAAAAGTGCTGATTTTGTTTAAATAACTATTTATTTCTTTAATAAAATTAAATATAGTTATATTTTTTATTACAAGCTATTCAATAATTCTATTAATTTTTTTGTAGCAATTCCACGATGGCTAATTTGGTTTTTTGTTTTTGCAGGCAATTCTGCAAAAGTTTGAGAATATCCGTTGGGTCGGAAAATTGGGTCGTAGCCAAAACCATTTTCTCCGTGTCTTTGTTCTGTAATTTCGCCTTTTACAATTCCTTCCAGAAAGTATTTTTTGCCATCAATAATTAGTGTTATTACTGTAACAAATTGAGCTTTACGATTTTCAACTCCATCAAGTTTTTTCAAAACTTTTGCAACATTTGCACTATCGTTGTGGCTTTCGCCTGCATATCTTGCCGAAAAAACTCCCGGCTCTCCGTTTAAGTAATCAATTTCTAAGCCAGTATCGTCGGCAAAGCAACTTATTTTATATTTATTATAAATAAAATCAGCTTTTAATTCCGAGTTGCCTTTTATTGTAGATTCGGTTTCTTCTATATCTTCGTTAAATCCAATATCTTCTAAGCTCAATAGCTCATATTTTTTGTCTAAAATCTGACTTATTTCTCTTAATTTATTTTTGTTGTTGGTGGCAAAAATTAGTTTCATCTGTTTTAAATTTATTTTAATCATCTCCTTGTTTGCGAATGATTTATATTGTGTTAGTTAATTAATTGTGAGAACAATCACCCCGAATGGGTGTTTCATATTTTAATAAATTATGTGTGTTTTTCGTTATTCTAAGAAATTATTTACAATAATATCTATTTTTTTGTTAAAATAAAAGGGATATACAAAAAAAGTTTTTTTATACAATAAAAACAATCTTATTTCGTAGTCTTGTTGAATAAGTGCGAATTTCAAAAGATTTATTATTAAATTAATAGCCTAATTGTATTTTCGCATAATAGCAAGTATTAATTTTTAGTTTTAATTATATAAAAAAAATAATATAGTATTTAATAATTTGAAATTTAAGTTTTTATGAAATGATTTCTTGTTTTTAAAAAAATATTATACTTTTGGTAATTATATGAAAAAGAAAAGTTGTATTTTCAGATTATCATCTTGTCTAAAGAATGCAACTATTAGAATGCTAAAATAATGATTAATAGTTTTGTAACCAATTTAAAACTTAAATATATCTTATGAAAAACTTAAATTTTAGAACAGCAATTGTTGCTGTATTAATAATTTTTATGTCGTTTGGAGCTTATAGCCAAACAACTGGTGATATTAGTGGAAACAATTATTTTGTAGCTTCCAGTATGAAGGAGGGAGGGGAAAATGTCATATTTATATATAAATTTATGACAAAAGAGTTTGTTCGTAAATTGAATTTCAAAATAGCAAATAATAAGCAAATAGATGAAATAAAATTTTCATACACAGGAAAGTTTTTATATGCAAGGCAAAATAAAGATTTTTATGTTTTTGATGTAATGAATAATACCGAAATTACCAAAATTTACAATGCGAAAGGAGTTGTTTTTGCGAAAAATGATGATATTTACTTTGTGCTAAAAGACAATAAAGTAACTTCTTACGATTGCTATACAGGAAACACAAAAATATCATACAAAAATCCGTCTGACAGAGAAATTTACAGAATAGACCTTAGCCCAGACGATAATTTTGTTGTTGGAATAACAAAAGACAGAATAAATGTTTGGAATACAAACCAAAGCAAACACGAACAAGAGTTAATTGGTAGCGATATTAAATTTAGGGAAAATATGCAATATGCTACCGTTATAAGCCGAGAAATTGAAAAAGTAAGAATTTTAACTTATAAAATTCCAACTTTTTATATGGAAAAATCCCTGTCGTCCGAAGTGCTTTTTAAAAACGAATCTATTGGTGGCTTTGGGCAATACAAACATATTCCACAGAGAGCATCAATAAGTAAATCAGGTCAATATGTTGCATTATATACAGCAAAAGATAATGCTGTAGATATTTATATCTATAACACTATTTCGGGAAATAAAACTTGGGTTATTAACAATAGCAAAAACCCCGAGAACGAACTTTATCCGCAGCGATGGATTACCGACAGGCGATTTGTTGCTTACGGTGCCAATATGCAAGCTGGTGATTATGATGTTATTGACCACACTGCAAAATCTATTTCACTTGTTTTTAGTAAAACTGATGCAGAAACCGAACTGTCAATAGAAAAACAGCAAAAAGGACGAATTATTAGCAACGACCATAGATATGTTGTTATGCAAACATATCAAGGTGGTAAGCCAGTAATGTATTTAAAATCAAGTAGTATTCCTAATAAAAAATTAACCTTAGAAGGTGTAGAATTTGTGGCTTTTAGTGCAGATAATAATTATATTTTTGTAAAAAAAGATGATGTTGTTAGTGTTCTTGTTGTCAATGATGTAGATAATGGAATTTTAAACTCAAAACCTGTTACATTTCACACCATGGATAAAACTCTTAAGCCTGTGCCCTCCGAAAAACTTGTTGGAGCAGATGCCAAACCTCCAAAAGGATATGCTTATTATTATGTAAATAATACCAAACAGGTTGCCCTCGTGGACACTGCAAAATTAGAACTTGCTTTTAGGTCGGTAAAAGCTAATGGAAACGATGTGGAAATAAAAGTAAACTTGGTAGATAAAAATGGAAATGCCTTTCTTGGTGCAGTTGACCCAAACTGGCAATTTGTTTGGTGTAATTTATTGCTTCAAAAGCCTGATAATTCGGTAGTTCAAGTTCAAGATTTTGTGGTAGAAGAAGTAAATGAAACCGAGCCTGCTGCTATTGCACTCGTGCTTGACCATAGCGGTTCTATGGGAGCCACACGTGCAAACGACCTGCAATTTGGTGCATCAAATCTTGTTAAAGACAGAAAAAACAAAGATGCCTTTCTGCTTATAAAATACGACCATAGAGTAAGATTAGAGTCTGCTCTTACAAAAGATGGTTATAATGTAACTCGTAAGCTGAATAGCACCGGTTTAAGTGGCTATGGTGGAGGAACTGCTTTAATTGATGCTGCCTATCTTGCTATCCTTAGGCTTAAAAAGCAAACAGAATATAAAAAAAAGGTTGTAATTCTTTTTACAGACGGTTACGAAAATGCGTCATTTTATAATAAATATGATGTGATAAAAGAAGCAGTAGAAAATAATATAGAAATACACGTAATTGGATTTGGTGATTTAATAAACGAACAATATTTAAAATCAATAGCTTATAGCACTGGTGGAACATACAACAGGTTATATGCGTCCAAAAATTTGAAGAAAATTTTTACAGATGTAGATTTAAAAAGAAGACATTATTATTCGGTTAAATTTAAAACCAATTTGAAAGGAAAATATATTGCAATGCTCCAACTATGCCAAGACGAAAGCCAGCAAGATTCTATAATTGTGCCTTTTGATAACAACACCGACAACAAACGCTACGACCAAAGAGACCCTGTGCCTCAATTAGATATGAGAGCTATAAAATTAGCACAATTTCAAAAATTATCAATCCCTCGCAAGATGAGTCTTGCACCAGTTGTGTCTAAAAAAATACAAAGTGATTTTGAAAAAATTAATTTTCCCGACATATTATTTGCTCCCGGAAAATCTACAATATTAAAAAGCGACGAAAAAGGTTTGCTGGAAATTGCCGAATTTATGAAAAAATATCCTTTTGTATATCTTGAAATTAACGGACATACCGACAATATTGGCGACCCTGAATCAAATCTAACCTTATCTAAAGATAGGGCAGAGGCTGCCAAAAAACTTCTGGAAACCAAAGGAATAGCAAGAGGAAGACTTAAAGCAAAAGGTTTTGGACAAACTCAGCCAATTGCCACCAACGACACCGAAGAAGGACGAAAACAAAACCGCAGAATAGAATTTCTTATCTATCAGCAAAAAAAATAAAATATTTTGATATAGAGACACGCCTTGGCGTGTTTCTACGGATTTTTGGTTTTGCAACAATTCAAAAACTAACAACTAAAAAGCATCAATAAAAAGATGATAAAAAAAATAATCATATTTATTATTATTGTATTGAATGTTCAATATGCTTACAGTCAGCTTTATGAAAATAAGATTGATAGTATTGATGTGCTTATAAATAAAGAAAGAGATAAGGAAAAACGCTCGGCTTTAGTTCTTGCAAAAATTGATATTTTGGTGGCTAATAAAAAATTTACAGAATCTAAAGAATTATGCAATTCCTTGTTAGAAAGGCTTTCTCCAAAAAAACATTTTAATTTAATTGCCAAAACATATTATTATCTTGGAGTGGTTTTCAAAAAAGAAAACAAATATGACATTGCTTTAAATAATTTTTACAACGGCTTGTCTCTGCAAGATAAAATTACGGAAAACAGTATTATTGTAGATATTTATTTTGAAATAGGATATGTTTACATGCTAATTGGAAATATAGAAAAGGCAATATTCTTTCTGCAAAAATCTAACGACTACTTAGAGCCCGAAGGCAACGAGCTTGCAAGAGCCAAAACAGTAAATAATATTGGCTATATGTATGAAATTTCTGGAAAATATGATTTAGCATTAGAATATTATAACAATGCTCTTGCTGTTTTTGAAAAATTTGATGATAAGAAGGCTACATCTTTCGCCCTCAATAATATAGGTGCTTTATATAGAGAAATAGAAAACTACGACAAGGCAATAGAATATTATGAAAAATCATTGAAAATAAAAAAACAACTTAAAGATACTGCACCACTTTCAACTACTTACAATAATTTAGGAGTGGTGTATCAGAAACAAAAAAAATACGACCAAGCAATAGAATATTATAATAAAGCATTAGAAATATCCAAAAAATATAATGACCTAAAGTCAATAGCAAGAACCATAAATAATATAGGAAAAGTATATGAGTCCGAAGAAGAATACGAAAAAGCATTAGATTTGTATTTTGAATCACTTGAAATAAAAGATTCTATTAATGATAATCATGGGAAAATCTTATCATTTATTAATATTGGAAAAGTTTACCGAAAGAAGGAAGATTATAATAAATCAATAGAGTTTTCAGAAAAAGGTATTAAGTTAGCTGATTCTCTTGGTTTTGTAAAAGAATTATCTGATTTGTATAAGGAACTTAGTGGTATTTATGAAATATCATTGGATTTTGAAAACGCCCTAAAATTTCATAAAAAATATACCATAATAAAAGATACTCTACTAAATAAAGAAAAACAAAAAAATATAGATGAATTAGAAATATCTTATCAAACAGAACGAAGAGAAAAAGAATTGGAATACCTTAAAATAGAAAATGCAAGTAAAGAAACTATTTTAAGACGAAATGGCTATCTTGCTGTTTCAATTATATTTACACTTATTTTTATAAGTCTATATTTATATATCTTAAACAACCGAAAAAAACTTAGAATAATACACAAAAGTGTTATTTTGGAGCAAAAACTACTCCGCTCCCAAATGAATCCTCATTTTATTTTCAACTCTTTAACAGCTATT
>Ga0193956_1000995_pt1 | contig 11859 bp, 15 predicted proteins | sample BB_7_MG_FD_140358 | JGI IMG/M metagenome (GOLD analysis project Ga0193956, IMG submission 140358) | Microbial mat bacterial communities from the Broadkill River, Lewes, Delaware, United States - BB_7_MG | ecosystem: Environmental > Aquatic > Freshwater > River > Microbial mats | place: USA...
AGTATTGAAATGAAAAAGGTAGAAGATAAGTTTTATTGTGATATAGACTTAAAGTTAAAGGAGTATGGAGAGATAAAGTTTAAACTTACCTTGTATGAAAAAAATCAACTTAATCTTCATGTATATACAACAAGTAAAGAGTTTCAAAATATAATAAAAGATAATTTATCACAGCTAAGGTCAGCTATTTTTGAGGTTAATGTAACACCGCGTGAAATAAGAATTTTTGAACCAAAAGAGACCAATGCTTCTATAGCTTATACTGATCATTATAACCAACTAGATATGAACTTTGAGGTTAAAGTATGAAAAAAAAAGCTGCTGCTTTAAGATATGACAAAGAAAAAGATAATGCACCTAAAGTGATTGCTAAGGGTGATGGAGTAACAGCTGAGAAAATTATAAAAATAGCAGAACTTAATAAATTACCTATTAAAAAAGATGAAGATTTAATTGAGCTGTTATCAAAGGTTGAGTTGGATAAAGAGGTGCCAGAAGCTCTTTACAAAGTTGTAGCAGAGCTTTTTAGCTTTGTATATAAGGTTACAAATAAATCTTAGTTAACTTCCTCTGTAAATATAACGTCAAGTAAGCCATCAACAAATTCATACTTATCAAATGGTGTTAAATTTTCAGGTTGCTCTCCAGTTCCAACATAAAGTATAGGAAGCTCTAACGCATAAGCAATAGAAAACACAGAACCACCTTTTGCAGTACCATCAAGCTTTGTAATAATGATACCATCAATACCGATCATCTCATTAAAAGATTTTGCCTGAGCTATGGCAGAGTTTCCTTGTGTACCATCTAAGATCAAAATAGTTCTGTGTGGTGAACCACTATGGGCTTTGTCACAAATACGGTTGATCTTTTTAAGCTCATTTGCCAAGTTTGTTTGTGTATGTAGTCTTCCAGCTGTATCTATGATCACATGATCATAGCCTTTAGCTTTTGCAGAGTCGATAGTGTCGTAAGCAACAGCAGATGAGTCATGCCCTTGCTTAGATGAAACTATAGGTATATCTAATCTATTTGCCCATTGTGTAAGTTGCTCAATAGCAGCTGCACGGAAAGTATCTCCCGCTCCTAAAATAACTTTTTTACCTTCGTCTTTATAACGTTTTGCAAGTTTAGAGATGGTTGTTGTTTTACCGGCTCCATTAACTCCGACTATAAGTTCAACAAAAGGAGCTGTAAACTCTGGTTCTTTGTATATAGTATGTGCAAGTGTAGCTAAAAGTTTTGAACGTAAGATCTCACGAGTTATTTTCTCTTGATATGTTTGGTCTAGTATAAGCTCTATTAGTTCGTACTCAACATCTGCTTCAAGTAGAATATCTTCTATCTCATCTTTAGTAAAGCTTATTTTCTTTTTTGGTGCTACTGTTTTTATTGCCTCAGCAGTTTTACTGAGTGACTTTTTTATAAATCCAAACATCTATATTCCCAAAGCCCTTTTTATATCGCTTTCAATAAACTCTTCTTGGACACTTCCAACATAATGGTTTATATATTTTCCATCTTTATATAAAACTACAGTAGGAATAGGGTAGCGTTTGCCCATTTTTAAACTAGATGTTATAGCATCGTTTAGTCTCATATTTTGATCTGAATTTACTATAGTGTACTTCGCATTATATTTGAGCCTAAATTCATCTATCTTGTCATTAATGATTTTTCCCTCTTTTGTAAACTCAGGAAGCTCAACGGTTGAACCGATCACAAGTAGTTTATCTTTGTACTTTTCTTGAAGTGATGTTAGGTGTGACGCAGAAGCTTGACAAGGTGGACACCATGTCGCAAAAATATCAACAAGTATAACTTTACCATCAGAACCATCTACCAAAAAACCATCAGAGTCACTTTTCTTAATTACTAGTTGTTTGTTGTCAGTTGTTGTCATAACATATTCGTTTGATGTTAACATATCGTTTGCTTCATTCTCTGTACTACATGATGTAAAAAATATTAGTGCTAGGACAAGAGTGATAATAGATATTGATTTATTAAGCATAAATGCTGCCTTTTTTTTGTAAAATTAAAAATTGACGAAATTATAGCCATAAAGATTTAATATGATTCTTACAAAAAACACATTTAGAAAAAAATGTTTACAGAAGATGAATAATCGTCTTCAAAATAGCTTTGTCTATGAAAGTAAAGTAATAAATAAAAAAATATTAAAAATATTAAACAATGTTAAGGGAAAAAATATACTATTTTACTATCCTATGAAGACAGAAGTAGATATAAGAAAAAGTTTATTACATCTTAGAAAAAATAACAATATTTTTTTACCTTTTATGGAAAATGAAAGTTTTAAGATAGTAACATTTAGATTGCCGCTACAAAAAAAGAAATTTGGTATTTATGAAGCGGGTAACAGTTTAAGAAAAATAAAGAAAATTGATATAGCTATTGTTCCTGTAGTTGGAGTTGATGGTAACTTACAAAGGATAGGCTTTGGTAAGGGTATGTACGATCGTTACTTTAAAAAACTAAACACTAAACCATATACGATTTTCATACAACCCAGAACTTGTTTTACTAAAAAACTAGTATGTGATCATTACGATGTTAAAGGTGATCTTTTAATAACTGCAGACAAAAGGGATATTAAAATATAGGATGAAAAATGTTAAATGAGATGCTACTTGGTGGTGCAACAGCTACCATTAGTGGTCTGATTGGCTTTTTTATTTCTAAAAAAATTAATAATGCTAACTTTGATGTATATATACAACAAGCAAAAGCAAAAGCTCATGTTATAGAAAATGAAGCACAAAATCTTTTAGAGAAAAGTCGTTTAAAGTCTCAGGAAATTGAGCTAGAAGCGAAAAAACATTTTGAAAGTGCTAAAGATAGAGCAAAAGCTGATTTGGCTCAAAGAGAAGAAAATGTTCTTCAAAAAGAGCAAGATTTTCAAAGGTTCGTCAAGGATGAACAAAGAAGACTTCAAGAGGAGACTTCTGTATTAAAAGCAAGAAAAATTGATTTACAAAGAAATGAAAAGTCATTAGAATCGCTAAAAATAAAGTACGAGGAAAATATACAAAGAGCTCTTCATGCAATCGAGCATAGTGCAGGTATGACTCAAGATGAAGCTAAAGAGATGCTTCTTAAAAAAGTTGAGGATAGATCACGTTCTGAGATAGCTCATATTGTAAGAAAGTATGAAAATGAAGCTAAAAAAGATGCTAAGAAAAAAGCAAATTATATTTTGGCTCAGGCTACAAGTAGGTTTGCAGGTGAGTTTGCTAGTGAGTATTTAACAAGTACTATTCATTTAGAGAGTGATGAGTTAAAAGGTCGTATTATTGGTAAAGAGGGGCGAAATATAAAATCGCTTGAAACTTTGCTTGGTGTTGATATTATTATAGACGATACACCAAACTCGATTCAAGTAAGTAGTTTTAATCTTTACAGACGTGCTATAGCTACAAAAACTATAGAGTTACTTGTAGATGATGGACGTATACAACCAGCTCGAATAGAAGAGATTTTTGAAAAAGTTACAGAAGAATTTGAAGAATCTATTTTAAACGAAGGTGAAGAGCTAGTTGTAGATTTAGACATTGGTGTTATGCACCCAGAGCTTATGAAGCTTATAGGTAAACTAAGATACCGCGCATCTTATGGACAGAATGCGTTAGCACATACACTTGAAGTTGCTTACTTGGCAGGGATAATGGCTGCTGAGATGGGTGGTGATGTTAGGATTGCTAAAAGGGCTGGTTTACTTCATGACATAGGTAAGTCACTTACTCATGATATGGATGGTAACCATGTTGATCTTGGTGCTGAAATATGTAAAAGATATGATGAACATGATGTTGTTATAAATGCTATCTATGCTCATCATGGTCACGAAGATATGCTAAGTATAGAGTGTGCTGCAGTTTGTGCGGCAGATGCACTCTCAGCAGCGCGTCCTGGTGCTAGACGTGAAGTGTTAGAGAGCTTTTTAAAACGTGTTACAGATATAGAAGAGATAGCATCATCACATACAGGTGTAAGACAAGCATATGCTATAAATGCTGGTCGTGAAGTAAGAGTGATGGTTAATGCAACTCTAATAAATGATGATGAGTCTATTTTAATGGCTAAAGAGATAGCAGAGGAAATTGAACAAAAAGTTCAATACCCTGGCGAGATAAAAGTCAACGTTATTCGTGAAAGTCGAGCAACAGTCTACGCAAAATAAACTTCTATAATCATAGAAGTTTATTCTCATAAAATCACTTCCTAACAATAAAAAATACTGTTTAATACTAAATTAAATTACTTATATATATAATGGTGGCAAATAGTATAAAAAAAAATTATACTTTAAAGGGAAGTTGTAGTATGGAAAAACACTTACATGATGATGATTTTATTGTTTCAAAAACAGATCTTAAAGGTCGTATAACCTATGGTAATGACATGTTTATAGATATGTCAGGTTACTCAGAAAGTGAGTTGCTAGGTGCCCCTCACAATATTTTGAGGCATAGTGACATGCCTAAAATTATATTTAAACTTTTATGGGATAGGGTACAATCAAAGGAAGAGATTTTTGCTTTTGTTAAAAATAGATGTAAAAATGATGATTATTACTGGGTTTTTACAAATGTTACAGCTTCACTAGATAAAAATGGAAATATTGTAGGATACTATTCAGTAAGGCGTAAACCAAATCCAGAAGCAATTCAAACAATTGTACCTATATATAAAAAGCTATTAGATGTTGAACATAGCTCAGGTATGGAAGCTTCATTAAAAGAACTAGAATCAATATTAAATAATAATAATAAGGTTACATATGATGAATTTATCACTACTATTCAAAAATAATTCAATTAGCTTTTTAACTTTTACAATAGTTATTGCCATAGGCTACTTTTTATATTTAGAAGAGTATATAGCTGCTGTTTTAATCCTCATACTTACAGTCATTGCATTTTTTTTAAATACTTCTAGAAGTTCAAAAGACGAGTTATTGACTCAGATAGACTCTATTATAAAGTTAGCAGCAAATGGAGAACTTGAATCAAGAATAACAAAAATAGATAAAGATTCTGAGTTTTCTGATATAGCAAAAAATATAAACTCTTTAATAGATCAAGTAGAAGTAGTTATACGTGAATCGATTACATCTATTCAGTCAGCTACAAATGGGATTGAACATAGAGTCGCTTACTCTAAGGGTTTAAAAGGTGTTTTTGTAAATACTATGAATACCATAAATGAAGCTGTAGAGAATATTCATATTGGTAATAGGATGAAATATCGAGGTGAAATTAGTAATGATTTACATGATCTTGGCGGTGGTATAGGAAAAGGATTAGAACTAGTTCAAGAAGAGATAATATTATGTAGTGATGAAGCTAAAAAGATTTCTGATATATCTATAGAAGTTAGTAAAGATGTTGAAAATACAGTAGATGATGTAAAAGATGTAAACACAAGTTTTGAATCACTTTCTCAAAATATATCTACTAATGCAGAGTTGATAGATTCACTAAACCAAAGGACTCAAGAGATATCTGATGTTTCAAACCTGATCAAAGATATAGCTGACCAAACAAATCTTTTAGCTCTCAATGCAGCTATTGAAGCTGCTCGTGCAGGTGAACATGGTAGGGGTTTTGCTGTTGTTGCAGATGAAGTGAGAAAGCTTGCTGAGCGTACACAAAAAGCTACAGAAGAGATCTCAATAACTATAAGTTCTTTAAATCAGGAGAGTGTAGAGATAAAAAATAGTAGTGATATTATGTCTGAGATAGCAGAGAGTTCTATTGAAAAAGTTGAAAAGTTTGTTAGTTCACTAGAAGACTTTAATAATACTACAAAAAAATCAGCTTGTACCGCAAAACATATAGTGAATATTTTATTTACAACATTAGTTAAGATTGACCATATTATGTATAAATCTTTTGCTTATTCAGCTGTTGTAACTGAGGTTGAAGAAAAGGAACTTGGAGATCATAGAAACTGTCGTTTAGGAAAATGGTATGCTAGTGAAGGAAAAGAGTTATTTGGAGATACTAAATCATTTATGAAAATAGATGCACCACATGCAGAAGTACATAAGTTTGCTATGAAAAATATGGAATATGTTAAGGAAGGTACAGCTATGAAACCTAAAAATAAACAAGGTATTTTAAGCAACTTTAAAGATATGGAAAAATATAGTGAAGACTTGTTTAAAGTTTTGGATACTATGGTAACAGAGAAAAAAGACTGTATAGAATATGAATATAATGTCTGAAGATAAATAACTTAATGTTTATCTTCTAACGTATTTATATCTGAGTCATCATATGGGTCCATATGTATTAAAGGATGGACTTTCTTATCTGGAAAAAGTTTTTTCCACTCATCTTCAATTTTATCTGTAACAGAATGAGCATCATAAAGTGAAATATCTAAGTTAAATACAACATGTACAGATATAAATATATGAGATCCAGCTTCTCTAGTTGCTAAAAAATGGTAGTCTGTAACATCATCATGTCTAGTAATAGATTTTTTGATCTTAATTACATCTTCATCAGGAAGAGAAACATCTAAAAGCATAAGTATCCCCTCTCTAATTATAGGAATAGAAGAGTAGATCATATAAACTGCAATACCTAAACCAATAACAGCATCTATAAGTTGTATATCTGTTAAAGTAACAAGAGCAAGTGCTACCAATACTGCACCATTTGAAAAAATATCTGTTTTATAGTGTAGGGCATCTGCTTTAATAACAAGGTTTTTAGTCTTTTTAGCTACATGATTTAAAAACATAACTAAGAAAGTTGTAATAACTATAGATGCAAGCATAACAATAATAGATTCACTAATATATTCCATTTTTTTTGGATCTATTATTTTATGAAGTGCTTCGTAAAGTATAAAAAGAGCAGAGAGTGATATTACAGTACCTTCTATAACTGCTGCAAGTGGCTCCATTTTTCCTTTTCCATAGTTAAAATCATCATCTGGTGCATCTTCAGCAGTATTCAGTGCAAAAAAGTTAAATAGTGAAACGATTAGGTCTAAGAAACTATCAATAGCTGAAGCTAAAACTGCTATGGAACCACTTAAGATTCCAACAGTCATTTTCATAATAACTAACAAACCTGCTACAGATGTGGATACTATCGTAGCTTTTTTCTCTAATCTCATATATTTTCCCCTTAGTTAAAAAAATTGTTATTTTAGATACAATTATAATAAAAATAACCTACAAAGAATATTATGGATTTAAAAAAAATACGAGAAGATAGAGAAAAATGGCTTACATGGAAGAATATTAAGCCATTAAGAGAAGAGTTAGATAAATTAGAAAATGGCTTATATAATGTTGAACTTGGTGATATTGTAAAGATCAGTGGAGATTACAAACATGATATAACTGAGGCTGCAAAAAAAATGATGCCTTGGAGAAAAGGACCATTTCAAATTTTTGATCTATTTATAGACACTGAGTGGCAAAGCAATATAAAATATAACCTTTTACGAAAACATTTTAATTTAAAAGATAAAAGAGTTGCCGATATAGGTTGTAACAATGGTTATTATATGTTTCGTATGTTAGAAGATAAACCTTCTTTATTAGTAGGTTTTGATCCTTCCCCGCTATACAGAACACAGTTTGATTTCATAAACCACTTTGTAAAGAGTGATATTGTTTATGAGATGCTAGGGGTTGAACATGCTGAGTTTTATGAAGAGAAATTTGATACTATCTTTTGCTTGGGTGTTTTATATCATAGAAGTGATCCAGTAGCTATGTTAAAACAGCTTTTTCGATCATTAGATAAAAAAGGTGAAGTAATACTTGATACTTTTTTTATAGACGGTGAAGAGGAATATGCACTTTGTCCTGAAAGTTCATATTCAAAGATACCAAATATATATTTTGTGCCTACAATTAAAGCATTAAAACATTGGTGTTTACGTGCAGGGTTTGAGTCTTTTGAGCTTTTAGAGACTTCAAAAACAGATGCAGAGGAACAAAGAAAAACAGAGTGGATCGAAGGGCAGTCACTAGAAGACTTTTTAGATCCAAATGACAATACTAAAACAGTAGAGGGGTATCCTGCTCCACAAAGAGTTTATGTTAGACTAACTAAGGATAAATAATGGCAGAAGAAAAAAACGAGATAAAAGATACAGGCTTAGAAGATGCTGATAATGAGCTTAATGAATATCTTATAAAAGATGATGAGGTAATATTAAAAACTCATCAAAGAATACATAGTGACCTTAGTGGTTCTATTCAAAAAATGGAAAGTGGACATGTTGAAATAGAACTTGTAACTACAAAAGAGATGTTAGCAGATGATATGGGGCTAATTCATGGTGGTTTTATATTTAGTGCAGCTGATTATGCTGCAATGGCTGCTGTAAATGAAAGAAACGTAGTTCTTGTTGCTAGCGATTGTCAGTTCCTTTCACCTGTAAAACTTGGAGACAAAGTAAGAGTTGAAGCAAATGTAAGACATACTGAAGGTAAAAAAAGAAATGTAAATGTTGAAGCGTATGTTTATGACATAAAAGTTTTCAGCGGTGTTTTTAAAACTGTAGTTACAGAAAGACATGTTTTAAAGCTAAAACTTTTAGATCAGGAAGAAAGAAAGTCTAGTGAGAGAGTCTAGACTTTAGCAGTTAGTAAAAATATATCAAAATCTCTATGAGGTTTGTTTATAGTATATATATGCTCAAACTCTACATCTTTAAATCCACAACTTTTTACAATCTCTTTTAGTTTATCTTCACTAAAACCAAAGTGGAAAACACCAGTATTATCTGAATGAAATGTTCCATCTTCATCCATTAAGTCAGCTATAGCAATAAAACCATCTTCGTTAAGACTTTTTCTTATGATTTTGAAAAAGCTATCTAAGTTTTCTACATGATGTAGTGTCATAGAACTTATGACCCCATCGTATTTTGTACTTATTGGAGTTTTAATTATGTCTTGGCAAATAGGTTTTATACGTTTTTCAGTAGTATTTTTTTCCTCTAACTTCTCAAGCATACCTTCAGATGTATCTATACCATCCATACTTTTTACATCTTCTAAAATTTCAAACCCCAAAAGACCAGTTCCTACTCCAAAGTCCATTATATGCATATCTTTAGTAAGGTTTATTTTACCTTTTATACATTTTGCTATTGTATGTGCATTTTGAACTCTTATACTTTTGTTATCCCACTCTTTTGCTTTTTCTTTAAAATTATCACTCATAAATATCCTTATAAATTTTGTATCCAGTAATCTATATGTTTTTGTTCATCTTTGATCGTAGTAGCTTCTCCATGACCTGGATATACTTTTTTATCATAGTCTAACTCTTTAAATCTCTCAAGAGATTCTTTCATATCATCAGGAGATGAGTATGGAAAATCACATCTTCCAATAGATCTCTTAAAAATAAAATCCCCACTAAACATAGCATCACCGATCTCTATAGTAGAACAGCCCGGACAGTGACCAGGAAAGTGGCGAAACTTTACCTTTGTATCACCAAAGTAAAGCTCTGCATCTCCATCTACTTCAAAGTCAGGCTTTGATGGTGGAAGCTCAGGAACCCAGTCGTTTGAGCTAAGCATAGGTACATCATCTTTTGGAGTGTAGAGTGGGATACCAAGCTTTTTTTGAACTTCATCGTTGCTCCAAACATGATCAAAGTGACCATGCGTGTTTAAAATAGCTACAGGATTTGTAACATTTTCTATAACCCATTCAGTAGCATCAACACCCGGATCAATAATAAAGTCTTTATCATCAATAGTAACTATGTAACAATTTGTTTGGTACATTCCCATAGGTTTAACTTTTATATTCATAAAACACCTCTATAATTTCAATATGAATTTTTATAAAGAATTAGAAAATATAATCCAAACAAAAAATCCACATGATAAATTTGTGAGATTTTACAGTTTTTATGATAAATATCAAAACAACGAGTGTAGTTTTGAGAAAAACTTTAAGCCAAAGTTTTTTGATAAACCTTCATATGATGGTTTTTGTAAAGTTGTGCCACCACAAATCGTGCCAAAAAGAAGTAACCTAACTACAATAAAAGGGCAGATCAATCTGATCCATGCAATAGCTCATATAGAATATTCGGCAATAGACTTAGCTCTTGATGCAGCGTACAGGTTTTGTGACTTAGAAAAAAAGTACTATGATGACTGGCTAGAAGTAGCAGAAGATGAGATCAGACACTTTAGGATGTTAGAAGTTTTACTCAAAAAACTTGGATCAAAATATGGAGATATAGAAGTTCACAATTCACTTTTGGAAGCTTCACAAAAGACACAAACACTTTTAGAACGTATGGCGGTAGTACCACGTTACTTGGAAGCAAATGGACTTGATGCTACACCTATGATCCTTAAAAAGATTGATAACTTAGAAAAAGATGAGATTTTAAACGAGTTGGTAAAATCTTTAAATATAATTTTAGAAGAGGAGGTCTCCCACGTTCAAAAGGGAGACTATTGGTTTGAATATGCTTGTGAAAAAGAGAAAAAAGACAAGAGTGTATACTTTGAAATCATAGACAAGTACTATCCACAAGGTTTTGACAGGGCACGTCATGTAAATAAAGAAGCAAGACTTGAAGCTGGTTTTTCATGCACAGAACTTAAAAGTATCGCACATAAAAATGTTTGTTAACCAAATATGAGAGCTTTAGAAATTTAACGGTTGAATACGCCAATAAAGTGTGGTAGGTACTTTATTTGTGTGCTATGTTTTTTTATCCCTTTGTTTAGTTTCTATCTTTCCAATAGTTTGGTTTTCTATGAAGTTGCATAACAGCTAAAATGATAATTTCATTGTCTCTTTGATAGTAAATTATGCCAAATGGAAACCTATTTATCAAACATCTTCTTATCTCTCCATCTAACTTTTGCCAAGCAGTTGGAAACTCTAGAATTCTGAGGATTGTCTTTTGAACTTCGTATGCAAACTCTGCACCAAGTCCATCTTTGCATTCTTGATAGTAGTCAACTTAAGCATTTAGTTCTAGTTCAGCATCTGGGTGGAAAGAATAGGTCATTTATGAGTGTAGTCTTTGAGATAATTTTTTAAAAACTTCATCTCCATCAATTAATGTAACGGAATTTGAATCTATCTCTTGTTTTCTTTTATTGACCTCTTTTATCCATAACTGATCTATCTCATTGTTTGGAGGTGTAATACTAGCCAATATCTTATCAACAATTTCAGTTTTTAAATCTATTGGTAAAATATCTATTTCATCAAAAAGTTCATCTTGTTTTAAAGCTGTCATAATTAAACTCCGTTTTTGAAAATATACACTATTATATCTAAACAGTGTATATTTTGTTTTTAAAGGAAAATTTATTTTTCAAATACTAATACAAATTTACTAGTACCACTAATATTACCAATAAATCTCCATCCTTTTTTATATAGTAGTGTCATTGTGGCTTTTCCATTGTAATCTCCGCTACAATCCATTTCAGATGAAGCTCCAACTAAGTATGACATACAAGTTGTAACTTGTTAATAATCCTAATACCGTTAACCCTAAAATCAATCTCTTCATATAGAAATCTCCAAAATTTAATTTAGCAATTTATTTTCATAAATAGGCATATTTAAAATTGAAGATATTATTCAACTTTAGATATAACGGTTGACTTTAGCTAATAAGTTGCCGCTAGGTAACTTATTGGCTACGAGGTTTTGTTATATTCAGTTTATTAGTATAATTAATCTGGTATCTGTTTAAAAATTGTTTTACTAATACTAGTTTTATAATTATATGTTGCATCAGTTATTAAACCCAATTCTTCAATCATATATTTTACAGATGTCTTACTTGTTCCAAAATATTCAGA
>Ga0193956_1000997_pt1 | contig 11843 bp, 7 predicted proteins | sample BB_7_MG_FD_140358 | JGI IMG/M metagenome (GOLD analysis project Ga0193956, IMG submission 140358) | Microbial mat bacterial communities from the Broadkill River, Lewes, Delaware, United States - BB_7_MG | ecosystem: Environmental > Aquatic > Freshwater > River > Microbial mats | place: USA...
GACCTCTACAGCGCGCAAGCAGCAGGTTGCGCGAGTTGTTTTTGCCATTATGGCTTTGGTCGAGCAGATCAGGCACCCATGACCTATAGCGTCAACAGCGCCAGTGAATTGCTGACCCTTTTTCCATGAACAATTCAACAACAAAACCGACGATTACCCTGACAGAGATCAGCATTTTTTTCTTACCTCTGTTACTCAATATCCAGTTGATGAGTGTTTCCCACTCAATCATCAACGCTGCCCTAGCCCGAGTTGATGACTATGTCATTGCCCTCGCTTCATTTTCTGTGGCGATGGTGGTCCACTTGCTTTTTGCTTCCCCCTCATATCAAAACCACACCATCACCATCGCAATAGTACGCGGCAAGCGCTCTTTATTTGGCATGACCATTTGCGTCCTACTGATTGCAAGCTACGTTTCCATAATGCTCAACCTTATCGCCTATACGTTTATCGGGGATATCCTGCTGCAAACTATTCTTGGAGTTTCCGAACCTGTCGCTAAAGGCGCGCAGCGTGTATTGATGCTACTAGGATTGCTGCCATTCTTCACTGGCTTTCGCGGACTATTTCAAGGATTAGTCATTAAGGCACGACGAACAAACCTCGTTTCAATTGCTACAGCCGTCCGAATTATCGCCCTATTGGGCTGGCTTTATGTCGGCCAACGATGGTTCAATGGCCCAGAACTAGGCGCTTTCGCCCTTTTGATGTGCATCGTTATTGAAACCTCACTCATGGGATTTTTTGCTTGGCGATTCCATATTCTGCCAAGCACCCCTAGCCGTGATGATGAAAAAACAACCAGTGAGATTTTACGCTTTGCTCTCCCTGTTGCCTTTTCATCTGGACTACAGCAAACCATCCCCGTTGTGATCAATGCCATCATCAGCCGCCTACCTGATGCAAACCTTGCCTTGGCATCCTTTGGTGTTATCCGTGCGTTGCTCTTCATGCTCGCAGGTCCCATGCGTAATATGCAGCAGGTCTACCTTACTCTGATCGACACCGCTGAAGACTACCGCGTTTTACTACGCTTTTTTATCTGGACAAGCGTCTGCATGGCGATTTTAACCCTGACAATTGCCATACCGGGCAATCAACTGGTCTTTGAACGAATTTTTGGCCTAGCCGATGAATTGCGTCACTACATAGTCCTACCTTTGTGTCTCTGTGCAATTTATCCACTCTTCTACGGCGCGACGAACCTATTACGAGCCTATTTCACAGCGAATCACTACACAATGATCCTCGGACAAGCCACCCTCGTCAAATTCTCCTATCTCTTAATTTGCTGGCTAATTAGTCTTATTATTCCACTACAAATATCTGGGATCATTCTTGCTATCTTCCTCCTCATCAGTAGCGAAATTGCCGAAGGCTGTTATCTGCGTGCTAAGCGGTTTAAATATCCACCGCGTTAGTCATTGCTCTGTTATGAACTATCAAGTATAATGATAGGCATTATAAAAATTAGTTTGTCTGTCGCGAACAACGTAAGCGAGTGCTAATATGCCTGAGAACGCTCTGAACTCAAATAAAAATAAAATGAACTCTAGCGCCCGTTTTTTAATTGTTTGTTTTGTGGCCATCTCAGTGTTCGTTATCCTTACCAGCGTCACCCTCTACCAATACCAAAAACGTACCACGATTGCGGCAGCACGCACGAACCTACTGATGCTCGCCGACCTCAAAGCGCGGCAGATTAGCCATTGGCGACAAGAACGAATTTCCCACGCACGCCTACTTGTTGCTAACAGCTCCCTTAACAAGTACATTGTAAACTATTTAGACAACAATACCCCGCAAACAAAAGAGCAAATCATAGCGGAGCTACAACCAGCCCTAAATGAGCTAGAAGGGCACTCAATCATCTTTGTCGATGCCAATGGTGAAAAACAACTTCAGGTCGGTAACATTTCACATGATGCTAGCTACATTGATCAACAGCAACTATTAGCCGTATTTCAAAAACCTAAAATTTCCTTTGGCAAAATTTATCACTACAACGTCAAAGCCCATGATACGCTTGAGTACAATACGCCCCATCTCCACATGAACCTCATTACCCCTCTTTATCTGAACAACGATCCAAGTCAAAAGTTTCTCGGTGCTTTTATTTTTATCATCGACCCAAATCACTTTTTAATGCCTGTTGTTTCATTATGGCCCGTCGAAAGTGATACCGCTGAAACAGTATTATTGAGAACATTAAACGGCGAGTTACAGCGTATCACCCCTGTGCGCGATCGGCCAAATGAGCCACCCCTTGTATCAGTTCGACCACCCGAAGATGCCATCACACCAGGGCGACTACTCAAAGAGAATAGAGAAGGTTTCATCGCAGGCTACGATTACCGCAACATTGCGATTTATGCTGGAGTTAAAAAAATTGACAATTCGAACTGGTTTTTAGTTGCTAAAGTAGCGCAAGAAGAAACAGCTCGACCCGTCAAGACACTCCTATTGATTATTGCTGCTGTCACCGTAGCCATTCTATGCATAACAGCTATTATTTTGCGGTTATGGTGGTTGCAACAGCTAGCGCAAAATCAAGCAAGTTTCTACCAAAACGAGCTACAATCTCAAACCATTATTACCCGCTTCAATAATTTAACCCGCTTTGCCAATGACATTATTATCCTTTGCGATGCTGAGGGGACGATCATCGACGCCAACGAACGTGCTCTTGAAGCCTACGGACAATCACTCGATGAATTGCGGAAAAAAAAGTTACGCGGGATGTGTGATATGGGGGACGAAGAGTGTAACGTACTCTGGCAAAAGCTATCAAAAAATGACGAGATTCAATTCCAATCGCAACAATTTCGTCACGACAATTCAACATTCCCTGTTGAAATCAATGCAAGCTGGATCGAAATAGAGGATAGAAAACTTCTTCAAGCAATCATTCGTGATGTTACAGAGCGTGAGCTAGCACAAGAACGTTTGACCCACCAAGCAGAGCATGACCTCCTTACGGGCCTGCCCAATCGTAATCTTATTTCAGCACTAACCAAGCAAGCTCTATCAAAAGGGGTTCGAAACAAGACTAAAACTGGAATATTACTCCTCGATATTGATCGCTTTAAAAATATTAACGACACCCTCGGCCACACTATTGGTGACAAACTGCTCACAATACTATCCGAACGCATCAAAAAAACGCTACGCGATACAGATACAGTCGCGCGCTTTGGTGGTGATGAATTCATTGTCCTCGTTGAAGACATTCAGGAGATCTCAAACCTCGCCCTGTTAGCAACCAAACTTTTAAAAGAGATCTGTAGTCCAATTTTCATTGAACAGCAAGAGATGTATGTGACGACAAGCATTGGTATCAGCGTAGCCCCCGATGATGCGACACACTCTGACCGACTAATACAGTTTGCTGACACAGCCATGTACCGTGCGAAAGATTTAGGTCGCAACAATTTCCAATTTTTCACTACCGACATGAATGCCCACACACAAGAGCGTTTACACCTCGAAACAAGCCTACGTAAGGCTCTTGATCGTAACGAATTGGTTGTTTACTACCAGCCACAATTCGATATGGAGACCAAAAAAATTATCGGCAGCGAAGCCTTAATTCGTTGGCAACACCCTGAACGTGGCCTTGTTCCACCTAATGACTTCATCCCTCTGGCTGAAGAGACAGGATTAATTGACCAAATTGGCCAGTGGGTTCTGGAACAGGCGTGTAAACAAAATAAGATCTGGCAGCTGGCAGGATTTGACAAATTAGTTGTTGCTGTCAATCTTTCGGCACGCCAATTTCTAAATAAAAATCTTTCGGATAATGTATTTAGAACCCTCATATCAACCGGACTAGACCCTCAATATTTGGAACTTGAACTGACCGAAAGCTTGTTGATGTACGATGTTGAATCATCAATCAAACAGATGAAAACCTTCAGTGACAAAGGGGTGACTCTCGCCATTGATGACTTTGGTACGGGCTATTCGTCACTGAGCTACCTCCACCGTTTTCCAATTGACAAACTAAAAATTGACCGCTCATTCGTTAGTCCAATTGGGGTTAGTAATGACACGATTATTGCCCGAACGATTATTGCCTTAGCTCAAGAGATGCAACTTCAAATTATCGCCGAGGGGATTGAAACTCAGGAACAAATGGACTTTTTACGCCAATTTAAGTGCCACACAGGTCAGGGATATTATTTCAGCCGCCCGATCACTGCTGAAGACTTTACCGTGTTGCTACAAAATCAAAAAAAAAGTACCTAAAAGCCTAATATATATCACCAAACACACCGATAAACTTCATAGACAACGCACAATTTCACTTGCCAAATCGGGACCAATTTATGGCCAAAAGCACTGAATCTGAGAAGAGTATATTTCCAGCACCCGCTGGTACTGTTCTCTGTGAAGAGGATCTCAATGGTTACCAGATTCAGCTGGTTCTCTCTGACGATGAGATGTCAGCGAGCTTAAGCCTTTACCCCGACAAATCGAACAAAATAGTTATAGACGCTCAAGACATTATCAACATCCTCGATAGAAATGGTGTCGTTGATGGCTACCACCTTGATGAGATCAAAGTGTTTTGTGAGCGTGCGTGTAAAGGACAAAATCAAAACAATTTTGTTGTTGCGGCCACGTATCCCCCGGTGCCCGGTGCAAATGGCTGGCTAGAACCACTGATTTGTATCGATAAAGACACTGAAACCGAGTTTACCGAAAAAGAAGATGGTAAGCTCGATCTCTACACGTTAAACCTTTTCACCTGCGTTGAACCAGAAGAAAAAATTGCCATTTTACACCCACCAGAACTCGGTGAAGCCTCAACAACCGTTACGGGAAAAGTTCTGCCACCAGTGCTTGGTAAAGAACTCGATATTCGCATCGGCTCAGGCGTTCGCCTTGAAGATAACGGCACCTGTTTTGTTTCAGAGATTTCAGGCCGTGCAGACCTAATTGAAAACACGCTATCGGTCAGTGAAGACTATATTGTTCATGGCGATGTCGATATGCATGTTGGCAATATTAATTTCCCCGGGTTTACACAAATAAGCGGTGATGTTCTTGACAACTTTGACATTAGTGCCGACAAGGGGATTGAAGTGATGGGGACTGTGGGCAGTTGCCATCTTATCACTGATGGCGATGTTACCGTTGGCAGTATGGCGGGCAATGAGGATGGATTGATCCGCTGTGGGGGCAACCTCAATGCAAACTATCTCAATGGGGTTACCGTCGAATGCATGGGAACAGTGACGGTAAAATATGAAATTCGCAACTGTATTATTAAGTCGGCAGAAAAAATCATCATTGAAAATGGTGCAATTAGTGGTGGGGAGTGCATTGCGCTACAAGGGATAGAAGCAAAGGATATTGGAGCGGAAGCGGGCACCAACACTCGGCTTAAATCAGGTATCTACTTCCCAGAAGAAGATCAATTGCAAATGCTCAAAACTCAGCAAAAAAGCATCACTATCCAGAACCAATTTATCAAACACAGCCTCGGCCCCTTAAATGCACAAGCAAAAAAAGATACCAGTGCAACAGGAGCTATCCAAAAAAGACTTGAGATCCTTCAAGAACGGCTTGATCTACTCATCGTCATGCAAAAAGAAGTTAAAGAGAAGTTAAACGCCTTTGTTTTTACCGAACACGAGGGTAACTCAAAAATAAATGTTCATCGCCGATTAAAAGAGAAGGTATCCATCTCTCTCGACATGGTTACTGAAGAGGTGCGTCATGAACACTATGGGCCACTTTCCGTTGTCGCCGATGCAACCAACGGCATCTTACGCTTTTGTGACATGAGTCCGTTAGAAATCAATGCTGAAGAGATGGAGCCTGAAGAATAAATACCAACCGTTGCGGCCTACAACAGCAGACCGCAACACACGAATTTAACCAAGCTCGCGTGAACGTTTAGCCGAACGATGAACGGCCTCAATCAGTGCAGCCCGAACCCCGCCCTCCTCTAACGCTTTCACGGCGGCAATAGTTGTTCCCGCAGGGCTACATACACGATCTTTTAATACCGCAGGATGTTCATCGCCATCCAGTACCATTTGCGCAGCACCAGCGACTGTTTTTGCCGCTAACATCAAAGCCGTTTCACGCGGCAACCCTTCAAGTACACCACCATCTGCTAAAGCTTCAATCATCAAATAAACGTATGCTGGCCCTGAACCAGAGAGTCCAGTGACCGCATCGAGTAAAGGCTCAGCGACGACTTCAGCCACCCCCACACATTCAAACAATGTGCACGCACGCTGTAAGTCCTCCGCCGTAGAATAAGCGCCTGCACACAATCCTGCGGCACCAGACCCAATCAATGCAGGGGTGTTCGGCATAACGCGAATCACCCGATGACCATCACCAAGAATGGCTTCAATTTTTGCTGTAGCGACCCCAGCCAGAATAGAGATAAGACATTTCTGGTCAGTAAATTCAGCAACAACAGGTTGCAAAGCGACTTCAAGAACCTGCGGTTTTACCGCTAAAATTATTATTGAGTGAGCCGCAACAACATCCGCACTGCACTCTGTTGCGACAACACCATAGTTTTCTTCAAGAAACAAACGTCGCTTTGGCATCAACTCAGCAACGGTGATTCGCGCAGCATCAACACCACTCGCAATTAAACCGCGAATAAGCGCCTCAGCCATATTCCCACCACCAATAAAACCTATCTCGTCAATCTGTTGCATCACAATAACCCTTTCACAATCAATGGTTTTAGCCAAACCATAGCGTCTAATCATTTATTTACCACGGAACTAGTGTGACCATTCAATAAAGCGGTAAAAATGTCAAGATTTACTACCTTTTCAAGACTTAATCGTTCATTTAAACTGTAACAACGTTCAAAACGGTTCACTCTAAATCCTCCTGCACCGTTGCTGAAATATTGCCTTGTGATTTCGATAATTTTACGGCATAAGTTGATATCAACCCTTCAGGTCAACTACGTGAAAAAGGATCTCGATTATGGAACTCTGGTATACCGAAAAGCATTCAGAAAATGTTGGCATCACCATGAAAGTCAGCCGCAGTTTATTTTCAGGCAAAAGTGAATTTCAACAACTTGAAATAGTCGACACTCTTGAATACGGCAAAATGATGCTTCTTGATGGATTAGTGATGGTCACTGAGCGTGATGAATTTATTTATCATGACATGATTGTCCATCCCGCTCTATTTACCCACCCAAGTCCAAAAAAAGTTTTGGTCATTGGCGGTGGTGACGGCGGCAGCATTCGTGAAATCATGAAACACCCTGAGGTGGAACAAGCCGTATTGTGCGAAATTGATGGTTTGGTCATCGAAAAGTCGATTGAGTTCTTGCCGAGCATGGCCTGTGAAATCGATGGCACCAATCCGCGCGTTAAACTTCATGTTGATGATGGACTTGCCTATATCCGCGACCATCAAAACGAATTCGATGTGATTCTTGTTGATTCAACCGACCCCATTGGCCCAGCTGTTGGCCTATTTGAAGAAGATTTTTATCGACTGGTTCACGGAGCACTAAAGGAGGATGGTATTATGGTCGCCCAGAGCGAATCGCCCTTTTACCATGCTAAGATTCAGCAATCGATGTATGCAAATCTGCGTAACGTTTTCCCTATCGTTGAGATGTATCAAGCATTTATTCCAACGTACCCTAGCGGCTTTTGGAGTTTTGCCTTTGCGAGTAAGCGTTACCATCCTGTTGATGATTTTGATGCACAGCGAGCCAGTCAACGCGATTTCTATACCAAATACTACAACGAAAAACTTCACCTTGGCGCGTTTATGCTACCAACCTTTGCTCGTGAGAATATTGAAAAATAACCACCCCTTACCCTGCATGGGAGCGACTGTCCATGAACCAAAATTGTATCAACAACTGGTCTCTTGATGATTCTGCTGAACTATATGGTGTACACAACTGGGGGATGGGATTATTTGGTTTAGATGAGCGCGGTGACCTGACCGTTCAAATACCCGCTAACAATGACGCCATCACCACCAAAGATACGCCTGCGGTATCGCTTATGGAGATTGTAAAAGGGATCGAATTACGTGGCCACGACATGCCCGTTTTGCTACGAATTCAAAACTTTCTTGATACTCGCATCGCCTTGCTGCACAACACCTTTCGCTCAGCAATTAAACAAGGAGATTACCATGGCAATTATCTTGGTGTTTTCCCCGTTAAAGTAAATCAGCAATGCCAAGTAATTGAAGAGATTACTCGCTTTGGAGCCCCCTTCAACCATGGCCTTGAAGCGGGAAGCAAAGCCGAACTTCTGCTCGCTCTCGCTCACATTAAAAATGATGGGCTACTGATCCTTAACGGCTACAAAGATTCAGAATTTATCGATTTAGGCTTATGGGCAACAAAGTTAGGTCATCGCTGCTTCTTTGTCATTGAATCTCCAGCGGAATTAGACCTACTAATTGAACGTAGTATTAAGCTCGATATTCAGCCGAACATTGGTGCCCGAATTAAAGTCAGTGCAAAGGTCAGTGGCTTATGGACAGAAACGAGTGGAGATCGTAGTAGTTTTGGTCTCAATAGCAGTCAATTGCTAGCGATGACCAACACCCTACGTGAACACCAAATGCTCCATTGCCTGCAATTGCTTCATTGCCACCTTGGTTCACAAATCCCCTGTATAGAGGATATCAACACAGGTGTTCGCGAAGCATGTCGCTATTACACCAGCCTCCTAAGTGAAGGGGCGGCCATGCAGTACCTCGACTTAGGTGGTGGATTGGCTGTTGACTACAGTGGCGTATGCAGTGGCGCTGAGCATTCACGAAATTATTCACTCAAAGAATACTGTCAGGCTATTGTTGACCAAATTCGCACGATCATTGATCCCCTAAATATTCCCCATCCACACATCATTACTGAATCGGGCCGAGCGACCGTTGCTTACGCGAGCATGCTGTTATTCGACATTCTGGATGTAATGAAATTTGACGCAGTCACCTTGCCGCAACAACTCGACTCAGATACCCCCAATGTTCTTCAGCAGCAATTCGCTCTGTATCAGGATAAAGATCTATCCGTTGTGCGACGCTACCAACAAGCACAAGCTTATCGTGAACAAGTGCGGCAAAACTTTGAATCAGGTCACCTTACTCTTCAACAACGCGCTCTGGGCGAAGAGATTTTTCTCGCCACGGCGCAAGATATTATTGCCCAACAAAACACGAGCAGCTCTCACGAAGTTCCTGCCGAGCTAGAAGGACTAAGGGATTGTTTAACCGATATCTATTACGGTAATTTCAGTGTTTTTCAATCTCTACCAGATACATGGGCCATTGGCCAACGCTATCCAATAGCGCCTTTACACCGCCACCTTGAGGCACCTTCGCGTGATGCGATCATTTCCGATTTAACCTGTGATTGCGACGGACAACTTGATCAATTTATCGTTAAAGGGAAAGAGAGCAAAACATTACCGCTGCACCCGATTAAAGCAGATGAAACCTATTATTTAGGAGTGTTTTTGATCGGAGCCTATCAAGAAACTCTCGGCGACATTCATAATCTCTTCGGTGATACCCACGTAATCAGTGTGCGAATTAATCCCGACGGCGGTTTTGACATTTTAAAAGAGATTTCAGGTGACAGCATTGGTGATGTACTTGGTTATGTCCAACATCAGTCTCAAGCTCTCATTGAAAGCATCCGCAACAAGGCTGAAGGGGCGGTACGCGAGAACGTTATCACCATCCAAGAGCGGCAAAAAATTCTTGATTCGTTTTCTGCTACCCTTAACGGCTACACCTACTACAAACAAAAATAGCCAAAGCCGTTGATCTCTCAGGCTTTGGCTATCTCTATTCACTCGTAGCATGTCGCGATTAGGACAAGCTATTTGTAATGCTCTCAGCCCATGCAACAGCTTCCCAATATGACTCAACAATCACTTCGCGGTCATAACCACAGGCATCAACCTCTGCCCAGTTCGCTTGCTCATAGTTTTGCACGCAACCGAGTACTTCACCAAAGCATCCTGAACCATGCAATAACGCCTGATTGATTTCATCGGATAATGGAAGTTCTTTGAGAATTTGTTCCATAGGTGAATCGAGAATGCTCTCCAGCAACGAGAACAAACCAACAGTAAAACTACCCGTTTCGTCACCACAGTGAGTTTGCCCAGCTAACAATTCACACATTTTACCGCGAACTAAAGCCATGGTCATCAATTCATCAGGCTTGTCACTGACACTGCCCATAATCAACACACTGGCCCAAGTACGAATATGCTGCAAACCAACTCGGACAATAGCTTGGCGAATTGACGTTACCTCACTGATCAGATTGTAGTAGCTCGAATTGACTTGGCGTAATAACTTCACACTGAGATTCACATCGGCCTGAATAATCTGCTCAATACGTTCCATACTGACATCAGGCTGCTGCAACTCCGCCATCAATTGCACCATTGCTAGCCGAGCTGGCGGCAACTTTTTACCTGTAACAACAACTGGTTTACTAAAGAAATAACCCTGAAAATAATCAAATCCCAACGCAAGACACTGTTCATATTCTTCGCGTGTCTCAACTTTTTCAGCCAAAAACTTTAGCGGCTTAATCGCTTTAAGAAGTTTGACCTGCTCAGCCACTTTCTCCATGCCGAGTTCCATCACATCAATTTTAATTAAGTCAGCCAATTCAACCAACGGACGTAATGATTCATTGTAAACAAAGTCATCCAAAGCAATCAGGTGACCCCGTTCTGCATAGCCTCGCACAGCATTAACAATCTCATCTTCGGCTTCAACGGTTTCCAATACCTCAATAACCAATTGATCCGCTGCAAAGGTCAAATCTTTCTCTTCGAGAAGAAAACCGCGGGTAAAGTTACAAAACGCTTTATGTTCGCCAACAAGGCTGTTCAAACCAATTTCAAGTAAAAGGTTAACTAATACCGTACTACTCGCAGCATCGTCATCATCAATTACAGCGTGATTAACAAAACCGTGGCGGTATAATAGTTCGTAAGCATACACCTTAATATTTCGATCAAAAATCGGCTGTCTACCGATAAACGCGTCATGCATAGGATCAAACTCCATTTTCCATAGATTCAACATCTAATAAAATTACAATTAACATTAACGCATATCGAACCAACATTCCAACCAAAATATATTGTCTCAACTGTTGTTAGCAACAACGTGTAAAAGTTAGCGCCATGTTGTTTCTCGCATGTAGATAATAGACTCACTTCCCTGATAGATACCAAATGTCGCGCGAGAAGTTGGGTTTTCGTCACCCGTTCCATGCCAATCGAACTGTAGATAAGGTGGTACGGTTAATTCAATATCAACCCAACCATCCCCACCATTGCCCGGTGCGTTAAAGACAAGATCACCATCACCATCAATCAAAGGTTTACTACCTATTGTTGCAGAAGTTGTTACAACACCTTTCACCTTGATCGCGTTTGTCCCAGCTACACCCGTTTGCTCGGCGCTATCTAAGGTTAAATTGGACTCCATTAGTAACGTACACGAATCATCTCTGTTCAAACTAAAAGCGAATCCATTCCAATATTCAGCATTCATCAACACCGGCAGATCAAGCATCTCTGAGCCATGGGCATTATCCAACCGCAATCTGCCATAACGTAAGACAGTTGCATCAGCTACCTGAGTGTGGTCCATCACCGTATCCGTATTGGCATCAAGATCAGGAGTGGTGATTTCAACGCCATCTTCATCTTGTACATAAACACCAAAGCGCAGATCATCAAAGGGCCCGTCTGGTGCCGTATCACGAGCGACATTGAGCTTAATACTGAATGTCGCGACACCAGCAGCCCAACCATTTGTTTTACTTGCGTCAATAC
>Ga0193956_1001002_pt1 | contig 11834 bp, 10 predicted proteins | sample BB_7_MG_FD_140358 | JGI IMG/M metagenome (GOLD analysis project Ga0193956, IMG submission 140358) | Microbial mat bacterial communities from the Broadkill River, Lewes, Delaware, United States - BB_7_MG | ecosystem: Environmental > Aquatic > Freshwater > River > Microbial mats | place: USA...
AATTTTCTCTACACATATCTCTGGACGTAAAGAAAATTCATGAATTTTCTCTACACATATCTCTGGACGTAAAGAAAATTCATGAATTTTCTCTACACATATCTCTGGACGTAAAGAAAATTCGTGAATTTTCTCTACACATATCTCTGGACGTAAAGAAAATTCGTGAATTTTCTCTACACATATCTCTGGACGTAAAGAAAATTCATGAATTTTCTCTACCACATGTTAATTGTCTTCGGCTAACCATTCCGCAAAAGAAGTTGCAGTTTCGTAAAGTTTTATGCTAACAAGTTCTACATTTTTTGGCAGTTCTTTTTTGATAATTTCCACAAAGTCCTCAACCATTTTTTCGCAAGTAGGCTGATAATCTTTATATTCTATTAAATCAAAGCTGTGTTCTGATTCAAATAGTTTGGCATGAGGCGTATTTTTATTTATGGCAATAGCGTGGTCGTGCTTGTCTATTATGTGATTATTTACAATTTTCTTCAAATCGCCAAAATCCATAACCATACCATTTTTGGGATTATTAATATCCTCGATAGGTTCGCCTTTTACTGTTACGAATAATTTATACGAATGCCCATGAATATTTTTGCATTTGCCGTCGTAGTTCCACAAGGCGTGTGCCATTTCAAAATGAAACTCTTTGGTTATTCTTATTTTCATCGTTAGTCTTTGTTGTTTGTATTTTTTAAATAAATAATGTTTTTATAAACCACAAATATATAAGAAATAAAATAACAATGCAAAAGTTTTGATTCATATTATAGTCTTTGTTTTTAAAATGGCAAGCGAGAGCTAAATCTATTGATAAAACATTGTTTTACAGCTATTAAGTTTTAATCTCACACCTTCTCCCAAAACTACAACCTTATAGAATAAACTTTATAAAGTGTATTTTTACAAATCCGTCCTGTTAGTTTAACCAAAAGACACAAAATATTATATAAAAACTGCTTGATATATGCCTAAAAGATATGTTAATTTATTTTTGATATAAAAAAATCTAATAAATACATGTTTATATTTAATTTTTCCATAAATAAATTATATTAATATATATATAAATTTAATTTTTATATAAATAAAATCTATTTAGATATAAATAAATTTAGTTTTAATGTAAAAATATTTAATTATGATGTAATAAAATTTTAAATTAATAAATTTATTTTTTGATTAATATAAATCTAAATTAAATTTGTTTATATCAATTTTAGTTTTAATTATAATTTTATTTAATAAATGTTTGTAAATTAAAATTTAATCTTAAGTATTATTAAATTTAGATAAGTAAAATAAAAATTTATTTGTATCAAAATTAAACAACAACTGTCAGACACTTTAAAAGTGTCTGACAGTTAGACAACCAACCGTCCCAAAAAACGTTAACAACTGTCAGACACTTTAAAAGTGTCTGACAGTTTACTAATAAATTATCCAATAATATTTAATAAATAAAAAAAAGGTTTTTATTATTTGTGTTTTTATTATCTTTACTAAAAATTACCAATCCTCTATAAAAAAAACAATTATGAAAAACTGTAAAATACATCTTTTAACTTTATTAATCATTCTACTAAACAGTTATAATTCATTAAGTCAAGATGTTTATTTTATCAATCAAGATAAAAAACATCAGACGCTAAAATTTGAATTTATTAGTAATATGATAATCATCCCCATAAGCATAAATGGTAGCCAAGTAATGAATTTTATTTTAGACACAGGCTTGCGACAAACTATTCTTACAAAAGTTCCTGAAAACGAAACCATTACATTTAATTACACAGAAAAAACAACCATCAAAGGACTTGGGAAAGACAAAGACCTAAATGTATGGCATACAAATAAAAATGAATTTGTAATAAAAGATATTGTTCTGGAAAACCAAAATCTCTTTGTGTTGGAAGAAGACCGCTTTAATCTTTCGTCGCAAATGGGAATAGAAATAAATGGAATTATTGGTAGTGTTATGTTTGAAAATTTTATTGTAGAAATAGACTACATAAAACAAGAAATAACCTTTCACAAACCAGAAACTTTTAAATACAAAAAACGACATCAAAAATGGGAGTCATTTCCATTATCTATCTATAAAACAAAACCCTATATTAGCCTACCCATTTCTATAAATAAAGACAGCTCAATAGTTGCCAAACTACTAATAGATTCGGGAGCAAGCGATGCTATTTGGCTTTTTCCGGGAACAAACGACAGCATTGTTTACCCAACCAAAGGAACAGAACTATTTTTGGGACAGGGGCTTAACGGCGATATTTTTGGCAAACAATCCAAAGTAGAATCTATTACTATTGGCAAATATATTCTTAATAGAGCAAATATTTCATATCCAGACACTTCTGCTCTACACAACTCCTTTTCCAACGACATAATAGGACGAAACGGAAGTATTGGCTCAGAACTACTCCGACGTTTTGACGTAATATTTGACTATTCAAATAAAAAAATATTACTCAAAAAAAATAGTGCTTTCAACGATGCCTTTAACTATAACCTTAGTGGACTTGATATTGAAAAACCTTATCCACAACTTGCCATCTTTATCATATTTCAAGTAAGGAATGGCTCACCTGCCGACCTTGCCGGATTAAAACAAGGCGACCAAATCCTCAACCTAAACGGAATGAGCATAATAAATTATACTCTAAACGACATTATCCTAATGATGAGAAGCCGAGAAGGACGAAAAATAAAAATGACAGTAATGAGAGAGGGACAAAAAATAGAAGCAAAATTCAAACTAAAAGAAATGGATTAATATAGAGAATACTTAAATTTTGTTTTTTTTAAATATATTTATTAAAATTGCAAAAAAATATTTATCAGTGTAGGATAGTTTAATCTGTGAAATCCGTGTTCCCATTTCTACAAATAATAGAACACGGATAACACGGATTAGGCGGATTTTAGACGGATTTTTAATTGTTTTTAAAATAAAAAGAAAGACAAGCTGTGTCAGAAAATAAATTAAGCATAAAACAATGGGCAGAAGAAGACCGCCCACGAGAAAAGCTGATAAACAAAGGAATCAACAGCCTTTCTGACGCAGAACTTATAGCTATTTTAATTGGCTCGGGAAACACAAAAGAATCAGCTGTAGAACTTTCTATGCGAATATTGAACAACCTAAACAATAATTTGCACGAACTGGGTAGGTTAAGCATTTCCGAACTTACAAAATACAAAGGAATTGGAAGTGCAAAAGCAATATCAATAGTTGCTGCTTTGGAATTAGGAAAACGTAGAAAACTATCAGATATTATCAACAAAAAACAAATAACGAGCAGCAAAGATTCTTATGAATATTTCTACACATTTTTATCAGACCTGCAACACGAGGAATTTTGGGTTCTATTTCTAAATCAGGCAAATAAAATAATAAGCAGTCATAAAATAAGCCAAGGAGGACAGAACAGCACAATTATAGATGTTAAAATAATAATAAAAATGGCATTAGAAAAAAATGCCTTAGCAATTATTCTTTCGCACAATCACCCGTCGGGAAATAGGCAACCAAGCAACACAGATATATCAATTACAAACAGAATACAAAACGCTGCATCTCTTTTTGATATAAAAGTTTTAGACCATATAATTATCGCAGACAATAAATATTACAGCTTTGCAGATAATGAATTAATATAGTGGTTAGTTGTTAGTGGTTAGTTGTTAGTTTTTAATTTTTAGTGGCTTTCGCATGAAACGATTAAGAAACATAATGCTTTATACCAAGATATTAATAAATAATTCATAAAATAATAACCCAATAAACCAATTACCAATTTACAAATAAACCAATAAACCAATTTACAAATAAACTAATAAACTAATTTACAAATAAACAAATAAACCAATAAAAAATGCAACAAATTAATAGTTACGATTTTACAGGTAAAAAAGCTCTAATAAGAGTAGATTTTAATGTGCCTTTGAACGACAAGTTTGAAATTACAGACGACACCAGAATACGAGCAGCAATACCTACAATCAAAAAGGTATTAGAAACCGGTTCGGCAATCCTAATGTCTCACCGAGGACGACCAAAAGGAGAACGCTCAGAAGAACTTTCGTTAAAACATATTACAAAACATCTTTCCGATTTGCTTGGCGTAAAAGTTTTATTAGCAAACGACTGCGTTGGCGAAGATGCCAAAACAAAAGCAAGTAATTTAAAAAACGGAGAAGTTCTTGTTTTAGAAAATCTACGTTTCTACAAAGAAGAGAAAAAAGGAGACGAGAATTTTGCCAAAGAACTTGCAAGCCTTGCCGATGTATATATCAACGATGCTTTTGGAACAGCTCACAGAGCTCATGCTTCTACTACCATTGTAGCAAAATTTTTCCCAAACGACAAAATGTTCGGCTACATTATTGAAAGCGAGATAAAAAGCATAGATAAAGTTGTTAAAGACGTGCAAAGACCTCTTACTGCAATACTTGGCGGTTCAAAAGTTTCGTCCAAAATTACAATTATTGAAAACCTGCTCAACGTAGTAGATAATTTGATTATTGGAGGCGGAATGGCTTACACTTTCATTAAAGCAAATGGTGGCAAAATAGGAAATTCGCTTGTAGAAGAGGATAAGTTAGACCTTGTTCAAAATATTTATGATATTGCCGAAAAAAATAACGTGAAATTATTTTTACCCGTAGATACAATTATTGCAGATGCTTTTGACAACAATGCAAACACAAAAGAATGCAATATTAACGAAATTCCTGATGGTTGGCAAGGTTTAGATATTGGCGAAAAAACTACTCAAAACTTTATTAATGTTATAAATAATTCTACTACAATACTTTGGAATGGTCCTGTTGGAGTTTTTGAAATGTCTTCTTTTGAAAAAGGAACTAAAAAAATAGCCGAAGCTATCGCAGACGCTACCGCAAAAGGAACATTCAGCCTTATTGGCGGAGGAGATTCTGTTGCAGCTATTTCTAAATACAACTTGACTGATAAAGTTAGCTATGTTTCTACCGGTGGTGGTGCATTGTTAGAATATATGGAAGGCAAAGAACTTCCTGGTATTAAAGCAATTTTAGAAAACTAAGCATAAATTTTAAATAACAAAAAAGGTTTCACTTAACATGAAACCTTTTTTTTATTTTAATATGTTATTTTCACATAATATCCGTTATGCTTTCTAATGTTCAAAACTCTTTTATCATCAAAAATTAGATATTGTCCTTTTATGCCTATCAGCTTTGCAGATATTTCGGGAGTTTTGTCCAGACTAATTGATTTTACAGAAGTTGGAGAAACTTCCAAAGGATAATTAAATTCGTAAATTGTGTTGTCTGGGCAAAGATATTTTTTAAGGTCGTTGCGGAGAAGTCCGGCGGCTTTTTGCTTTTCGGCAAGAAGGTTTGCTTCGGGAATTTCGCATTTGAGCATTTTTTGCCAGCTTGTTTTGTCTGAAAAATATTTTTTCAAATCTACTTCTATTTGTCCGGCAAGTTCTCTGTATGGTGGTTTTGCAAGTTTTATGGCTTTAACAGCTCCTTGGTCTATCCATCGAGATGGAATATTTGTTTGCCTTGTAACTCCAACTTTCACATTGCTCGTAAGCGAAAGATACACAAAATGGTCTTGAACACAATGTTCGTTAGCCCATTCCATATCTCTTGCTATTCCATTGTGTGCTTCACATTTTTCGGGACTTACGGAACATGCCTCTGTTTCAGGTGAGCTGATAAAACAGCTATAACAATAGCCTTGAGCAAAAGTTTTTTTTATTTCTTTATTGCACTTAATGCAATTTATTCTCCCTTCAAATTTAAGCTCTATTTGTTTACCTATCAATGAATTAATAAAAATTTGCTCATCAGAAATAGGCAAAAAATAACTTACAAATTCGTTATTTTCCACCTTCATTTTGCTAATATTTCCTTCTTTTAGCACTTTTTAAAATTCGTCTTTTTTTATTATTTCAAAAGGAATTGATATTGTATCTTTAAAGGCTTTTCCTTCGTCATACATATCTTCATCAAAGGAGGAATAGTGCCATTCTACAAAAACATCTTTACCTTCTTTTTTAAGAGTTTCTAATTTTAAAAGAATTTCAAAAACCATTTTGTTAGATGCAGAGCTTAAAATTGAATAATCAAAAACACATTTGAATTGACCTTCAAATTTTTCAGTTTGCTCAACAAGCCATTGAATTACATAAGAATAGAATTCTACTGCATCTTCTGGGAACGAAGAGCCTTCTATTAAAATAGTTTGCGTATGTGGATTTAAAATAAGTTTTGGAGTGTCTTCGGTAGCTTCTACGGTAACAACTCCACCTTTTATTATTCGTCTCATTTTACTTATTATGTGGTTATAATTATGAAGATAAATTTCTTTGTTGTAAAATTTATTATCAATTCTCAAATTTTTATCAAAGATAATAATTAAAACTTTATAAACAAAAAAACATTAACAAATATGGTTACAAATTTTAAACCATTTTTATTTTTTATCCTACTAATATTATTTTTTTATAATTTGTTTTTTTTAGTAAATTAAAAAAAAGCTAATAAAATTTAAAACTATTTTTTTGTCAGGTATTCTTTGCAGTTCGTTTTTTAGAGTTCTTTTTCAAAAAAGAATAAATATTTTTAAGCAAAAAATGTAATTACTTAATAATAAGATAGTATATAAAACAGTTTAAAATTGTAATTACAAATGTAAACGACATAAAGTAAAATACACTTTACATTGTTTAATTTTGTAAATCACGTTAAATAACTGATAACTAAGATATATTATTTTAACACTTACTGCAAAACACAAAAACGCTGATATTAAGCAGCTTACATTTTAAAAGAAAGTATAAAATATTTGTTTTTAACACTTTACAATTATAAATTTCAATACAAATATTAAAGTAAAATAAAGTTTACTTTAGTAAAAGTTAAAAAGTCTTTTTTATATCGCTTGCAATATTTTTTTGCTACACCTATTCCAAAATTATTTTTAGATTTATTTAAAATTTTGAAAAAAAAGTTTAAATTTGCAAGTATGTTTTTGAATTATAAGTCTATCAAATTTAATTTTAATACACTTAGTTCCGAGCAAATAAATTTCAATTTCAAACTAAATTTATGATACAAAAAGCAAAAATTATTTTTCTGTTTCTTTTATTTTCTTTGCCAACAATTTTATTTTCGCAACACACAAATTACCATTTGGGAAACCAGTCGGAAAGAGAAGTTTCAAGAGAAATTAGTGCATCGTCGGAAATAGTCCACACAGGATTTAAACCTTTGCGAAAGTCTTACGTGCAACCAAAAATCAGTCCAAACATGCCTCCAAGAGCAAGAATAACGCTTTTAAATTGGTTTTCTAAAAAATTGTTTGAAGACGATTTTTATGTTAAGCAAAAAAAAGACTTGAACATATATTTTAATCCTTTGATTGATTTGCATCAAGGGCGAAGTAAATTTGACACAAGCAAATTTTCGCAAAACACACGTGCTTTTGAAATTTATGGCGACTTGGGCGAAAAATTATCTTTCTACAGCAGTTTTTACGAAAATCAAGCATTTTTTCCAAAATATATAGACGACAAAGTGGTGAGCAGTGTAGTTGTTCCCGGACAAGGCTCGTGGAAAGACTTTAAAAAAGACGAAGTTATGGGACGAGATTTTGGATACGCTTCGGGATATATTTCTTTTTCGCCAATCAAAAAATTTAATTTGCAGCTCGGACACGGTAAAAATTTTGTTGGCGATGGCTACCGCTCGCTTTTGCTGTCGGACAATAGTTTTTATTATCCTTTTGCAAAATTTAGTTTTGATTTTGGCAAATTGCAATATACAAGTTTATTTACAGAATTTCAGGCATTTACAACAAGATATTATTTGTATCATCACAAAAAACATGGCACTTTTAATTATCTAAGTTATTCGCCACACCACAAAATACAAATCGGAATTTTTGAAGGAATAATTTGGCAAACCTCTGACGATAGCACCTACACAAAAAAGTTTAACGTAAATTATTTTAATCCTCTAATGCTCGTTCGTCCATTTCAATATGGCTTAAACGATGAAAATAATATTTTGCTGGGCTTAAACATAAAATACAATCCAATAAAATATACCGAAATTTACGGACAGTTGATGTTAGACAATGTTGATTTTGATAAAATTAATGAAAAAGGATATATTGAAAATAAATATGGATATCAGGCGGGAGCAAAAATTTATGATGCCTTTTTTAATAAATTTGAAAAAATGAAATTATATTTGCAAGCAGAATACAATATGGTTCGCCCATACGCATATTCGCACACAGATTGGCATCAAGAGTATTCGCATTATAATCAGCCCCTCGCCCACCCTCTTGGTGCAGGTTTTGAGGAAACTATAATTATTGCAAATTTAGAAGCATACAAATTTTATTTCACCTTTCAGCACAACAACGCCATCACAAGCACAGATGTTTACATAACAGACGAACTTGGTGAAAGTGCTTTATCTAATTATGGTTCAAATATTTTTAGCCGCACCACCAACAATGTTTCCGAATTGGAAAATGAAATAGGACAAGGCAACCGAACTACGATAAAAAATAATTTCTTTACTTTGGGATATATTTTTAATAAAAAAACAAACTTGCAAGTTTTTACAAGTCTGCAATTTAGAAACTTCTCCGACACAAACAGCCAAAGAAACGACAGACTAATTTCGTTTGGAGTAAAAACATCTATTGATAATTTTTATTACGATTGGTAGGAAATTAATTATTAATGAGGAATTAAAAAAATGATAAAAAATATAGATTTTCAAAATACAACAATTCGCTTTGAAGACAAAGGCGAAGGCAAAACAGTGGTCTTACTTCACGGATATTTAGAATCGCTTGATATTTGGGACAGTTTTGCCGATGAACTCTCTGAAAATTACCGAGTTATAACAATAGATTTATTAGGGCACGGCAAAAGCGGAGTAGTTTCGGAAACCCACAGCATGGAGCTGATGGCTGACGCAGTTTTTGAAGTTGTAAAATATTTGGAAATAGAAAAATGCACTCTAATTGGGCATTCGATGGGAGGCTATGTAGCAATGGCATTTTTAGAAAAATACGAAACCTATCTTGAAGGACTTTCGCTATTTCACTCCACCCCGCTTTCGGACAGCGAGCCTACCAAGATTTTGAGAGAAAAAACTATTTCAGAAATTAGAAATGGTAAAAAAATAGAAATTTGTAAAAATCACGTTCCCAAAACTTTTGCAAAAAATAATACGGAAAAATATATTCAAGAAATAGGTTTTGGTAAAATAATTGCACTGAATACTCCCGACGAAGGAATAATTGCAGCTCTAAATGGAATGAAACAACGAAAAAACAGAGTAGAACTGTTAAAAAACACTAAAATCCCATTTCTCTATATATTAGGCAAAAAAGACAATTTTATACCCTCAAATATACTAAGTCATTTTGAACTCCCATGTAGTGCAACTATTGGTGTATTAGATAATTCAGGACATCAGGGATATATTGAAGAAAAAAACAAATCATTAAAAATTGTTAGTAACTTTTTAAAAAAGATTTAAAAATAATAAACAAAATTTTTTTGTTTAAAAAAAAAATTATAATTTCGTAAATCTTAAAATAGTGAAAAAAAGCTAAGGAGAGGTGACCGAGTGGCTGAAGGAGCACGCTTGGAAAGCGTGTAACTGGTGAAAACTGGTTCGAGGGTTCGAATCCCTCTCTCTCCGCATTATTCACTACAATCAAATTTAATCAGATAACATTAAATAATACAAACTTAAACCAACTAACTAATTTAAAACTTGTTTCACACATGAAAAAATTGATTTCGTTATTCGCAATTTTTGCAATGCTCCTAATTGGAGTAAACACAACTTATGCACAAACACCTCCAGACTCGGACACTACAGTAGCTGAAAATGTAACAGATACCATTCCAGACGAAGTTGTGAAAAACACAACAGAAGAAGACGTAGAAAATGTAGCAGCAGTAGAGGAAGTTGGAATGCATAAACAAATAAAAACAAAATTTATTGAAGGTGGTGCAGGATTTATGGGAATTGTTTTAATAGTTCTTATACTTGGTCTTGCAATGTCTCTTGAAAGAATTATTTATCTAACACTTGCCTCTACAAATACTGACAAATTACTAAAAAATGTAGAAAATGCACTTGAATCAGGCGGAATAGAAGAAGCAAAAGAAGTTTGCCGTTCTACAAGAGGACCTGTAGCAAGTATTTTTTATCAAGGATTAGACCGCTCAGAACACGGAATTGAAATAGTAGAAAAATCTGTAATATCTTACGGAAGCGTTCAAATGGGATTATTAGAAAAAGGACTTAGCTGGCTTTCACTATTTATCTCTATCGCACCTATGCTTGGTTTCATGGGAACAGTAATTGGTATGATTGGAGCATTTGACTCTATCCAACAAGCTGGTGAGATTTCTGCAGGACTTGTTGCAGGAGGTATTAAAGTAGCACTTATTACAACAGTTTCGGGACTTATCGTTGCTATTATTCTTCAAATTTTTTACAACCTTATAGTTTCTATTATAGACGGACTTGTAAACAAAATGGAAGACGCATCAATTTCTTTTATAGATATTTTAATCAAACACAACCTTAAAAACAAATAAAAATTATGTCTAATCAAATTGCAAAAATATTAAGTATTTTTTTGGCGGTGCTATTCGCCATAGCAGCTATTTTTGGACTACTTTTTTATATGAATATAGTCCCATTAAAGCCTCTTACGTTGTCGGATATTCCTGAAAATATGATGAAATACGTAAATTGGATTTTAATATACAGTGCAATACTGCTAATAACAGTAGTAACAGTCGCATTTGTTATAAATCCTATTTTAAAAGTTATTTCAAATCCTAAAGGAGTAGTTAGAACTGTAATATCTATTGCTATATTAGCAATAATTGTAGGAATTGCATATTCATTATCATCAACAGAAGCAGTAAACCTTATTGGAAATACTGAAGAAATAAGCAACGGAAGCTTAATTTTAGCAGACACAACTTTATATGCTTCATATATTCTTACAGTGTTAGTAGTATTGGCTATAATAGCATCAGAAGTAAAAAGATTATTAAAATTTTAAATAGTTTAAAATTGTTTGTATTGTAAATTGTTTTATTGTTAAATTATATCGTTTAACAATAAAACAATCTAACAATTTAAACATAAAAAATAAAAAAAATGGCAAGAAGAGAATTACAAGAAATCAATGCTGGCTCTATGGCAGATATTGCATTTCTACTTTTAATATTTTTCCTTGTAACAACAACAATGGAAATAGATACTGGTATTACCAGAATGTTGCCACCACCAGTTCCACCAGATGCAGAAAAACCTGATTTTAACGAACGTAACGTGTTAGTAGTTTTGGTAAACCGAGAAAACGTTATTGCAATAGAAAACAATATACGAGAGACCTCAGAAATAAAAGACCTTTGTATTGAGTTTTTTACAAATCCTTATAATGACGAAAATTTAGCAGAATCAGAATTCTTTGTAGATAAATTGCAAAAAGCAAATGATGATTTAGCATTAGCAGAAGAGCAGGCAGATAAAAATAAAATAAAAGAAAAAATAGAACTTTACGAAAATGTTATAGAGGCGTTTGGTAATCAAATAACTAAATCTAAAGGAATTGTATCTCTACAAAACGATAGAGGAACTAAATACGGAGTTTACTTAAAAGTACAAGACCAAATTATTGCAGCAATAGCCGAACTACGAAACACTCTGTCTAACGATACTTGGGGAGAAGATTTTGATGACCTAACAAAAGAACAAAAAGACCT
>Ga0193956_1001003_pt1 | contig 11823 bp, 14 predicted proteins | sample BB_7_MG_FD_140358 | JGI IMG/M metagenome (GOLD analysis project Ga0193956, IMG submission 140358) | Microbial mat bacterial communities from the Broadkill River, Lewes, Delaware, United States - BB_7_MG | ecosystem: Environmental > Aquatic > Freshwater > River > Microbial mats | place: USA...
GTAGCCACCTGTTAAACCTTTTGAGAGAACCATAAAATCAGGAGAGACTCCACTATGTTCAACAGCAAAAAGCTTTCCTGTTCTACCAAAACCAACGGCTACTTCATCAGCGATAAAATGAATACCAAACTCTGTTGATAACTCACGAACACCTTTTAAGTAGTTTGGATGGTACATATGCATACTTCCTGCACACTGAACAAGAGGCTCCAGAATAATTGCTGAAACTTCTGAACTCTTCTTCTCCAAAACTCTACGGAGATCTTTAAGTGCCTCTTCTGCCGACTCAGGACTCATATCTTTTGGAACTTCAACCTGTTCAGAACGGATCATAATCTCATTATAGGTCTCTTTATAGAGTTCAACATCTCCAACAGCTAAAGCTCCAAGAGTTTCACCGTGATAACTATTCTTTAAAGATATAAAAGTTGGACGAATTGAGCCTCTATTTTTGTGATAGTGAAAACTCATCTTAAGAGCCACCTCAATACCACTACTACCGTTATCGGCAAAAAAGACTCTATTAAGTCCCTCTGGAGTCAATTTTACAATCCGTTCAGCAAGTGTTACAGCCTGTTCGTGAGTAAATCCTGCAAAGATAATGTGTTCAAGCTTCTGTAACTGCTCCGTAATTTTGCTATTTATGTAGTCGTTACTGTGTCCAAAAAGGTTTACCCACCAGCTACTAATAGCATCAATATAGCTATTTCCATCAAAATCTTTAAGGTGTACACCTTTTCCACTATCAATTGGGATCATCGGTAGAAATTCGTGATCTTTCATCTGTGTACAAGGATGCCAGATTGTGCTTAAGTCTCTATCTATAAAATCACTATTGTTCATCAATCTCTCTCCAATAAGTTTAAAAAAATTATATCAGAGAGACAACTTCTGCTATTTTTAAGGATTTTAAAGAGAGGCTAAGATTTTTTATATATAATTTATTTTAATAAAAACAGATTGGTAGTTTAAAACGATGTTAAAACATATATTAATACTGTTCTTTGTAACTCTATTACTATTTAGTAACGGAGATAGAAAGCAGAAAAGTTCCCCTTTAGAGACTTTAGAGCTTCTTGAGGCTGTTGAAGAGTTTGCTATTGTACTTGGTAGTGGTAATAAGAAAATCTACTCTTTTGTAGATCCATCTTGTATTGTATCTCGACGATATATTAAACATCTATTTAATAAAGAGAAGAAGCTATTTAAAAGATACAGTATTCATCTTTTTCTATATGAGTTAAAGAGGCTTAAATCTGGAACTTTAATAAGAAATATTTTTGATAATGAGTTTCCAGATTTACTATTAAAATCTATTATGGTTTATAGAGAGCCTTTTGAAATTGAAGATATTGATGATGAAGATATTGAAGAGAGAGTTAAAGCTATTGAGAGTGTTGCAGAAAAAATCGGTGTATACAAAAGACCGTATATAATTATTAATGGTAGAGGAAAATAGATTATGAGTAGATATATAAATGAGCTATTAAGATTAAAATGGTTTATATTGATTTTAACAGGGCTTATAGCAGTTTTTACCCTATATAATTTAAATCCTAAATTTATTGTCAATGACGATACTGAGTGGATTGTAGGAAGTAAAGATTTTCAAAAGCTTCAAAATAGCCAACATAAACAGATTTATCTGACAAAAGCTGTTGTATCCTTAAACAGTAATAGACTGTATGAAGAGGCTTATATTCAGTTAAAAGAGCTTCATAACTCCTTAAAAGGATTAAAAGGTGTTATCGGTATTGAATCTATATTTACACAGCAGTTTATTTTTGAGGTTACAAATTGGGACGACTCAATTGTTATAGAGTCTTCAACTCTACTAAATGCTGAAGAGAGTGGTCTAAAAGGAAAACAGCTACTATCACAACATATTGAACAGTTCTCTAACTTTATAGATCTAAAAGAGAAAAAAGCAGTTTTCTACATATATACAGAGAGTGGAGAGTTTTTAGATCACATAGAGACCCCATTAATATATAGTTATGAAAATCTATCAACAGAGAGTGAGATTATAGGTGATTACATCATAATGGTAACTCTGTCTATAACTCTATTTGTTTTATTCTATATAGCATTTAAACAGCTATCTGCTCCAGTTATAGGTACTATCTTTATTGTAATAACCTCATCAATAACAATCTATATTTTTAACTCATTTATGGGTGAGTATCAGCCACATATATCAATTATAATACTCTCTTTTAGTGTATCTCTAATGGACTATATATATATCTATTATAGATGGTTTATGTTACAGCAGAAAATGGAGAATAGAGAAGCGATTATTGAGACAGCAAAAAGTACATTTACACCGATACTTTTTACAACTATTATAAATATTCTTGGTGTAGGTTCTCTAATGCTTGTTAGTTCAATGATTTTAAAAGCTCTTGGTCTTATGGTGATTATAGCTTCAGTTGTTGGATTGATATTTAGTTTTACACTACTACCAGTTATCTTCTCACTCCTAAAAGTTAAAAATGTAAAACTTGAATCTGAAAAAGTATCAAGCCTCTTTTCAGATAGAGTTTCAAAATATAATTTATCAGCTCTAAAGATATTTCTAACCTTTACTGCTCTACTTTTTCTATTCTCTATATATAGCTTCTATTACAGCTCATTTAAAGTTGAAACAGAAAATGGTACAGATGTTATAAAAGTTGTAATAGATTATGATGAGGTAAATAGAAACTCCCTAAAAGTTCTACATAAATTAACAGAGTCCCTGCCTGATGAAGCTGTAATAAAAACAGAATCGATATACAGATTAATTAAGGAGCTTCACAATAGAGAGAGTGTAGATGATTTCAATCTAAGTAGTATCGATCTTGATAGATATATTTTCCTACTTGAGCTTTATGGTGGTGAAGAGCAGTTTTTTGGTGAAGGAAAACTAAAGCTTGATATATATTTAAAAGATAGTAGCCTAAAGAGTCAAGTCTTATCAGTTTTAAGAGAGAGTAACTACAATCTTATTATTAAAGATACAGATTCACTTACACAGAGTGCTAAATTAGACACTATACAGACAATGGTTATACTGATTTTCTTTGTTATAACTATAATAGGTACAGTTGTAATTTTAATGACAGGTAGAACAAAATATTTTCTACTTGCAGTTTATGTAAATTTAATCCCTCTTATATGGTTCTTTTCAGCGATACTAATGCTTGATTATCCTCTATCAACAGAGATCTTCGTAGCTATGATAGTATCAATTTCACTATCAAGTGATGCAACAATGCACTTTATTCATTTCTATAATTCACTTGAAAATAGCAAAGCTTTAGAGGGAAAAAGTCGAGTAGAAAAACTTATGCTATTTATTGGAAGTCCTCTTGTTCTTGGGAATGTAGTTCTTGCTTTAACTTTTCTACTTCTAATTGTTGCAAATGTACCTGCAATAGCGACAATTGGGATATTTACAGCAACTCTAATATTCTTATCAATATTAACAGATATTTTTGTTCTTCCTGTTCTATTTCTTGAACTTGAAAAGAGAGTTGATAACTAACTCAAATATACCTTTAATGTTTAAAAAGTTGGAGTTTTCGAATAGATTTTTATAGCTTTAAAAAGGACTCTTCGAGTGAAGAGCCTTAAACAGCCTCTTTGAGAGACTGAGAATAGTAGATACTATCTTTTTGAGAACTGAGGACTTCTTCTCGCTTTTCTTCTTCCGTACTTCTTTCTTTCAACAGTACGAGAGTCTCTTGTAAGTAAACCAGCTGGTTTAAGAGTAGGTCTGAAAGCCTCATCATAGCTGTTAAGAGCTTTAGAGATTCCGTGACGAATAGCATCAGCTTGTCCAGAGAATCCTCCACCTTTAACAGTAGCTGTAATATCAACACTACTTAACTGTTTAGTTAAATCAAGTGGCTGTAAAACTCTCTTTTTCTTAGCTTCAAGTCCACCTAACCAAGCATCAAGAGATAGACCATTGATAGTGATTTTTCCTGTTCCTGGTTGTAACCAAACTTTAGCTACTGATGTTTTTCTTTTTCCTGTAGCATAAACTCTTCTCATTAACTATCCTTTTCCTGACTATTGAGCAACTTGTGCTGTGTGAGGGTGTTCTGCAGTTGCATAAACTTTTAACTTCTTTAACATAGCTTTACCGAGTTTTGTTTTAGGTAACATACCTCTTGTAGCAAGTTTAAATAGTTTTTCTGGGTTACCTTCAAGTAGTGTTTCAAGTTTTTCACTCTTTACACTTCCGAAATAACCACTATGTCTATGATACTGTTTAGCTGTCATCTTATTATTACCGTTAAACTTCACTTTTGAAGCATTAGTAATAACAACAAAATCTCCACAATCTACGTGAGGAGTGTAGTAAGGTTTATGTTTTCCTCTTAGAAGAGTAGCTACTTCTGTTATTAAACGACCAAACGTCTTATCAGTTGCATCAAGTACAACCCAGTTTCTCTCTACTTCTTCGTTTTTAATGCTTTTTGTAAACTTCTGCACTACCGAAAGCCTTTCATTAAAAGTTATTCTTTATTCTCAAATTTTTTAGATGGGGAATTGTATAGGCAACCACCTTACAAGTAGCTGAATTTAAGTTAAATATAAGTTTTTGGATCTATTTTTGAGTAGAAAATTAGTCTCTCAAATATTAAAGAGAGACTAAAGTATAGTTTCTTAAGATAGTCTAATTACTACTTAGCAGAGATATGTTCAGCAAGAGCTTTAATATCTGCATCAGATAGAGTTGCTACTTGACCTTTCATAAGACCTTTCATAGCACCACCATAAGAACCGTCTTTATAACCTTTTAAAGCAGCTTCTGTTTTATCAGCAGCCCAACCAGCGATAACTTGAGATTTTCCAAGAGCTGATTTTTCAGCATTTGCACCGTGACAAGCAGCACATTTTTTGAATAGTGTTGCACCATCAGCAGCAGGAGCAGCAGCAACTGGAGCAGCAGCAGGAGTTTCAGCTTTTACTTCTCTTACAGGAGCTTCGGCAGCAGGAGCTGGTGTGTGTGCTGGAGCTTCAGCTTTTGGTGCTTCAGAGTGAGCAGTAGCTTTATCATCACCACCACAACCAACAAAACTTAAAGATAATACGAAAAGAGCAGAAATAGCTAACTTTAATTTCAAATTAGATCCTTATATTATGTATTTTAATTTGGTGTATTTTATCTTTTTCAAAGGTTTGTAGTCAAGTAGTCGAATTCTAAATGATATAATTAATCAGTTTTTTTAAAACAGTGTAAATTTATTATTTGCAATAATGATAATAGAAATTAATAAAATTTAAGGAGTCCCTAATGGGTCAACCACAACCAGCTTTCTATATTTTTAAGTGTCAGCAATCTAACCCTCCACATATGCCAAAACCGAGCTGTGTTCGCCCAGATACAAGAGATCACTTTAACTATCTTGCTCAGAAGCTAATGGAAAAAGGAATTATGGCAACAGTTCAACCTATTCAAACAAGCTGTCTTGGGCGATGTAACCTTGGTCCTGTAATGCTTGTAGAACCTGGACACTTTATGTATACAGCCGTTGACAAGGGTGCTATCGATAAGATTATTGATGAACATATTATTAATGGAAATCCAGTTGAAGAGCTTCTGATTCAGGAGGAGTATTGGGATAAACCTATTGAGCCACTTGATATGATGAAGACGATGGGTAGAGCTTAATGATGATCGAAATGCTATATAGCAAGATTCATCGTGCAACTGTTACTGATGCTAATCTTAACTATGTAGGCTCTATTACTATTGATGAGGAGCTTCTTGAAAAAGCTAACTTAAGAGTTGGTCAAAAAGTTGAGATCGTCAATATAAATAATGGTGAAAGATTTTCAACTTACACTATTCTTGGTGAGAGAGGAAAGAGAGAGATGACACTTAACGGTGCTGCTGCTCGAAAAGTTCAAATTGGTGATAAGATCATTGTTATCGCCTATGCAAGTTATACTCAAGATGAGTTAAAGAACTATAAGCCGACAGTTGTTCTTGTTGATGATAAGAACAGTGTTGAAGCTATAAAATATGAGGTGTAAACAGAGATGTTTGATAAATTAAATCTTAATGATCTACAAGATGCTGTATCTTCTCTGCAAGAACAGGCTAAAAAGATAGAAGAAGAGAACTCTTCAAAGATGTTTACAGCTAAAAGTGGTGGTGGAATGGTAGCAGTATCATCTAATGGAAAAGGTGAAATTGTTGATGTAGAGATTGACTCCTCACTTCTTGAAGATAAAGATTCTCTTCAAATCTTACTTATTGCTGGTATTAATGATGCTCTTCAGATGGTAAGAGATAATCAGAAAAATAGTGCAATGAGTATGGTAAATGGTATGAATCCATTTAACTTTGGGAACAATGGTTAATAAGCTATTACAGTTACTATTTATATTAACTGTATCCCTCTCTTCAAATGAGTTTTGTAAGAAACTCTTCTCTCAACAGCTTCATGTACTTCCATCTGGATATCCAACTTGGATATTAGATGATAAGTTAAGTATCTTTTTTAGTCCAGATAGACCAGAGATAGACTTCAATAAAAGTAATCCTATGTTAGGTCTCTATCTTGTTGAACATAATCTAACAGTAAAGGCAAAAAAAGGACGAACTAAGAAAAAAGAGAAGAGACCAATAATTGTAAGACCAATTAAGAGTAAGTCCCGTTTTGCAATGGATGATGAAACTTACATAAAAGGTACTGTTAAGAGAGAGCAAGTTGGATTGAAGTTTGCACTATTCTCTGAGCCAGTTGTAGATAATCTTGTTATAACTGGTGGCTGTTGTACTATTGCAGGTCTTACAATCGGTGGTGAAGAGTTTATAGAGATTGATTACATCATAGATTTTTTACATTCAGATCAAGATTACTACTCCGATATAGGAGCAAGATTTATAGATGATAAGAATGGTTCTATATTTGTAAATCGTGTAAACCCTTTCTTTAAAGATAACCCTTTTAAAGTTGGAGATAAAATTTTAGAGGTTGATGGTCATAAGCCATCTAACTTAAAACAGTTTGTAAAAGATATTCTCACATCTCCTCAAGATAGAAAGATGAGATTTCTTGTAGAGAGAAATGGTCAGAAAATTGAACTATTTGTTACAACTAAAGTTCTCCTTGGTGGTGGTCTACTAAGTGATACATTTCTTGAAAATCTTGGAATCTGGCTTGATAGTGAATTCTATGTCTCTAATATCCATAAAAAAAGCTCTTTTGCTAAACGGGGATTACAGAATAGTTATAAGCTGTTAAGTATAAATAATGAGACTTTTGACTCACTCGAAGATATTCAGAAGTATGTTTCTGATAACAGTGAAAATATGCCAAACAGTTTTAAGTTTCTATTTGAACACAACTCATTTCAATTCTTTATTAATCTTGATCAAAAAGATAAAGGTGATGGTAAAGATGGAAACAGTACTAAGTTTGATATTAACGAGTTAAACAAAAGAGGTCAAGGAGATCCTTGGAATATAGGAAAAAACAGTAAATATGATGATATTGATAAAACATATTATGATATTTATAATAAAATCCCACTTGGAGAGTATCTAAGTCTATAGGTGATCTTTATGTTATAGAGTGGTCTAAACCTACTCTATTGCATAAAGAACCTATTTAATGTAAAATTCGAGAAAAGTTTAAGAGGATACCTATGTCAAGAAGATGTCAAGTTAGTGGAAAAGGTCCTATGACGGGAAATAATGTTAGTCATGCTAACAACAAAACAAAGAGAAGATTCCTTCCAAACTTAAGAACAGTTCGTGTAACTGCTGAAGATGGAACAGTAAAAAGAATCAAAGTTTCTGCTGCAGAATTAAGAACAATGAAGAAGAAGGGTCTAATCTAATTACACAATAATTAGTAAACTGTCTTGAAAATTAAGAATAGCATTAAAGAGTTCTTAGAGAAGAGAGATAGAGATGAGGAAGAGGGAGAAAAAGATCTTTTTCTGAACAACGAACTCTACTTTGAGCTTCGTCACTTAAGACTCCCTTTTATCATCACTGTTCTCACTATGCTTTTGGGTACTCTCGGTTACATAATAATTGATGATTTCTCTCTTATTGATGCTATATATCAGACTGGAATCACCTTTACAACGGTCGGTTTTGGTGAAATTGCTCCAATATCTCCACTCGGAAGACTATTCACAATTACTCTTATCATAGCAGGTTTTGCTGTATTTACACTTGCTGTTGGTTCTGTTGTTAATGTTATCAGCAACGGAAAAATTATGAAAATTTTAAAGGTTAGAAGTATGCTTTATCAAGTTTCAAGATTGAAAAATCACTTTGTTATCTACTATTTCAATGATTACACAATTGAGATTGCTCAAAACCTTAAAAATAGTCATATCCCTTTTGTTATAGTTGATCCTCGAGAAGATCTATCAGAGGTGGCTGAAGAGCATAAGATTCCTTACTATTTACAAGCAGAACCACACACAGAATTGAGCCTACTTAGAGCTAATTTATCAAGTGCAAAGAGTGTAATAACTCTTTCAGAGAATGAGAATGACAATATCGCAATTATCGCTTCTGTTCGGCTTTTTGAGAAAGAGTTTAGAGAGAATAGACCTTTTCACATATTAACAAGTGCAAAGAAGAATACAAGTGTTGAGAAGTTAAAAAAACTTGGTGCTGACTCTGTTGTTCTGCCTACTAAACTGACTGGTCAGAGAATAAGTGCTATGGCAATCAGTCCTGACCTTGAAAATCTACTTGAACACTTTCTCTACTCTAATAACAATATTCTTGATATGCAAGAGGTTTTTGTCCCTAAATATAGCTGGATGGTTTTAAAGAGAATTAGTGAAATTAAGATTAGAACAAATATAAATGTGACTATTGTTGGTCTTCGTAGAAAAGAGGGTGAATTTATCCCTATGCCGACTCGAGAAGTGCTTATAACTGCCGAATCTACAATGTTAATTATCGGTGATCTTGAGGGACTAAGTAATGCTAAAAGATATATAGATCGTATAGAGCCTCCTAAAGATTTACACGAAAAGAGTGAACCTGATGAACATCACCAACAGGTAGTTCATATTTAAAAGTTAATATCGATATTACATAAATTTTATAATAAAAGCTATTAAAAATAGTGTAGTATCTTAAAATATATTTACAAGGAGGTAACACTAAATTCAGTGGATTTAGTGGAAATTTTATGGATAAAAAAGATGGTTTTCTATTAAATAGTTATGCAAGATTTGAGAATAGTTTTGATTATGGAAAAGGTAGTAAACTCTATGATCATAGTGGAAAAGAGTTTATAGATTTTACATCGGGAATAGGTGTTGTAAGTGTTGGACACGGTAATCGTCAGCTTAGTGAAGCGATATCATCTCAAGCAGAGAAACTGATCCACACATCAAACTTATATAATATAGAGCCACAGAGAGAGTTGGCAAAAAGAATTAGAGATCTTGCAGGATTTGATCTATACTCATTTTTTGCAAATAGTGGAACAGAAGCTAATGAGGGTGCTATTAAGATAGCTCGAAAGTATGGACAGCTAAAAAAGAGAAATAGATATAAGATTATCACTCTTAAACACTCATTTCACGGTAGAACTCTCGCTTCATTAAAAGCTACTGCACAGATCGATATGCACAACTCACACTTTGGACCATTTCCAGATGGATTTGTTTATGCAGAAACTCTATCTGAAATTCCTCATTTAGTTGATGAGTATACAGCAGGGGTTATGATTGAACTTGTTCAAGGTGAAGGTGGTGTTGAGGCTCTTCCTGTTAATCAAGTTCAATCCCTTGCAAAAGAGTTAAAAGAGAAAGATATTCTACTTATGATTGATGAGGTACAGACTGGAGTATATAGAACAGGAGAGTTTTTAGCTTCTAATCTATACGGCATTGAACCAGATATTGTAACTCTTGCTAAAGGTCTTGGTGGTGGTGTTCCTATTGGTGTTGTTGCGACTAAGCTTCACGATATTTTCCAACCAGGGGATCACGGTTCAACATTTGGAGGAAATTTACTCGCTACCTCATCAGCACTAAAAGTTCTTGAGATTCTTAATATTGAGAAAAAGAGTGGAGAGTTAAATAGAAAAATAGCACTCTTTGATAGAAAACTTGAAGAGACAATAGCTAAGTTTCCAAGAGTGTTTACTAAGAGTGTTGGTGCTGGACTTATGAGAGGTATCGGTGTTGTAAGCTCAATAGCTGTTGCTGATATCGTTAAAGAGGCAAACAGGGAAGGTGTTCTACTTGTTAAAGCTGGTCGAAATAGATTAAGATTCCTGCCTCCATTAACTGTTACAATAGAAGAGATAGATAAAGGTTTTGAGAGGTTACATAATGCACTTAATAATATTACTACTTAGTCCACTGCTTCTATTTGGAAGTGAGTTAAAAGAGTCTTATCTCTCTGATATAGAGAGAGAGAGTTTTCTATTAAAAAAAGATGCCGTTAAAAACAGTACAAATAAGCTTGAAAATAGTTGGATTAACCCTATTAATGGTTCATATCGAATAGATTTTAATAATCAGAATGCAGATAAGTTACAGCAGAGTCAAACTATCTCTATCTCAATTGATCAGCCGATCTTTAAGAGTGGAGGAATCTTCTATGCTATTGAGTATGCTCAGAATCTTCGTAAAGCTGAAAAACTAACTGTTGAAGAGGCAAAGAAGAAGAGTATTAAAGCTGTTCTAAACATTCTCTACTCTATTCGTGAGATTGAGTTTCAGATAGAGAAACAGCAGTTTGTAGTTGCTAATAGTGATATAGATCTTCAGAGAAAGAGTGAGCAGTATCGTGAAGGATTACTCGATAGTAGTTTTGTAGATAATGCTTTAATTAGTAAAAATAGCAATCAGCTTATCACTATCGATTTAAAGAATCAGAAAAGAGGTCTTCTTTTACAACTTCAAGAGCTGAGTGATATAGATCATAAAGATCTTGAACTACCAACTATTAAGCTTATATCAGAAGATAAGTTCTTAGAGAGTGATCTTCTATTTAAGAGAGCAGATTTTGATATAGAGTCTAAAAGATACTATAAAAAGATGCAGTTTAGTCGTTATCTACCATCAATCTCACTAAATGCAAGTTACAACTATTTAGATGTAGACAATCCAAGTTTTGGTGGTGGTAGAATGGCTTTACAAGATTATCACCTTGACTACTATCAGTTTGGATTTAAACTATCTATTCCTATTGTTGATTTAGCTCGTGGCTATGACAATGAACAGGCTAAGATTGATTATCTTCAGAGTAAAGTTGATAAACGAAACTTAGAGAGAAAACTGAAACTTCGTTATAGATTAACACTTGAAAAAGTTGATAATATTGAGAAAAAGATAGATTTAGCTAAAGAGAACTTACTTCTGTATAGAAATCTCTTAAAAGATACAGAGTCGCTATATAGTGCTGGGTTAAGAACTGAACTTGATGTAGAGAACCTTAAAAACTCTATTGAGATTAAAATACTTGAAATTGAGGTTCTTAAACTAAATCGTCAGAAACTTCTATTGGAACTTCTCTAATGGAGATCAAAAAAGAGGGAGAGAAATTAACTATTCTCCTCTCTGAGAAATTGACTATTTATGAAACAGAGAGTTTTCGTGATGAGGTCTTAACTAATCTTACTGAAGATATTTCGATGGTTAAACTTAATGGAGAACAAGTTGAAATTGTTGATACTCTTGGAGTACAGATAATTTTTGCACTTTTCCGACTTTTGAAAGATGTTAGTATAGAGTTAGAGTATAGTTTCTCAGATATTTTAAGAGATAAGTATAATTTTTACGGTTTTGATAAAGGAGCTTAAATGAATTTAGATAGTGTAAAAAGCA
>Ga0193956_1001004_pt1 | contig 11818 bp, 13 predicted proteins | sample BB_7_MG_FD_140358 | JGI IMG/M metagenome (GOLD analysis project Ga0193956, IMG submission 140358) | Microbial mat bacterial communities from the Broadkill River, Lewes, Delaware, United States - BB_7_MG | ecosystem: Environmental > Aquatic > Freshwater > River > Microbial mats | place: USA...
AGATATACAACTGATACAAATCGAGAATCAAATAGTGCTACTCTACAACTTTTACCACACTTTCAGTATCACCACTATACCGACTCTTTTTTAGATAATTTTTTGTATTCAGTAGATTATCAGTTTAAAAATTTTACTCGAAATAGAGGGGCTACTGCTACACAGCACGATGCTACTATTCCGATAACCTATCACACATCATTTTTTGATAACTACCTGCTTCTAAAAGTCTCTGAAAACTTCTATGCAAGTTACATAAATTTTGAAGACACAGATCTTTTTCAGAATAAAAGTAACACATATCTAAGACATTATCACGAAATAGAGCTTTTTACAGATTTATCAAAAGAGTATAGAAAACTGTTTCATAATATTCATTTTGGAATTAGAGCTGTATTTCCTGATATAGAGAGAAGTGAAGGGTTCTATAATCCAGAAGAGTCATTTGAGAGTGATATAAATAATTGTGAAATTGGAGAGCCGTGTGAGTTCAAGAGAATAGATAAGATAGAGAGAAGTTTAAACTTTAGTCTCTCTCAATATCTATTTAACTATCGAGGTAGAGAGGTTCTATATCATAGATTTTCACAACCTATCATAATAAACGATAGTGGAGAAACTTCATTTGATAGTGTTGAGAATGAGTTTCGTTACTTCTTTAATAAGAACTTATCTCTCTATAACAACCTAAACTACTCCTATAAAAGTAGCAAAATTAGTCAAACCTCATCATCAATTGAGTATGATAGAGAGAGATATAATATCTCTTTATCTCACTTCAAAAAAGACTTAAGTGATGAAAATGTGGACTTTATAACAAGTAGAGTAGCTCTTAAACCTGATGACAAATATAGATACTTTGGACACTACTCCTATGACATTCTTAATGAAAATATGAAGAGTTGGGGATTCGGCTTTGATATGGAGAAGAGATGCTGGAACTACTCCATTCAATATAAAGAGGAGATTCAACCATCACTCTCAAAAAGTGGAACATCAGCTATAAAGAATAATATGTTATATTTCAAAATTGAGTTGTATCCACTTGGTGGATTTGACTATGAGGTTAAAGAGTGATGAAAGAGAGGATAATAAATGAGTTTAGAGGCTAAAGTAGGCTTTTTTGTAGTTCTTGGGGCTACAATGCTTTTTCTATTAACAACTCAAGTTAGTAAATTTCAACACATTAGTAGTGATGGCTACCATATAAAAGTCTTTCTTGACGACTCAACAGGGCTTGAGATGAACTCAAAAGTTAAGATGAATGGTATGAATATCGGTTGGTTAGAGTCTCTTCAGATGACTGATGAGTTTGTCGTTTTAACTCTCTTTATAGAGGATGGTTTTAATATACCTAAAGACTCTAAAATTAGAGTAGTTCAAGAGAACTTACTTGGAAATAGACTAATAGCGATCACAAAAGGTGAAAGTAACAAATATCTTGCCGATGGAGATTATCTAAGAGACTACAAAGAGTTTGCAACTTTTGAAGAGACAAGTGATAAGATATTTGATGCTGCTGAAGAGTTTAAAAAGTTTACACAAGAGGTTCGTGGAACTCTTGATCAGCAGAGAAGAGATGAGATTGCTGAAGCTATCGGGAGTCTTAACACTATTTTAATAGACATAAAAACTATGTTAAAAGAGAATAGAAGCAATGTTAATAACTCTCTCTCTAATATTGAAGAGACAACTGCAAAGCTTCCTCTTGTTGTAGATACTCTACAAGAGACTCTTGAGAAATATAAAGAGGTTGGTGTTACACTTGATAATAAACTTCCTGAAGCGATAGATGGTGTTAAGTCTCTTGTTCAAGAGTTGAATATGACAGTTTCTGAAAACAGAAAGCCTCTTAATAACTCTCTAAACTCTGTTGATAGTTTCTTCTCAGCTGGTAGCGATAGCATTAGAAAACTTGACTCTCTAATTCGTTCTATTACAGAGAGTGAGATTCAACTTGGTTTTAGAAATGAGTACAATATTAAAGAGGAAGATAGTAAGATTTATGTAAGTCTCTCTTATTTACCAAACCCTGCTACCTACTACATATTTAATTATGTATCATCTCCAGACTACACAATAAGAGATGAGAACGGAGAGTTTAGAAAACCTAAACTTCACGATGAGGGTCAAGAGTATTTTTCACTGCAATATGGAAAAAGATATATGGATCTTCTACTAAAAATAGGTCTCTTTGAGTCTACTGGTGGAGTAGGTATGGACTATTTTTTAAGAGGTGATCAGATGAAACTATCAGCTGAGGTATTTGACTTTAATGCAGTAAACGATCTTAGAAATCACTCACCTCATCTAAAAACGAGTTTCCGTTATAGAATGTATGATCATATAGATTTCTTCTTTGGTGTTGATAATATTTTAAATGATCATAGAGGGGTATTTTTTGGATTTGGAGCATTCTTCTTAGATAACGATTTAAAAGTGTTTGCTGGAGCTTTATAGATGTTTATCGGTAGACGAGTAGCAGTTTTTGAGTTGTCAAAAAAGATTCATATTGGAAAGAGAGATAGTGATAACTGGATTATTATCTCAATCTCTGAAGAGGGGCTTTTTATGGCTTATGAGCTGTTTAAAGTTACAGGAGTAGAGTTTCAACACCTATTTATAGATCCTGTACCAACTCCTAATAATAGTGAGTGTAAAGTAGCTATGATTAGTGAACTAAATGATATTGTAATTAATGAAGATTTAAAGAGTGTTTTTAACATAGACTCAGAATATATTCTATCTTCTGCTGAAACAATTTTTAAAGAGTCTATCAGACCTAAATTGCAAACTTATAGAGATGGTGAACAGCTTGATATAGTAGATAAGAGTAGAAAGGTTATCATTTTAGATGATGGGATTGAGACTGGTTTAAGAGTTATGACAGCTATTAAGACAATCAGAAATATGGGATTTAAACATATTAATGTAGCAACTCCTATTATTCCAGATACTATATTTGATGATATAAAGAGTGAAGTAGATGAGGTCTATTTTATAGATAGAGTTATTCACTATACAAAGACATCGGACTATTATCAGCAGTCTAATAGATTTACTAAGCAGGTCTTAGATGATATATGGAGCTGTATGAGAAGTTTTAAAAATGGAAATATTGATAAGTTAGAGCTATTTTAAGGAGTTAAAATGACAAAAAAAGATGAACCTAAATTTAAAAAAGTTGTAGAGGGTGCAGACTCCTTGTCTCTTGGAATATCTATTGTTGTTGCTATTCTAATTGGAGTTGGAGTCGGTCTCTGGCTAAAGAGTATGTTTGACTCAAATTGGGGTCTTGCAATAGGTGTATTTTGGGGTATAAGTGCAGCAGGAATAAATCTATATAGAGCATACAGAAAAGAGCTTCTTGAGTTTGAGGAGATTGCCAATAATCCTCGTTATAGAGTTGATAATAGTGAGAAAAAGAGTTAGATGAGTAGCCTCTTAGTAGCTTTTTTTACCTCATCATTTGTGATTATGATGTCTCTCTTCTCCTATAAACGGTATGTAAATCGTCAAGTTGATAAGTTTGAAACTTCTGATAGAGATGAGATTGATAAAATAGAAGATCCTTTTGATCTATATAGTGATGAGATTAAAGATGAAGATAATAGAGATATAAAAGAGATTCTTAAAGAGGAGAAAAAAAAGGGTGGAGTTTTAAAGAAATCTACCTTTAAAGCTCTTCCAACTAACTTATCACCTTTTAGAATTCTTTCATATATAACTCTTGTCATCGGTTTTATCTATTTAAAAGACAATGAAAAGCTTGATATAACTCTATATCTTATAGGAATAACAGCTGGAATAGTAATTACACCTATTCTATTAAATAGATTTAATCGTTAAATTTAACTGTAAAGGTAGGATTACTTTACAGTTTTTAATAAAACAAAGCTGTGTCTAAGTTTACTTTTTCTAAAATGAAGTTATATATAATTTAAACTCTCTCAATGGCATAAAAATTGCTGATTACAAAGTTTTAGAGAGAAGGGACAAAAAAATGGTAACAGCTTTATCAATACTACTATTAAGTGCTGTTGGAGGCGGAATTATAGGTTCTGTACTAACAACAACATATCCAAAAGAGTCAGTCTGTGGATCTTGTGAAGATAAGCAGATTGAGAGAGATGTAGACTACTATGAAGACGATTATAGTGATGAGTATAGCGATGACGGATACAACTATTAATAGTCAATAGATAGTTATAGAGTTTTTTATTACTAAAATCAAAAAGCTCTCTTTCTGTATAATTATAAGCAGGAGGAAAATATCTTATGAAAAATATACTTTTATTACTACTTATATCTCCACTTCTATTTAGTTTAGAGTTCTATATGACAAGTTGGAATATTAGAAATATCTCTATGAATAAGATTCAAGATAGAGATCTAAATACTCTTCGTCGCTTTTATGGAGAGAGAAGAGACTATGATGTTCATATTATTCAAGAACTTAGAGATAAGTATGTGATCAATATGCTATCAGTCGATTATCGTGCAGTAACTTCAAAAAAGGCAAAAGGTCGTGGTAATCATAAAGAGTTTTACGGTTTTCTTGTAAATAAGAAGTTTAAAGATGTAAAACTTTTTGATAGTCGAGCTTACAGAAAGTTTCAGAGACCTCCATCAGTGATAATTCTTGATAAAAAGATAGCTGTTATAAATGTCCACATTTTTCACGGAGGAGATAATAGTAAAAACTCTCTTGGTAAAAGAATGCAAGAGGTTAAAGCTCTTAAAGATATTCGTAAGCAGATTCATAACAAGTATAAGATTCCTTATAAAAATATAATTATTGCAGGTGATTTTAATCTTGAATCTCGACAGATAGGAGTCTCTCTTAAAGATAAATCAAAAGTTTGGATTAACAGACCTACAACTATTGGTAGAAGTAACAGATACGGTAATAGTTATGATCACTTTATTACTCATCGAGAGATAGAGGGCAAAACAAGAGTTGTAAAAGAGATTATTAAAAATAGAAAGTCTAAATATTTTATTAAAAAAGTTAGTGATCACCTACCGATAGAGGGAAAATTTTCACTGATCGAGTTAAAAAAATAGTTTTAATTTTATCAGGGAGCTTATGCTCCCAGTTTTTGAAAGGAAAACTTTAACTACTTAAAGCTATTGATAGCATCTTCTAAAATAGAAGTTGCCTCTTCTTTTCCTTTATAATCTTTAACTTTCACCCACTTATTAGGCTCAAGCATTTTATAAGTCTCAAAGAAGTTTTTGATTTTATCAAGTTTAGCCTTAGGTAAATCTTCAATAGAATTTATCTCTGCGAATGTAGGGTCTACCTTATTTACAGGAACTGCAAGAAGTTTTTCATCCATTCCAGCTTCATCTTCCATTACAAGTACACCAATAAGACGACAGTTTACAACTGAACCAGCTACCATAGGGAATTCAGTTAAAACAAGAATATCTGCAGGATCTCCATCTTTTGCAAGTGTATTAGGAACAAAACCGTAGTTTGCTGGATAGAACATAGCAGAGTGCATAACTCTATCTACTACAACTGCACCACTATCTTTATCAATCTCATATTTTACATTTGAACCGTAAGGGATTTCAATAAGAGCTTTTACTTTTTCTGGGTTTTCACCATAACCAATTTTATCTATATTCAACCTAATCTCCTTTAAATCTAATTCTTTTATAGGAATTCTATTTAAATAATATTAAAATTTCTTAAAAAGATTGGAAAACTATATGAAATTGATTGCTTTAGACATAGGTTTAAAAAGAATTGGATTAGCTTTATCTCTTGATGGCAAAATTGTTACACCACTTGAAGCTGTAATTAGGAAAAATAGAGATCAGGCAAGTAGAGAGGTTAAGAGTGAGATAGATAGATGGGGAATTGATGAAATTGTTGTTGGACTTCCTCTTGGTAGTAGTAGAGATGAGATGTATCGGAGATTTTCACATTTCACTTCACTTCTAAACTTTAGTGGAAAAATTCATTATCAAGATGAGGAACTTTCAAGCTTTGAAGCAAAAGAGAGTATGAAGGGAGTTATTAAACAGAAGAGAGATGGAAGAATAGACTCATTATCAGCAAAGATAATTCTTGAAAGATACTTAAAAATATAAAACAGTTTTAGATAAAATGGTGCAAAGCAAAAAAGGAAAAGAAGTATGAAATTATCTACAAAGATAAACATATCGGCAGGTTCAATTTTAGGTATTTTAATACTATTTACACTATTTATTTTTAGTGAGATAGGGACTCTATTAAGTTACACAGAAGATCTTGATCATAAACATACGGACTTTGAAACTATCCAGAGTGTTAAGATAAAACTTAATAGTGTTACAACAGTGGCAATGGATATTATTGTTGATAAAGATGATGGATTAGTTTCTGATGAGAGAAAGAATGAGATAACAGAACTTTTTAACAGTTATGAAGCTTTAAAGTATGACTTAACTCATATCGGCAAAGAGTCCTTACAAGAGAGAAGATATATTCAAGAGATATTTAAAGAAGTTAAGAACTTTGAGAAGTTGATAGTTAAAGATCTATACAGTGCTGTAACTCAAAGAGGGGATGAGACTGTGTTTGCAAATCTTGATGATAAGATCGATTCAAGTGCAACAACTATTGATATAAATATAGAAGCTATTCTTTCTAAGAAAAATGCTGAACTTAGAACTATTAAAGCCAATGTAGAAAGTTTTCAAAGCAAGATTGTAACTACAATTACAATATCTGTTGTCGTTATGATAGTTCTATTTATTATAATATCTATGTATATATCTAAAGAGATAAAAGGTAGTGTTAAGTTTGTTACTGAGCAGTTACATCAATCTATTGAGAATAGAGATATAAGTAGAGATATAGAGATTAATAGAGATGATGAGATTGGAGAGATTATCCATATAGTTAATGCTTTTATGTCTTCTATTCGAGAGCTGTTACAAGACACAACTAACTCATCTAATGAAAATCTAAAAATATCTCAAAAATTAGCTGATACCTCCAAATCTGTTACAGAGAGTATCAAAAAAGAGAGTAGAATGCTTTCTGATATAGCAGAGAATGGGAATTTTATCAAGTTCTCTTTTGACCAATCTATTATTAAATCTGAAGAGAGTGAAGAGAAACTTAGAGATGTAGGAAACTCGCTTACTACTGCAAAGAGTTCTATTGTACAACTTGCAGATGAGATTAGCAATATTAGTACAAAACAGTTTGAATTAGCAAATACACTTAGTGATTCTGCAAGTAGTGTAGAAGCTATTAAGAAAGTTCTTGAGTTTATTAAATCTATCTCTGAACAGACTGATTTGCTCTCTTTAAATGCTGCAATTGAGGCTTCTCGTGCTGGTGAGTATGGACTTGGATTTAAAGTTGTTGCTGATGAGGTCAAAGAACTTGCAGAGAGAATCGATGAAGCTGTTTTAGAGATTGATAAGATCATTTCAACTATTGTAAAAGTTACAACAGGTGTATCGTCTCAGATTAATGGTGATTTACAGAGCTTTAAAGAGCTTGTAAACAGTTCTCAAGAGACTCAATCGGTTATCAATAAAGGAAATGCTGTAATGGTTGAAACATCAAATCTTTTAAATGCAATGATAAGTGGCTACAAAAGAAATACTGCTGAACTATCAACTATTTTAGATAGTGTAAGTGATATTAATAAACAGTTGAATAGAAATTCAAGTAGCATAGAGGGAGTTTTCATTACTTCTGAAGAGCTTAATAAACTTTCACAAAATATGAAAAAAGATATTGAGAAGTATAAGATATAGGAAATATATTGAAATTAAAGAGAGCCTTAACAGTTTTACTCTTTTCACTACTGTTTTTAAGTTGCCAAGATAGTGATATAGAGAGTTACAAATTTAAGACTCTACAACACATCGATAACGGAGAGTATAAAACAGCTCTTAAAAGACTTGAAGATTGTAGAGGCTTTTCTAAAAATGAGTGCTATCTAAATAGGGGAGTCTCTTATTTCGGTCTTGCTGATTATAGAATAGAGTCTATTGGAATAGAGTTATACAGATCATACTCAAAAGAGGATAGTGGACAAAAGACATTATCAACTCTTTTTAGTAGAGCAGATAGTGACTACCTTAAGCTTGGAGTAGATGAGTTTAAAAAAGTTGCCACAGATATATCTATATGTAAATATGATAGTTTTCATTCTCTATCTGAGCATAATAAAACAGCCTGTTTAGCTATTAATCCTCTGTTACTTCTTGAAATATCTGGTCTTGATGAGAGAGATAGTAGCTCTATTCCTGTTGATTTAAGAGAGATTATTGATATACAGAGAGATGTAGAATCTATATTCGAAGATATAAATAGTAGTCAGATCTCTATTGCTATAACTGATGGAGAGTTGGATAGTTCACTTAAAGCTGAAATAGATGCTATTAGGTGTGTAGAGAAGGCTTATCAACAAAACTCTTTTGATGGTTCAATCTGTATCGATAGAAATATATATATAGAGAGAGAAGAGTATAAATACATAGATTTCCCTGAATATGAAATAGTCTCTATTATTGGAGATTTTATAGGATATAAAGCTGTAAAAGATAGAAGTGTGGCTTTACAGAGTGGATATATAAAACTTGATTCAACTCCCTGTTTAGAGAGTGAGTCAAAAAAACTTAATGGAGTCTGTTTTCCAAAGCCTCAAGAGAGTAGGGTTCAAGATATTGCCCAAAAGTGGAGTAGTGATAACTATATCGATTCAATAGCACTTCTTGTTAATATTGATAGCTCTTTAAGTAGTGAAAATAAGATTTCTAACTTTAAAGAGGATATATGTAGAAGTGGTAATGGGTGTAGCTTCAATAGTGATGGTTCTGTAAAAAGTATTTCAAGTGATGCTCTTTTAAGCTATTTTGGAGATAGACTATGAAAAAAATATATATAAAACTACTAACAGCTATAATTTTGACCTCATCAACTCTAAATGGACTCTCTTTTGAACATTACCAACTCTATAAAGATATTGATGTTATGAAAATGGGAGGTGTAAATATTGGACTTGGAGGAGCAAACTCTGCTCTATTCTACAATCCTGCTGGTCTATCAAAACTAAAAGCTTCTGATGGTTTTGAACTAAAACTTGCAAATATCAATCTGTCTACAAACTCTAAAGTTGTAAATCTTGTTCAGAATAGTGAATCTCTTTTAAGTCGTGTAGGTGATCTTAATGGAGATGGAGAGAGTAATAGTGAAGATGATAAAGTTATCTATCTAATGGAGAAGATAGAGAGTAATATCGGTGAAAATGCAAACTTCGATGGATCAAACTTCTCCTCTATTGGTAAAAAGATAGGTGTATTTGGATTCTCTTTTGGTTTTTTAACAGCTCTTGATTTAAATTTTCAACCACATAGAGGATTTGGTTCAGAAGGGTTAATAGAGGTAAATGGTCTATTTCTTAATGGAATGGCTTTAGGAGTCTCTTATGATATATCAGACTCTTTTTCTATTGGAGTTGGAAGTAAGCATCTTGAGTATAACTCTTTAAGTAGAGGTCTTGGAGTTGATGAGGTACTTGAGAAGAGAGATAACTTTATAGAGTATCTTGATAAGGATGTCGCTTATCAAGGAGATAGTACAGTTTTTGATATTGGAATGCTATATAGAATTAATAGATATTTAAACTTTGGTTTAAGTGCTATTAATATAGGTGGTATTGGAGATAATCGGGCAGTAGAAGTACCTGAAACAGTAAATATCGGTATTGGTGCTGGAGGTTATACAGGGTATAAATATATTCCAGAGTTTAGAGCAGGTATAGACTATATGGACTTAACAGAGAACTACTCAACTGGAGATACAATAAAGAAAGTTAGAGCAGGTGTTGAACTATCAATTATAGATACTTCAATAATAACCTTTAAAGTTGCAGGAGGTCTATATCAGGGATACTATACAGCTGGAACAACTCTTAGACTTACAGTTCTTCAGATAGGATTTGCAACTTATGCAGAAGAGTTAGGAGCATACTCTGGAGAGAGAGAAGATAGACGATATATAGTCAATCTATCTGTTGGTTGGTAGTAGTTTCTTAAAAATTTCCTCCAATAGGAGTTAAGACTTCATACTCTCTCTTTAACGTAGTTAGAAAATCTATTATTCTCTCTTGATAGACCCTATTATCTCTATCTCGACTGCATCTTAAAAAACGGTGCAGATATTCAAGGCTTATCTTTTCAACAAAACGATTTTTGTGCTTTAAGCTATTCTCAATATCTACAATAAGCTCATCAATTCCAAGCCCATTTGGAAGTTTTATCTTCTCTATATACTCTCTTGCAATAAGTATAAGTGTGTGCTGTCTATGAGATGACTCTGGATAGATATCTCTACTAATACTCGATAAAACATCAAATTCACACTCATTATTTTTACTGTTTGCACCGATAATAAGAGCAAATATCTTAGCTCTAAACTCTATTGAATCGTGATGATAGAGAAGAAGCTCTCTAAATGAGTAGAGAGTCCTGTCCCATATTTTAGAAAATATTGAGATCAAATCTATTTAATTAACACTTATTCATATCTACTTGAATTAAGAGATTATCTCCATCCTCTACAACTGAGAAACTATGTTTTTTACAGTAGTTTTCATTCATACTATTTGCCATATCTGTCGCTTTTATAAGAGCTTCATCTTTTGAATCAAACTTTTGAACCTGTTCTATGCTCTCTTTTTTAAGACATCCACACATCTTTGTAAAAGTAACTGTTGTCATTTAAAACCTCTATATATAAAATTTTTCTTATTATAATACCAAATAGGGTGGTATAATTGCAGAACTAAAAATAATAGATTAGGAACTGTATGAAAATAGCTGTTGTTGGTAGTGGATATGTTGGACTCTCTAATAGTATTCTTTTAGCACAGAATCACGAAGTTGTAACTCTTGATATAGACAGAGAAAAAGTAGATAAACTGAATAGAAAAGAGTTGCCAATTATAGATTTTGAGATGTCTAAGTTTCTTTCAGATAAAAATTTAAACTTTAGAGCAACTTTAGATAAAAAAGAGGCTTACAGAGATAGTAAGTTTGTAATTATCGCTACTCCAACAGATTATGATCCTAATACAAATAAATTTAATACCTCATCGGTAGAATCCGTTATAGAGGATATTTTAAATATAAGTCCAGATAGCTATATCGTTATAAAATCAACAATTCCAGTTGGTTATACAGAAGAGATTAGAAAAAGATACAGAACAGAAAATATAATCTTCTCTCCAGAGTTTCTACGAGAAGGCAAAGCACTTTTTGACAACTTAAATCCAAGTAGAATTATTGTTGGAGATAAGAGTGAAAAGGGCAAAGAGTTTGCTAATCTGCTTTTAGAGGGGGCAGATAAAAAAGAGACTTCTGTTCTTTTAACAGATAGTACAGAAGCTGAAGCAATTAAGCTTTTTTCTAACACATATCTTGCTATGAGAGTTGCATACTTTAATGAACTTGACAGTTATGCACAGACTCACAATCTAAACACAAAAGAGATTATAAAAGGTGTTGGTTTAGATCCGAGAATTGGAGACCACTACAATAATCCATCTTTCGGTTATGGTGGCTACTGTTTGCCAAAAGATACAAAACAGCTAATGGCAAATTATAGTGATGTTCCACACAACTTAATTTCTGCAATTGTAGACTCAAACAGAACAAGAAAAGATTTTATAGCCGACTCAATTATCGCTAAAAAGCCCAAAACTGTTGGTATCTATCGATTAACAATGAAGAGTGGAAGTGATAACTTTAGAACTTCATCTATTCAAGGAATTATGAAAAGAGTTAAAGCAAAAGGGAT
>Ga0193956_1001009_pt1 | contig 11783 bp, 8 predicted proteins | sample BB_7_MG_FD_140358 | JGI IMG/M metagenome (GOLD analysis project Ga0193956, IMG submission 140358) | Microbial mat bacterial communities from the Broadkill River, Lewes, Delaware, United States - BB_7_MG | ecosystem: Environmental > Aquatic > Freshwater > River > Microbial mats | place: USA...
AGTTTCTATTTTTTCGTTTGGTTTTTGTTTCATAAATGAGGCTGTGGAAAGATAAACTCCGTCTCTTTTAAATACTTCTCGTTTGTGAGTAAAATAAAGCGAAGGTATTTTAATTTTTTCCATATAAATATATTGCCAAACGTCAAGTTCTGTCCAGTTGCTTAGAGGAAAGACTCTAAAATGTTCTCCCATGCGTTTTTTTCCGTTAAAAATATTCCAAAGTTCTGGACGTTGATTTTTTGGGTCCCATTGTCCAAATTCGTCTCTGTGCGAGAAGAATCTTTCTTTTGCTCTTGCTTTTTCCTCGTCTCTACGTCCTCCGCCAAGAGCTGCGTCAAATTTTCCTTCTTCAATAGTATCGAGTAAAGTTGTGGTTTGTAGCATATTTCTACTTGCATTGTATCCTGTTTCTTCTTGCACTTTTCCTTCGTCTATTGTTTTTTGCACCGAGCCAACTACAAGTTGAACACCGTGTTCTTTAACAAGGTCGTCTCTAAATTGGATTGCTTCTTCAAAGTTGTGACCTGTGTCTATATGCACAAGTGGAAACGGCACAGTTGCTGGATAAAAGGCTTTTAAAGCAAGGTGAAACATCACAATAGAGTCTTTTCCTCCCGAAAAAAGTAGTGCAGGACGCTCAAATTGTGCGGCAACTTCTCGCATTATAAATATTGACTCTGATTCTAATTCTCTTAAATGATTTAATTCGTATTTCATATTATATGTTGGTTTATTGGTTTATTAATTATTTTTACTCAAAAGTTATTTTGGTGAAAAAATATTGTTAAGCACTTGGTTTTGAATGTTTAGTTTTTAATTTGATTTTGCCTTATAATTTACACATTATGAAAATTAGAAAGTTTCGTGTATATTCATAAAGTTACTTATCTACTTTAATTATCTTTCTTTACAAAGTTTTCAACAATATCAAATAAATCTAATTCTTTTTTGCTTTCCATAAATTGATTATATTTGTTTTTTGCAATATCTATAATTTTTTGCTGTTCCTCTTTTGGAATATTAGGAATTGAAATAGTGCATAAATCTGCAAACCTCAAAGATTGGCGAACTGAACCAAAAGACCTGTCTTTTATGCTTTGTATTCCCTCTTGACTTTTTAGGTATAAAAAAATAAATTCGGGTAAAAAATTATTATCAATAACCTTAAAAGTAACATACATTTTACTAACCGCAACAATATTTTTTGTCAAATTAATACCCAAAGAGCCAGTATTTGCTCTTGAGGGATTATATGCTATGGATTTTATGTTTACAATTTTATAGTCTTCGTTTGTTTCAGAAGTTACAGACATAAAACTATCTCCCCAATAATCTTCTCCATCAATTATACCATAAAAATCATGTTTTGTAATTGTTACCGTTTTATTTAGTAGAGTGTTTTTTATGCGTTCTTCTTTTATTATACTTTTTAATAACACGTAATTTGGCGGAATATCATTAAAATACTTAAACCAAATGAATGAATAATTTGTGTCTTTTAGAATATCCTCTGTTTTTATCTCTGAAGTAGCAAAAGAATTATCAAATAAATATTCTTCAAAATCATTTATTTTATCAGTTATCTTGCGTCTTCTTTGTGTTAGTGTGTATCCATCATTTTTTATTCTGGTATATTTTATTGTGTCAATTTTTTGATTATTAAATCCTTGTAATACTAATACAGATGCTTTTGCTTCGGTATAAGGAAGAAAAACACCTGACGGTAAAGATATAATTTGCCTTAATAAATTATTTTCGATTAAATATTTTCTAAGATTTTTTAATTCTTTGTTATTTAGTATAGCTTCTGGAACAATAATATAAGCTCTTGCAGTTGGTTTTTTGTTTAATGAGCTTATTATATGCTGTATAGATTGAGAATTACCATTATCACTTAGCAAGGAATATAGGTCTTTTGCAGTTCCTTCTAAATTAAAAGGTATATTAGTTATTACGATGTCAAATTTTTCATTTATAGGATTTAGTAAAGTATCTTGCTGTTTTATATTGCTGTGTCCATCTCCTGCAAGTATCATATTCATTTTAGCAATTCGAGCATTTGAGGATATTTCTCCACCGTAAACAGTGTTTTCTTTTAAATCTTTTAAAACTGTTTCAGTTAAATATTCGTTGTTTTGTAGAGTGTCTTTAATATAATTAAATGAAGAGATTAAAATACCACCTGTTCCACAGAAAGGGTCATAAATTTTTTCTCCGTATTTTGGATTTGAGAGTTTTACGAGAAAATTAACAATATGTCTTGGAGTAAAATATTCTCCTAAATCGTTATTAGAATTGTTGTATTGCTGAATAAAATACTCAAAAGCATCTCCCTTTATATCGGTTTTTATTCCACTTAAATTTAGTTTGTCTAATTTATCAACTATTTGTTTAAGTGAAGTTGTATCTTGAATTATTAATTTTGTAAACAACGTTTCTTCACCTTGCCTATTAAATGTTTTTTCTAAATGAGGAATAACTATATCGTTGATATAACTTAATAATTCGTCTCCTTGTTTAGATTTATAACTTTCCCATTTAATATATTCAGGAATTGTTTCAGAAATAATATCATTTTCTTCCGAAATTAACTTTAAAAATAAAAGATTTGAAAATTCAAAAAAACGTTCAAGCCCTTTCATAATTCCGGCTTTTCTAAGTTTTTGATTAGTAAAAGCAAATACGTTTATTAATTCTTCTTTTGAATTGATTGAGATTCTATCGTCGTTGTAAACATTACTTTTTGAGGTTATAAATTTTTTATAATATTCAATATTTTGGATAGTATTTACTTCAACACCATTTTCAACTAATTCTTTCTCGTTATCAACCCAGTAATTTTTTGTTTGAATGCCGTCAAAAAGAATTATTATTTTTGAGTTCAAAATTTTGGCATACTTTAACGCTTGGTCTTTTGTTTTTGCCAAATTCATATTGGGCTTTTTTGTCTCAATAATAATTTCGGGGGTAGTTGAACTTTCACTAAAATATAAGCAAAAGTCTGGCATTAATCCAGCCAATTTTTGAGTTTCTTCGGCAGTTCTTGGTTTTTGATGAAAAACATTTCTGTTTTTATTTTGAAAATCTATTATCCAACCATTTTTAGACAGTTTCTGTTCAAGTAAATTTTCAATATCTCTTTCGATGGATTTTTTCATTTTCATTCTTTAATTTTTTTTAACTGTCAAAATTACATAAATTTTATATTTTTCAAAATTTCAGAAGACAAACACAATAATAAAATTGCAATAATTCAAATTTAGCACAAAAGTAAAAAAAAATATTGTTTTGCCTTATTATTTGAAAAATATTTTACTTTTGTTGCATCAAAACAGGAAGGGAATCGTGTGAAATTCTCGGACAGTCCCCGCTGCTGTAATTTTCTATGTTTTAAATATCGGTGCCACTGATTTATTTTAATTTTTATAAAATTAAAGAATTGGGAAGGCTTTTAAAATACGGAATTAGTCAGAAAACCTACTGTTTTGTTGTTCAATATCTTTAAGCTGTCGGGAGTTATAGCTTGAGAATGGTTTATTAGTTTATTTGTTTTTAGTTTATTCGTTTTTTTGTAATTCAATAACTATCAAATAAGTAGCTTCCAAATCAACTCAACATCTCATCATCTTTAATCGTATTGATACTTTACAATTTTATTTATTAATTTTTAAATTTTTTAACAATGAAAAATTTTATGAGAATTGTATTGGTATCTATAATGTTAGTGCCAATAGTTGCATTTTCGCAACAAGTGTTTAATTTTGAGCAATTTACAATCCCACAGATTGGGTATTGGAATGGCTCTGATGGGTCGGGAGGCTTTGGAAATGAGGCGGTTAATTTTGTGAACAACTACAATCCTGATTATTCGTCGTGGGACGGATTTTCTTATTCCAACTTAACAAATCAGACTATTGCGAGTTATGAAAATCAGTTTAGCACTTATGCGGGCGAGGCTTACAGCGGAAGTAATTTTGGAGTAATTTATCCTGCCTACGGAGGTGGCTTGCAGTCTGGATATTACACTACTGGAGACGCTGAATGTATTTTTGAAAATCCTGTAAATGTGTCGGAAATTTGGGTAACAAATTCTACTTATGCGGCTCTAATTATTTTAGATGGAGACTTTTTTAGCGAGGCTTTTTCAACCGAAAATAATGATTTTTTTAAACTAATTATTGAAGGAAAAAATGGTGAAAATACCACAGGCGAGGTAGAATTTATGCTTGCAGATTATACTGGCAGCGAAGGAATTGTTATTGATGATTGGCAACAAGTAGATTTAACTTCACTTGGAGTGGTTGATAGACTGGTATTTAGCCTTGCCTCCACAAAATATAACGATTATGGAATTACAAATCCTACTTATTTTTGTTTAGACGATTTAGCTTTTGAAACGACTGTTTTTGTTTGTGAAAATGTTGAAAATAGTATAAAAATTTATCCAAATCCAACTGCCGATTTTGTAAATATTAATGGAGTAGGAGAGAGTCAAGTTTTTTTGACAGATATTTCCGGAAAAATTATTTATCAAAACAATAGTTGTTCGGAAAACGAAATTATTGACCTAACAACTTTTAATTCAGGTGTTTATATTTTAAATGTGAAATCCGAAAACTATTCTATTTCTAAAAAAATAATTAAAAAATAGTTTTAAATTTTTATAAAACCTCACGACTAAAGTCATGAGGTTTTATGAAAAAATATTAATTAAGTATAAGCTGTTCAATCATAAGAATATCAATTTCAATTTGATTTAGTTTTAACACTACGTCTGCAATAGTCTTATAATCAAAATAATAATACTCCCAAGGAATTTGTTCGTTTGTTTTGTAATCTACAATATCATTTGTTTCCAATAAAATATTTGCAAATTGACTGCCTTGCAAAATTTCATCATTTTGGTTCATATATTCTAAAAAGTTACCAATTTTATTTTTTATATCAGCTCCCTTACCTTCAAGAATCATTATTTCGCCTGTTAAGCCAGAACAAGATAATTGCTTGTTAGATAAGTCCATAAAACTATTTGAATGACTGTAGCCTAAAAATCGTTGTTTAGATTCTGCAATTATTTTTTTTATATCATTTGCTTTTTCTCTAAATTCAATAATATAATCATTTGAGTTTTCATTAATAAGATACAAGCTGTCTGTTATTTTATTTATTGATTGTATTTTTGAATTTTGTACAGCAATTTCTTGTTTTTTTATTTTAGTTATTTTATACTTTTCCCCTTTGGTCAAGAAAAAGCTAAGAGAAAGAAAAATTATAAAAATTAATAAATTATTAATAGAAAATGTCTGTTCGTCATCTTTTTTAGTTATTTGTGAAAATATTGCAATAAAAATTACTATAGTTAAAGCAATGTAACCAAATGTAAGAATAAAATTGGCTGCTGGCCAATCATTTAGAGTAAACAGATGCCCCCAACCAGAAACAACAACAGCAATTCCTCCTATAATTATTAAGGCTTTGTTTCTTTTGTCTTTTATAGCATCTATTGTGCTTAAAATCATGAAAATAGGTAATGTGATTATAAAATTAAAAGTTGCTATAATAGTTCCTCCCGGTATATTATTATATTTCATTAATAGACTAACAATTAGATTCACAACAATTAATATCCCTAAAACATTTGTAAGTTTTTTCATATTTATTTTTATTATAAGTTGATAATTTTGTCAAAATTAGTTTTTTTATTGATATTTGCAAAATAATTATATTTTTGATTTTTAAGGCTTTTTATGAAGAAATTAAAAAATAACGAGTTAAACAGAAAAACAATTTTGGATTTTAAAAAATCTGAAAAAATGCCATTCGTAGTAGTTCTTGATAATGTGAGAAGTATGAATAATATTGGCTCTGTTTTTCGCACGAGCGATGCTTTTTTGATAGAAAAAATTTATTTGTGTGGCATAACCGCAAAACCTCCTCACAATGATATTCGCAAAACAGCTCTTGGAGCTACCGAATCGGTTGATTGGCAATATTTTGAAACAACAGAAGAGGCTGTAAATGAGTTGAAAAAAAAAGGTTATATAATTATATCAATAGAGCAAGTGGAGGGCAGTGTGGAATTGCAAAATTTTGAAATTGACAAACAAAAAAAATATGCCTTCATTTTTGGACACGAAGTAAAAGGAGTTTCGCAAAACATTGTGAACCTTAGCGATATGTGTATTGAAATTCCACAACTTGGAACAAAACATTCTCTAAATATTTCTGTAAGTGCAGGAGTTGTTTTGTGGGACGTTTTTTCTAAATATAATTTTAAAAACTGATATTATAAAAAAATAATAATATTTCAAAAATGAATCATAAAATTTTCAAAAGAATTGCTATTGCATTGTGGCTTTTGTTGTTGGTTTTTATTTGGGGATATTATTTATTTAATCCAGCATATTTTGAGGCAGAAAATCTTGCTTTGGTGCTATCAAAATACGAAGGGCATTTGTTGCTGGTTTACACAGTAATTGGAGTTTTGCGTGGGCTTACTTTATTGCCAAATATGACTTTACTTGTTGTAGGAACTCTTTTGTTTCCAGATAATTACACAATGCTTTTGATAGCATCTGTTTTTGGAATAACAGCATCTTCTACAATGATTTACTACTTTTCGGATTTTTTGGGTTTTGATTACTTTTTCAAAAAAAAATATCCTAAAAAAATAGATTATATTAAAGAAAAGATGAACAAATATGGAGTAGTAATTTTACTTGTTTGGTCTTTTTTGCCAATAGTTCCATCAGATTTAATTTCGTATGTGTCTGGAACACTTAAATTTAACATTGCAAAATTTGTTGCAGCAATAATTGTTGGACATACAATAATTTATTTCGTAATAATATTTGTTATGGGGCTTTGGAATTTTAGGCTTTTTTGACTACATGGGGCTTAATTAATAATTAATAATTAAAAACTAAAAACTAAAAACTAAAAACTAAAAACTTAGCATATAAAAATAATACTAAAAAAATAAATACTTTTTTACATAAATGGAGAATACTTTTGATAATTTAAAACTAACCAAACAACTACGTAGAGCACTTGCCGATTTAGAGCTTAAAACGCCAACCCCAATACAAGAAAAATCGTTTTCGGTGGTATTAGCTGGAAAAGACATGGTGGGGATTGCACAAACAGGAACAGGTAAAACTTTTGCATATTTGCTCCCGCTTTTGCGAGAGCTAAAATATTCTACCGAAACAGCACCAAAAGTTTTGGTTATTGTGCCTACACGAGAGCTTGTAATTCAGGTTGTTGAGCAGGCAGAATTGCTTGCTAAGTATATGAGCATAACTATTCTTGGAGTATATGGCGGAACAAATATCAACACACAAAAAAGAGCTGTTCAGGATAAAATTGATGTTCTTGTTGCAACTCCTGGACGATTATACGACTTGGCTTTAACAAAAGTATTGAAACTAAACTCTATTAAAAAATTAGTGATAGACGAAGTAGATGTAATGCTTGACCTTGGGTTCCGATTTCAGCTTACAAATATTTTTGAATTTTTGCCCAAAAAACGTCAAAATATTATGTTTTCTGCAACAATGACCGCAGATATTGACGCATTAATTGACGATTTTTTTACATTTCCTCAAAAAATTTCTATTGCTGTTAGTGGCACGCCTTTGGATAATATTTCTCAAAAATGTTATAAGGTTCAAAATTTTAATACAAAGGTTAATTTATTATCATATTTATTGGAAGATAGAGACGAATATTCAAAAGTTTTGGTTTTTACGCCAAGCAAAAAATTTGCCGATAAAATATTTGAAGCCTTAGAAGAAAAATTTGATTCAGAAATAGGTATTATTCATTCTAATAAAAGTCAAAATTATAGATTACGCTCAATAAAACATTTTAACGAAGGTGAAAATAGGATTCTTATTGCCACAGATATTATGGCTCGTGGCTTGGATTTGGAAAAAATTTCTCACGTAATTAATTTTGACACACCCGAATATCCCGAAAATTATATGCACCGAATAGGGCGAACAGGACGTGCAGAAGAAGAAGGTAAGTCTATACTTTTTTATACTGAAAAAGAAGAAAAGGCTAAAAAAATGATAGAAGTTTTGATGGATTATGAAATTCCAGAAGTTGAATTTCCGGAAGAAGTAGAAATTACTTACGAATTAATTGCCGAAGAGCGTCCTCGCCAAAAAGAGTTAAATACCAGAGTAAAAATTGATAAGACAAAAGGTGCTGCATTTCATGAGAAGAAAGATAAGAACAAAAAAACGAATCAAGGAGGCTCGTATCTTAGAAAAATGAAAGTGTATAAAAAGCCTAAAACAAAAGGAGATAAGATTCAAAATAGGCGTAAAAGAAAATAAATGTATAATTTTACAGCATTAACAATAGTTCGTTAAGTTTTTATTTAATATATTAATTTTCAGCGAATTAACTGCAATAATTTATTGAAATTTATTCTTATCATAAATAATTGATTTATTGTATTTTAATTAAAAACCAAAAACTTAACGAAGTGTTGAGCATTAAGTAAGAAGTATAATAATGTTCGGAATACTAAAAATTAAGAACTTAATTATTATCATTTATACCAATAATTTTAAATTCAATACGTCTGTTTTTTTGTCGTCCTTCGGGTAGGTCAGCACCGTTTCTGTCCACTTCTTTGGCAACAGGCATGGTTTCGCCATAGCCAACAGACTTTATTTTATCTCTATCTATACCTTTGTCAATTAAGTAATTAACAACATTATAGGCTCGGTGTTTGGAGAGTTCCATATTGTAAAAATAGCTTCCTTTGCTGTCGGTATGTGCACCAATTTCTACGGTAATATTTTGATATTTTTGCATAATTGGAAATATTGTGTTGTCTAACAAAATTTTAGACTCTGGCTTCAGATTTGCACTATTATAATCAAAATAAATATTATTAAAAACCACCGATTTTTCTTTAGGAGTGAAAACAGACGACTCCGAATTTTTTTGTATAGTAGATGTTACATAATTTTCAAGCTCAATATTTATGTCGTTGGTCGTTTCGGTTGTTAGATTTGTTTGAGCTATAATGAGCGTATCTGTAATATTTCTAAGTGTATCAATATTAGCATAAAGGCTGTCGTCTGGGGTTTCTTTAATAATTGCAAATTCAAAAATATCGTAGCAGCAATTTGGGCTGTTTAATTCAATACTTCCATCACGATTGGAAACCAAAAAGCCGTTTTGTTTGTTAGGACTTGGATTATAATAAAGGTCGTTGAAACTTGAATTTACCGGAAAACCCATATTTTCGGCTTTATCCCAATTTGCTCCCCAACCTTTGGCTTTGTAAATATCAAAACCTCCAAATCCGGGCAAACCATTTGAACTATAATAAAGTATTGTGTCTTCATTGCAATAGTATGGAGTCATTTCGTCTGAAATGGTGTTGATAAAACCTCCGGCATTTACAGGTTTTTTGTATTTTTTGTTTTTTTTGTCGTAAACGGTAAACCAAATATCCATGCCTCCTTTGCCTTTTGGTCGGTTCGAAATAAAATAAATTATTTCATAATCAGCCACATAGCAATTGCCAATGGCAGGCTGGGTTGATGTATAGTTTTTTAGATTTATATTATTTCCTAATTTATACGGTTCTTGCCAAACTCCTTTTTCAAAAACACTTACGTTGATGTGGCTAATATTTTCGTTCAATTTGTTTCGGTGAGTTGAAGTAAAATAAAATCGTTTTTTGTCTTTTGAAAAAACACCATTTGCAGTGTGCAAAGTGTCAAAATTATAAAATGGTTTTGGAGCTTCATATCCACCTTGCCACTCGTTGTTTATTAATATTGCTGTATAGAACTGATTTTGAGGAGCTTTATAATTCTCACCTAAATTTATTACAGGCACAGTGTCGGAAGCTAAGGAGGAATAAATTAGCATTGTGTCGTTGTATATAAAAGGAGCTGTTTCTAAATGAGGTTTATTTATTGTAGTGTTTAAATGATTGATATATATACTTTTTTCTTTTTTCAAATTTTCCAAAGCATATTCGCAACCTTCAATTTGAATTGCTGTAAGATACAAATACAATGTTTTTTCTTTACCTTTTAGATGATATTCTGCTTCTTTTTTAAATTTTTCAAAATATACTATCGCAAATTCGTATTGCATTTCGGATTTTAAAATTATAGCATAATTATATAATTGTCTTAAATATTTAACATTATTTTTTTGATACAAATCATAATACATCACTTTTGCTTTTTTATAATTATTGGTTTCAAAATATAAATTAGCAAGTTTCAAATCTGCTTCGGTGTCGTAGTTGCAATGACTGTGGTATTCTTCCAAAAATTCTATTGCAGAATAAGTGTCGTTTTGTCTGATGGCACTTTCTGCATATCCTTTTAGTTGCCAGTCTTTTAGTTCTGAAATATTTATATTTTGAGAATATATGGTATTTATTTGCAAAACTAATACAATTATTATTGATATTATTTTATAATTTTTCATAATTTTCATATTTTAATTTAAAATTATTTATTTATAAATTTTAATTCTTACTAAATGATAATTAAAAAATATCACATTTTATTTTATGAACCCCCAAGTCTGTTGAAGGTCGGTTGAATGTAAGCGAAATTTCAAAGGCATTTCCAGAATAGCTTAGTTCTTTTTTAGACATAATATTTATATCATAAGCAACTGATATTGTGTAATTTTTGAAGTCAAAACCTGCTTGAGTTATTACTGCATCTTGAGTTCTTAAAAAACCTCCACGATAAAGTAATCCGATATTTATGTCTTTAAAAGTTTTGCTATTAGTTTTCAGACCAGCTTTTACTCCCGAAAGCAGTTCGCTTGCACGATTTTGCATAGCAAAAAGCATTATTGGTTTTAAATAATAATTATTTGCCAATTTTTGCTGATAATAAACATGACTTGAATACTTGGGACTTAATCTGTTTTTTTCGTTCAAAAAAGATTCTATTGGCTTGTTGTAGTGAAACATAGCAACTCCCATTTCTATTTTACATTTTTCTAAAACATAGCTATAAATCAAGCCCCAGCTAAGGTCTAAATAATTTGCAAATTGTTTTTGCATAGTTTCGTTGGTGTGCATATTTGGATTAAATGCTCCGATTGACCTGTCAAATTGGTCGGGGAAACTTAGTTTATTGTTATTTACATTTTTAAAAACATATCCAGCTTGCAAGCCCATGTGTAAATAGGAATTTGCTGTTGTTTTAACAAAATATGCCGACGAAAAATATATTTTATTTGAAAAAAAAGAATATACCGACGAATTGTCGTGAATAAAAGTAAATCCAATGCTTGCTTTTTCGGATTTGATATATATTGGGTGGTCAAGAGCGATGGTGGTGGTGGTGTAATATGGCATAACTTGGTCGCCTTGTTGGCGATAATTATTTAAAAGTCGCCAGTTGCCTTCGTAATTGCCTGTATTTGCTGGATTTAGAATAAGTGGAGCATCATAAAATTTGGTAAAATGAATGTCTTGCGATTTTACAGAATTTACTAATATTAGTAAAATAATTGTTGCGAATATTTTGTATATGGGTTTCATAGCTGTAAATTTTAGAATGATTTATTGTATAGTTCCCATGATTGAAATCATGGGTTAATATTTTTTTGTCCTGTTGTGACTTTTTTTGCAGTTTCCCATGATTGAAATCATGGGTTAATATTTTTTTGTCCTGTTGGGACTTTTTTTGCAGTTTCCCATGATTGAAATCATGGGTTAATATTTTTTTGTCCTGTTGGGACTTTTTTTGCAGTTTCCCATGATTGAAATCATG
>Ga0193956_1001010_pt1 | contig 11776 bp, 8 predicted proteins | sample BB_7_MG_FD_140358 | JGI IMG/M metagenome (GOLD analysis project Ga0193956, IMG submission 140358) | Microbial mat bacterial communities from the Broadkill River, Lewes, Delaware, United States - BB_7_MG | ecosystem: Environmental > Aquatic > Freshwater > River > Microbial mats | place: USA...
AAAAGAAAAATAGCAGAAAAGAAGATAACTAAACAATTGTTTTTCCAACAAAATTTAATTGATAATGTTACTACTCCAATTTATTATAAAAATACTGATAAAGACTATATTGGCTGTAATAAAGCATTTTTAGAATTATTGGAAATTGAGAAATTAGAGATATTGAATACCAATATATATAATATAATTGATGATGAGAAAACAGCAGACTTTTTTGATAAAAAAGATGATCTAATTTTGAAAAATCATAAATCACAATCATATGAAGGGGGATTTGAATCTAAATCAGGTAAGAAAAAAGATTTGATGTTTTATAAAAATATCTTTTATGAAGAAAATACTGTTTGTGGTATAGTTGGTGCAATTTTTGATATAACAGAGATAAAGTCATTAAATTATAATTTAAATAGTCTTTTATCAACTTTTGATGCTAATGTAATCGCTTCAAAAACAAGCAAAGAGGGTAAAATAATTTATATAAGTGAAGCCTTTAAAAAGATATCTGGATATCATGAGGATGAACTTATTGGTAATAGTCATAGGATATTAAAAAGTAAATTAAGCAGAAAAAATTTATATTCTGAATTATGGGAAACTATAAGTAGTAAGAAAATTTGGATGGGTGAACTTATCAATAAAAGTAAAAGTGGAAATATCTATACATTACAAACTATTATTACTCCTGAATATGATAAAGATGGAAGTTTTTTATATTATACTTCAATCTCTCAAGATATTACAGCTCAAAAATTAGTAGAAAAAGCAAACAAAGAGATAGCCTTACTAAATGAAGATATAGTTGCAACTCAAAAAGAGATTATTTTTAAATTGGGTGGGGTAGCAGAAGCTAGAAGTAAAGAGACAGGGCTTCATGTACGAAGAGTTGCACAATATTCTAAACTATTAGCATTGTATTATGGGCTTTCTGACAAAGAAGCAGATATTCTTAAAACTGCAAGCCCTATGCATGATATAGGAAAGATTGCTATTCCAGATGCTATATTAAATAAACCAGCAAGATTTACTGAAGAAGAGTTTGAGATTATGAAGACTCATGCAAAACTAGGTTATGACATGCTCAAGGATTCAAACAAAGAAATTTTAAAAGCTGCTGCAATTATTGCCCATGAACATCAAGAGAAATATGATGGTTCTGGATATCCAAGAGGTATTAAAGGTGAAGATATTCATATCTATGGACGAATTACAGCTATTGCTGATGTATTTGATGCTTTAGGAAGTGAACGTGTTTACAAAAAAGCATGGAATGATGATAAGATTTTTGAACTGTTTCATAAAGAAGCTGGAAAACATTTTGATCCTATATTGATTGAGCTATTTTTTAAACATCTTGATGAGTTTTTAAAAATAAGAGATGAGATGAAAGATATTATTTAAAATTTATATCTAAAAAAATAATGGTATAATAGATACTATATATTAGAATATAAAAGGTAGATAGTGAATAATTATGGTTTAGATATTTGGGGTGATGATAATTTTATAATTGAGAAAGATGTTATAAAACTGAATTATGCCCAAAACCCATCTTTAATACAGATAGTACAAGACGTAAGAAACAATGGAAATACAGGTCCTTTAATTCTTAGATTTCCACATATAACTCAAAAACAAATCGATAAGTTATACACAACATTTAATGGTGCAATAAAAGAGTATAATTATAACTCTTCTTTTTATGCAGTATTTCCTTTAAAAGTAAATCAACTTCCAAATTATGTATTGCCAATGCTAGAATCAAGTAAACATTTAAACTATGGTTTAGAAGCAGGTAGTAAAGCAGAATTGTTGCTAGCAATGGCGTATAATAATGTAAATGCTCCCATAACAGTAAATGGTTTCAAAGATAAACAGATGATAACGTTAGGTTTTATTGCTCGTAATCAAGGGCATGATATAACTTTGACTATAGAGGGCTTAAATGAACTTGAAACAATCATAGAAGTTTATAATGAATTAAAACTTCCTTGTCCCAATATCGGATTAAGAGTTCGTCTTCATAGTTCAGGAAGTGGTACTTGGGCTAAAAGTGGAGGGATAGATTCAAAGTTTGGATTAAGCTCTATGGAGATATTAGAGGCATTTGAGATGCTAAACGCTCATAACTTAGTAGACTCTTTGAAGATGATTCATTTTCATATTGGCTCTTCTATGGATAGTATTACCCCTCTAAAAAAAGCATTGAAAGAATCAAGTCATATCTATGTAGAGTTGAAAAAAATGGGTGCAAATGCTTTAGATAGTATAAATATTGGTGGTGGTTTAGGTATTGAATATTCTGCATATGAGAGAAAAACCCAGTACTCTTTAAAAGAGTTTGCGAGTGATGTTGTTTTTACTCTTAAAGAGATCGCTTCCAAAAATGGAGTTAAAGAACCAAATATTTTTACTGAATCAGGTCGGTTTATATCCGCTCCAAGTTCAGTTTTGATAACTCCTACTTTAGAACTCTTCTCAAATGAATATCAGGAGTCAAATCTAAAACTAAAAGATACAAACCCACCTATAATAGAAGAGATGAGTTTACTTTATCAAGATATAACTAAAGAGAGTGCAAAAGAGTATATGCATGATTCTTTAGAGCATCTTGAGTCTATACTTACTCTTTTTGATTTGGGATATGTAGACTTAATTGATAGAAGTAATGCGGAAGTTTTAACTCATCTTATAATAAAAAAGGCTATAAAACTTAAAGATATATCTGATGATATAGAGTTAAAAAGGCTAGATGATAAGATTCAAGAGAAGTATTTATTGAATTTCTCAATATTTTCATCTTTACCAGATTTTTGGGGAATAGGGCAAGAGTTTCCAATCATGCCTTTAACTCACCTAGATAAAAAAGCAACACGAAGTGCAAATATTTGGGATATCACTTGTGATAGTGATGGTGAGATACCTTTTGATGCATCAAAACCTTTATATTTACATGATGTTGATCTACGGGAGGAAGAGTATTTTATAGGATTCTTTTTAGTTGGTGCTTATCAAGATATTTTAGGGATGAAACATAATTTATTTAGTTCCCCCTCTCAAGTAAATGTTGTTTTTAACTCCAAAGGTGAATTAAAACTTGAGAATTTTATCCAGTCACAAAGTATTGTGGATATTTTTGAAGATTTAGATTATGATTCTGATGATATTAAAAATCGATTGTTGGAGAAAATATCAAGTGATGAATTAAAAACAATCATAGATAAGTATATTTTAGATAATAGTTATCTAAAGTTAAAATAGTAGCGGATAAAGATAGCTTAGGGATCAGTGATTCAATAGTTTGAGAACTTAAAGATGGTATAATAATAGCTTTTAAATATAAAAATACTTTTTCTTAATATTATCAAAAGAAATAAAAGTGTAAATTGTAATATTAAATAATGAATAAAAATAAAATAAAGAGAATATAAAAATGGAAAATATGAGTTTATGGGAAATTATAAAAGAAGATTTTTTACTACCAAAAAGTAATGACCCCGCTTTACATTCAAAATGTGAGCTTATTTTTAATTACCCAGGTGTTTGGGCTATGATTAATTATAGAATAGCAAATAGATTATACTTAAAAGGTTTTAAAAGATTTTCAAGAATTATAAGTGGAATTAGTCAACTTTTGACAAGTACAGATATACATCCACGAGCAACAATAGGAAGAAGAGTATTTATAGATCATGCTTTTGGAATAGTAATTGGTGAAACAACTGTAATTGAAAATGATGTACTTATTTATCAAGGTGTAACCTTAGGTGGGGTTAGTTTAGACCCAGGGAAAAGACATCCAACTATTATGGAAAATACTGTAATAGGAAGTGGTGCAAAAATACTTGGAAATATAACTGTTGGAAGAAATTGTAAAATTGGTGCTAATTCTGTAGTAGTTAAAAATGTACCTTGTAGTTCGACAGCAGTTGGAGTTCCCGCTAGAATTGTAAAAAGAAAAGATACAGATTGTCATCTAAAATCTTCTCAATTAAATCACAATGAATTACCAGATGTATCAAAAGAGATGTTTGATTATTTATTAAAAAGAGTTGCTGTACTTGAACATGCCTTAAAAGAGTATGATGGTATAGATGTTTCAGGTGAAGATAAAGAGCTTGAGAATATATATGAAAATTTTATTGATGCTATGAAAAAAGACTAGTTAGTTTTATGACATTAGTTTTCTTTGGTATCATAACTGGATTTGTTTCTGGTTTTTTTGGTGTTGGTGGAGGTATGATACTTGTACCTATGTTATTGCTTTATGGCTTTGATATGAAAAGTGCAGTTGCTATATCTGTTATGCAGATGGTTTTTTCTTCTATTTATGGAAGTTTTTTAAATTCAAAAAAGAACAAAGATATTTTAAAAGATGGATTAACTATAGGAATAGGTGGTTTTATAGGTGGTTTATTAAGTGGAATAATTGTACCAAATATCAATGAACAATATCTTAAATACCTTTTCTTATTGATAGTTCTTTTTGCTATTTATAGGGTTTCAAGAAGCTCTATTATAGAAATAAAAGAGGTAAAATATCACAATAAATATTTATTGGTATTAACGGGATTTTTTATAGGTATGATAGCTATGAGTATTGGTGTTGGAGGATCAATTATACTTACTCCTATCCTTGTAAGTTATATGTTTTACAATATCAAAGATGCCTCTTCTTTAGGTCTTTTTTTCGTTGTATTTAGTTCTCTTGCTGGGTTTATCTCTTTAAGTTTAAGTGGAAATATGCACTACTTAGAGGGAGCTATTATTGGTGTATCCTCACTTATTGGTGTTTACTTTGGTATCAAAGCTAAACATATTATAAATATGAAATCATATACTAAGTTAATCCTTGGACTGTATATACTTATACTAATCTCAGTTGTAATCAAATTGTAACAAATAACATTATCTTCAATTAATAAATTCAATAAACAATAAATTTATAAAGAAAAAAAGAATAAAATATGGTAAGTAGTAGCAATACTCTTATCTTATTAGTATTGCTTTATATTAGTTGAAAATAAGGAGATAGTTATGACAATCAAATATGTAGGACCAAGACCAACAATTTCCCATCGTGGTATAAATTTTAAAGATGGAAAAGAAGATAAGTATGTTTATCTTATGATAGGAATCCAAATTCTTCAGGCTATTGATAAAGACTATACAGGTCATAAATCGTATAGTTATGATTTAGAAACAAAAAGGGTTTCTGATGATGATATGTTACGAGTTTTATTATCTTATGAACCAACATTAGAATTAGATACTTTAAATGAAATTGATAGTTATAAAGAACATCTTCAATCAGAAATTTCACACGTCTCTCAACGAGCATACCTCAAAGATATTGAAAAGCAAACATGGGTAAATAATCTTAAAGTAATGGAAGAATACAGAGTCCAAAGAGCTATTAATAAAATTTATTATATGCATTGTATTAATAATATTAAAGAGATCATTCATAGAGAGAGAATAAAAGAGATTGATACTCCTTTTTATGAAAAGTATTGGCATGTTTTACAAACTTTACAAGGGAGTTTGGAAAGTGGTAAATATCCAGTTAGAACTGATTTAAAAATAGAATCTATGGATAATCAAATGATTGCAAAACTACGAATGGGATACTAGAATGCTAAAAAAGTCTTTTTATCCTCTTTTTTTACTTTCAATTGCTTATTTACTTTTTTCAAGTAATGATGCAAAAACAATTATTGCAGGTATTGCTATATTTTTAATTGGTATGGTTTTTATGGAGGATGGTTTTAAACTTTTTAGTGGTGGTATTCTTGAAAAAGTTTTAGAAAAAAGTACTTCTAGCGTACCAAAAGCGATAACCACTGGTTTTATAGCAACAGCTATTGTTCAAAGTTCTTCTTTATTGACTATTATTGTTATCTCTTTTTTAAGTGCAGAACTTATAAGTTTAAGTGGTGCAATAGGTGTTATTTTTGGTTCAAATATAGGAACAACAACAACCGCATGGATTGTTTCAGCATTTGGTGTAAAAATCAAGATTGCTCATTATGCTATGCCTATGCTTATATTTGGAGTAATTTTTAGGTTCAATGACAGTAAAAGTTTTCAAGGACTGGGTAATATTTTGGTTGGTCTTGGTTTTGTATTTTTAGGAATTGGATATATGAAAGAGGGCTTTGAAGCTCTAAAAGCTGGACTTGATCTTGCTCAGTTTGCAATAGATGGATATCTAGGTGTTCTTGTGTATATTATTATTGGAGCAATTGCTACAATTGTAATTCAATCAAGTAGTGCAACTATGGCTTTAATCATTACTGCACTTGCAACTGGACAAATTGAGTATGTCAATGCCTTAGCCTTAGCCATTGGAGCAAATATAGGTACAACTGTAACTGCAATTATTGGTTCATTGTCTTCAAATGCAAATGGAAAAAGACTCGCTGTTGCTCATTTTATTTTTAATATCGTAACAGGAGCGATTGCTATTATATTTCTTTATCAATTAGCAGATATTGTGGATATTTTTAGTGTAACACTAGGAATTGAAAATACAGATTATGCAATGAAATTAGCATTATTTCATACTATTTTTAATATCATAGGTGTATTAGCAGTATCTCCATTTACACATAAACTTGTAGTTTTCCTAAAAAGTTTATTTAATGAACAAGAAAAAGATATAGAGCGAGCTAAATATCTTGATGAAGTTGTTGTTTCTGTTCCTGAGGCCGCATTGGTGGCTTTAAAAAAAGAGGTTGGACATCTTTATGATAATACAACGGAAGCTTTAGCACATGCTTTATCTTTACATCGAGATGATATTTTTAATATACCTGAAGAAAAACTATCTGAGGTAATTAATAATTCAACTCAAATTGTAGATATTGATACTGAAGATTTTTATGATAAAAAAGTGAAGTATGTTTATAGTGATATTATCAGTTATGCCACTTTGTCACAAGAAAAAATGAATGTCGAGCAGTCTGATAAAATATATGCTTTTAAGCTTGCATGTAGAAAGGTTGTTGAAACTATTAAAGATGCAAATGAGCTTCAGAAAAATATTAATATATATCTAAAAGGTAAAAATGAAGATATAAAAAATGAATACAATTTTTTGAGAATTGAGATTGCAAAAACTTTAAATGGTATTTATCGATTACGTCATAATTGTGATGATGATTTTGATATTTTAACTAAAATTAAATTATTAGAAGAAAATTTAACCAAGCTTGATATGATTGAAAATGGAAAGATTGATCAGCTTATCAGAACTAATAAAATAGAACCTAGAATGGCAACATCTCTTATCAATGATAGTGCTTTTGCATATAGTATATCAAAAAAGCTTCTTAATGTTGCAACAATTTTATGGATAGAAGATAAACAGATACAAGAATTAGGAGAAGAGTAATGAAAATAGATAAGTTGTTTAAAATAGCAGAATCCTTTTTTAATATGGGTAAAAAGAAACAGAAAAAAAATTGTGATAAAAAACAAAATATTGAATTGTCTTTAGATAAAAAGATAGACTCAACAAAACAAAAAATTAAAAAGACGGAATCAAAAAAAAGAAAAGCGGAATTAAAAGAGAATCTTAAAATTCTTAAAAAGTTAAAATCAAAGATTAAATAAGTTCAAAGTTTATAAGGACAAGTTAGAATAATATTTATTTTAACTTGTCATTTAAAATGAACCTTTTAATATATCCCTTTTTCATTTAAAAATTTACCATATCTTTTATCTTCTAGTTCAATGTGGATTACAAACCAATCAAAGAATATAGTTACGATTTTTTGGGCGTCAAAGTTTTTATTTCTTTTGATCTCTTCTAAAAACTTAGATAATCTTTCTCTAAACACATTATGGCTAGCAAAATGTTTTTCATTTAAAGGATACTCATACATAAGAAGAAGCTTCTCTTCGTTTATAAGATGATTGTGAATATACTCTATAAGTGTATTTGTAAGTGCAACTAAATCTTTTCGTTTTTCATCTATGTTATTCATATTTGCTAAAGCATATATATTATTTATCATATAAAAGATTCTTTCGTGTTCTATATCTACTGCTTGAATATTTATCTTAAATCTTTCATTCCATGCATATTTACCATCACATTGTAAGAGTGTTTTCTCTTTTTTCTTAATAGTTTCAAAAATTTTCCATCTAATAATTGGTATATCTTCAAGAGTTTCTCCATCTACACTATAAACAGTTATATCTTCTTGGGCAATACAAGTATAGATACCAGGTGTTTTAAATACAGCGTACTCTTCTCCAAAGAAATCACCTCTTTTTAATACTTGAGCAACTCTTTCTCCTAAATTCATATGCACTATACCTGAGTTCATTAGATATAGCTTTCTTTTCTCATCAAGGGTAAAAGTACTTCCTTTTTTATAATATTCTAGATGCATATTTCTAGCTATTTTTTCTAAAACAGGGTTTGATATATCTTCATTAAATAAAATATTTTGTTTTAAGAAAAATACTTTATCCATCTTTGCTTCTATTTGCGGATACAAGCCATAGCTTTTTACTACATTTATGAACATTTTTGTTGGAATTTTTAGAACTTTTATATAACTTATTGCTCGTACTGTTTCGTCTGATTTAAATTTGAAGATACCGTTCATTTTTCCGATCATTGCACCAGCTGTAAGCGAACTTACTATTTGATTATCACTATAGATTGATTCTGCAACTCCAGAGAGTAAAATAAATATATATTTTACTACTTCATCTTTTTTAAGGAAAATTGTTCCTGGATTTATTGTTTCTATCTCAAGATTTAAAAAAGTATTTAATGTACTATTTGGAAGGTCTGAATGATAACTATTGAGGTATTTAAATGCATTTTGTCTATCATAACTTTGTTTTGCATTTATAAGTACATTTACAGTTCCAAATGCAGCACTTGAACCTATCTCTTTATCTTCATCACTATATTCATTTCCTGAGTGTGCTAGGATAATTTTGTTTGTTGTATCTTCTTTAAAATCTTTTGCACAACCATGAATCATACCACCACCAATATCGATTTTTTTGATATCGGCATGTTCAAGATAAGTTTTTTTTGTTTTATTATAAAAGTTTCTGGATATACCAATTTGTTCACTATTGTCTGTTATCATATTTTCTAAAACATTAAATGATGTAGTATCGGCATAATGTGCATATGATTTGTATCCATTTTTCCAAAAAGTTCTAAATATAAACATATTTGTTTCAACTGGATGTGGTGAAAATACTGGTTTGACTTCAAGCCCATTTATATTTGTATATTTATCAAAGTCAAGATCAATGATATCAAAATAGCTATATACCTTTTCTTCTTCGATATTTAACAATGCTGTCATTTTCTTTACAACAGATTCACGAATCAGTTTTGTAGCATAATATTTTATTTTCTTATCTGATTTTATAAGACTAGTTAATCCAACAAAGTGGTCATCATGTGAATGGGTATGAAATACACCCTCTATTTCACTTATACCAATACCAAGTGACTCTAAAATATACTCTATATTTGGTCCTGCATCTATTAAATAAATCTTTCCTTGATACACTAATACACTAGACATACTAGGTTGACTTATATTCCAACCATCTCCTTGACCTGAGTGGATAACTGCAAAGTATTCTTTGGGAATATTAAAATAGTTTAATGGATATGGTGATTCATATTTTTGTCTACTTTTTAAGTTTAAATCTACTGTTACTTTTTCATCTTTGTATGAGATCTCAAAGATATTTGTATCTATTCTTTGGATATATGCATCATCTTTTATCTGTGTTTTATTTTTTTCATTAAGTATAACTTTACTTAAAAGTTCATTTGTATTAACCATTTTACCAAAGGCAAATTTTAGTTTCATTCTCATGATTTTCTTTGCTTTTTTAGCTGAATAACCCGCTTGCATTATCTCCTCTTTAGAGATAAGTCCATAGTTACCTCTATAGATATAATTCATTTGAGAGGTAACTTGCTGTGTTGAACCTATAAGCATAGGTTTTGTTCCATTGTTATTTGGATGGTTTGGTATAATCATCCCTTGTCTATAAAGCATTTGAAGTACAGGAAATTCACAAAGGTTAGATAATTGACCGTTTTGTATTGAGATATCTGAAAGTAGTATAGCGTTTGGACCCGTTTCAAATTTAACACCGTTTTGCTCAACCCAAATACTTAATCCCTTTTTGATGAGATGTTTTACACTGTCAGCTGGTGAACCACATAGTATTCTTAAGTTTATTTCTTTGATTTCAATCCAATATACACCACTAGTAATATCAATTTTTCTAATAAACATGTGTCACCTTTATAATTTTTAATAATAGAGATTATTATATCATAATATTATAATAATCTCTATAGCTCATATTTTACAAACATTACATTTTTTTGCATAAATAAAGTAGAATATTACACTTTTTATCACGTTACATTTTTATTTCATTTTTTTTCATTATAATGTCAAATAAAAGTATACCGAGTATATTAATTTAAATTGGAGGTTGAGAGTAGTGACAAGTAAATTATTTTTGAGCTATATTGCAAATTGTACTATACTATACATAGAAGATGATAGTGATATTAGAAGATATTTAACAGAGTTTTTATCTAGATATTGTAAGGAAGTATATTCTGCTTCTAGTGCTGAGATTGGATTTGAACTTTATAATACAAAAAAACCAGATATTATGATAGTTGATATAAATTTACCAGCTATGAGTGGTATGGAATTGATCTCAACAATTAGAAAAAATGATGAAAGTACTAGAATCATTATAACAACAGCTTACACAAATAAAGAATTTACAATAGAAGCTATAGAGTTGTCTCTGACAAGGTATTTAGTAAAGCCTGTTACTAGTGATGATTTAAAAGATGCTTTAAAAAAAGCTCTAACAGAATTAGAAAAAATATCAAAAAAAATATCAAATATAGATTTGGGTAAGAGCTATATTTATAATACCGAAGATAATTTTATAACAAAAGATGGTAAAAATATCAATTTAAGAAATAAAGAAAAACAACTACTTGATTTTTTTGTTAATAATAAGAACCAGATAATAACATATGACAATTTAGAAAACGAAATTTGGCAAGATGAAGTTATGACACAAAATGCAATAAGAAGTCAAATCAAGAATATTAGAGGAAAAACTCATCCAAATATTTTTAAAAATATAAGTAAAGTAGGTTATAAATTGTATCAAAGTGATGAAGATGAATAGTTTAGCTAAGATTGCTAGCACCAAAAAATTTGATTTAGACTACCAAGTATCTATAAAAGATGCAATGGCTGTTATGAATGAAAATAAAAATGGATGTGCTGTTCTTTTAAAAAATTTTAAACCAATTGGAATCATTACAGAAAGTGATATAGTAAATGCTTTAAAAAATAAATTGGATCTAAATGATAAAGCAATGAATATTGCAAAATTAAATATCATATCTACTAGTCAAAATAGATTGGTTGAGTTTGCTTTTGATATCTTAGCAGAACATAATATACGAAGAATAATCTTAGTAAATGAGATTGGTGACTATAGTGGTATTGTTTTACAAGAAGACCTTTTTGATCATATTGAAGATGATGTTTATAAAATAGATTTGAAAATATCTGATATTGTTCAACAAAATCAAAATATCTTAACTATTGATATCTCAAAAAGTATAACTGAAGTTTTAAGTATTATGCAAGAGAATGATATAGGTTCTCTTATTGTCACAAGATATGGTAAATATGTAGGTATCATAACTGAAAAAGATATCTTAAAGTTAACT
>Ga0193956_1001011_pt1 | contig 11774 bp, 9 predicted proteins | sample BB_7_MG_FD_140358 | JGI IMG/M metagenome (GOLD analysis project Ga0193956, IMG submission 140358) | Microbial mat bacterial communities from the Broadkill River, Lewes, Delaware, United States - BB_7_MG | ecosystem: Environmental > Aquatic > Freshwater > River > Microbial mats | place: USA...
GATGTTTTATACCATGCTACAAATAAATCAAATATAGGTAAAAATATTTTTAAAATTGCAAGTGACAATAAAGAGTTCATTGAGTTTGCTAATAACACAATAAAAAATAAAGAAAGCTACGGTCAATACAAATGGAAAAAGCCCAATACTACAGATGTTAAAAAATATATGAAATTTGCTTATGCTAAAAAAGTAAAAGACCTAGATATATATGTAGTTGCAGCGGTTTACAAGTATAAGATAGACAACAAGATAAAAAATCTAGTTTTTAATGAGTTATCAAAAGAGCGTTTTGGAGATAACGACTATGGATATTTTTGGATACATGATTTAGATTACCATATGATATTACATCCTAATAAAGATCTTTTTGGTGATAACATAAAAAACTTCAAAACTAAAGATGGGCAGTTTCTTTTTCAAAATATGAATAAACTAGTTAAAGAACGTGAAGATGGTTATATAAATTATTTTTGGTATAGACCAAATAACTTAAACTTTATTGACGAAAAAATATCTTATATTCACCTAATAAAAGATTGGAATATGGTTATAGGTGCTGGTTTTTATTTGACAGAACTTAAAGAGATGCTTAACGATGAAAAAAAACTACTTAAAGATTCCCTAAGTGAACACTTAGCAAATAGTTTTATCTTAATTGGTTTTTTAATTTTTCTAACTGCACTATCTGCAATATATGTATCAAAAAAAGTAGCTAAAATAGAACGTTCACAAAAAGAGTACTTAAATATGCTTGAACAGTACAAACTTATACTTGATAAAAGTGCAGTAGTATCAAAGACTGATCCAAAAGGTAGTATAACTTATGTAAATGACAGCTTTACAAATTTAAGTGGTTATTCAAGAGATGAACTCATTGGAGAGCAACACAACATAGTTCGTCATCCAGAATCTCCTAAAAGACAATTTAGAACACTATGGAGAACGATACAAAATGGAAAAGTTTGGAAAGGTATTATAAAAAATAAAAATAAAAACAATCAACACTACTATAACAATACTACAATAGTTCCAATCAAAGATGCTAATGGTAATATTATAGAGTATATATCAGCAGCTATGGATGTAAGTGAACTTATAGAAAATAGAACAAAATTAAAAAGCATCACCTCTACAGATCCTCTTACTGGACTAGGTAATAGAGTAAGTCTTATTAATACAATATCAAAAAATAAAAATGCTGTTTTAGCTCTTATTAATATAGATCGTTTTAAAGAGGTTAATGATACACAGGGGCATAATATAGGCGATGCTATCATTAAACAGCTAGCCGATAGACTATTTGAATTTTTTGATGATAAAACATATACAATATTTAGAGTTCAGGCTGATATATTTGCTATATATACAACAAAAGTAGATGAGATAGTAGCTGAAAATGATATGATTCAATTTATAAATAGCGTAGGTAAAGAAGTATATCAATTTGAAGATGTAAGAATAATACTTACATACACCTCTGGTATTGCTTCTGGATATGATGATATATTCACTTATGCTGACATAGCATTAAGTGTAGCAAAAAATAAAAAAAGTGTTACTACAATATATGATCCTTCAATGAAAAATATAGATGAGTACAGACAAAACATCATATGGGTTGATAAACTTTATAATGCTATATCAAATGACAATATAACACCTTATTTTCAACCTATTTATAATTACCATACACAAAAAGTAGAAAAATATGAATGTCTTATGAGACTGCTAGAAGATGGTAAAGTTGTATTACCTAGTGAGTATTTAGATGTAGCTAAAAAAACTAAGTTATACCCAGAACTTACATATAAAATGGCAGAAAAAGCAATTGATAAATTTTCAAAAATAGATTCAGAATTTTCCATAAACCTTTGTGTTGAAGACTTAATGAATCATGATCTAATGAATTTTATATATGATTATGCTAAAAAACACAAAGTATTTAAAAAACTTGTACTTGAAATTGTTGAGTCAGAAGAGATCGAAGACAGTGAGTTTATATCAAGTATAATATCTCGATTTAAAGAGAAAGGTGTAAGGATTGCGATAGATGATTTCGGTAGCGGTTATTCAAACTATGACTACTTAATATCTCTTCAAGCAGACTATGTAAAAATTGATGGTTCTATGACTAAACATATTTTAGAAGATGAAAGAACTGCAGAAGTTGTAAAGTCTATAGTTAATTTTGCGAAAAAGTCCAATATGAAAACAATAGCAGAATTTGTAAGCTCAAAAGAGATAAGTGACAAAGTTAAATCATTAGGTGTTGACTTTGCTCAAGGCTTCTACTATGGTAAAGCAGAACCTGAGCTATTAGAATAGTTTACTGTAGAAAACTAAGTATTGAACTTTCAATATCTTCTTTTTCTATGATAGTTTTTTGAACAATCTCTTTTGCAAATAGATCTTTAATCATTTGTGGAATTTCAATTTTTGCCTCTTTAGAAATAGAAGCTAATGCATCAATATCACATGTATCTATCTCACCTGTTAAAGCATTTGCTATTACTGGCGAGAACTTAGTCCACTCCGCTGTAGAATATACTATAGACTTTATACTTGAATCACAAATAGTCTCATACGCTTTTAAACATGTAGCTGTATGTGGGTCCATTAAGTAACCCTCATCAAACATAGTTTTTATGTATTCTTTACCCTGAGCATCATCACAGTAATCTGCTATAAAGATCTCTTGAAGCTTCTCAAGTTCATCTTTTGTTAACTCATATCTTAAGTTAGTGTCAAGATCATTCATTAACTCTTTTGTTCTATTAGCACCATAAAGACTAAATAATACTCTCTCTACATTTGATGATTTTAATATATCCATAGCCGGAGAAGTTGTTAATATTAACGCATCATCTTTAATATCATATATACCTGTATTGATCAAACGAGTCAATATATTATTTTTATTTGAAGATACTACAAGCTTTTTAACAGGTAATCCCATCTCTTTTGCATAAAAAGCACCTAAAATATTTCCAAAGTTTCCACTTGGAACATTTATATATATCTCTTCAGCCACTTTAATTTCATCAGCTCTTAAAAGTTCTAAGTATGAGTGAAAATGATAAATTATTTGGAATATAATACGTCCGAAATTAACTGAATTTGCAGCAGATAAAGAGATCTCTTTTTCTTTTAATGTTTGTTTGAAACTATCAGATGCTAGAAGATACTTTAATGCACTTTGAGCATCATCAAAGTTTCCATTTATACCTATAACTTTTAAATTTTTTGCATCTTCTGTAACCATTTGAAGACGCTGAACATCACTTGTTCCATTTTCAGGATACATACAAACCATCTGAATATTATCTTGGTTTTTAAATGTATCTAATGCCGCTGGGCCTGTATCACCACTTGTTGCAGCAAGTATAAGATAGTTTTCATTTTTTTTCTGTGCTACTGATGATAGGATCTTTCCAAAAGGTTGCAATGCCATATCTTTGAATGCACGAGTTGGACCATGGTATAGTTCACTAACAAAAAGATTATCTCTTATCTTTACAACAGGAACAGGATTTTTTGGATCATCAAAATTATCGTAAAGGTCTAAAGCTTCTGAAATAACGTTTTGATCTATATCAATCCCAAATATGTTTAAAAAATCCTGTGCTAATTCTTTATAAGTTGAGTTTAAATGTTTATCTAAAAATTCTTGACCTAACTGTGGTAGTTTTTCTGGAACATATAGTCCACCATATGAAGCTATTGGACTTAAAATAGCTTCTGAAAAAGTTACTGTTTCTGGTTTTGAAGGGTCTACTCCACGAGTTTGAATAAAGTTCATATATCTCTCTTTATATAGTTATTATAATTTAAGCGCAATTATAACAAAACTACATTAAGTATACTACATTAACTATCATCGTGTTTTAAAAACAATACAAAAATTATTAAAAGTGAGATGGAGGCTACAATCTCATAACCAATAGCCCAAACCACAAAAAAAGCAGCTGTATTTAACTTCATAAAATTATCATAATCAGCCCCAGCTACTGTTGAAAACAAAAATATTGCACCGGCGATGTAAGGTATAGTTATAAAATATAAAAATATGAAAAAACCTTCATATCCCTCAGGTGCCCATACAATATTTTTTACATCAATCTCTTTTGCAGTAAAAGATTTATTTTTACCACGCTTACGCTTTCTAGCGTTATCCCTTTTTAGCTGATTATAATACATCTGATTATTTCGGCTATTATTTAGATCTCTTCCATAATCCATAATACATACCTACTTTTTTAATACTTAACGCATAAATTCTATCATAATTCTTTACTGTTTTACATAAATAATCTAATAGGATTAATATGATATGACTTTTGTGTTACTTCGAAAACAAGCTCATCATTAACTCGTCCAATAGTATAACCTTTTTTAATCTTTTTACCCTTTTTTATGTTAGGAGATATTTGTGATAAGTTAGCATATATTGTGTGTAAACCATCTTTATGTTCAACAATAACTATATTTTTTAATACAGCTGTTTTGTCTGCATATATGACTTTTCCATTGAACACAGTTTTAACTTTAGCATTTTTAATTTTTGGTTCCATTGATATAGATTCATTAAATATTTTTATACCATATATTGGGTCTGTATAAGTCCCATATTTTTTTGTTATAGTATATGGATATATTGGAGTAATCGTTTTTTCACCACGATATTTTTTAGTTTTTACTCTTTGGTAAGAACTACCATGTTGCTTAACTTTTGGAAGGTCTACATCTTTTTTAGCTGCAAAAGCTTGTCTTCTTTGTTCATCCTCTTTTGCTTTTTTTATAGCATCAAGCTTAACGATTTTTAATTTAGAAAGAGTCTCTTTTAATATATCTTGTTTAGCTATTACAGACTTTAATTCTTGTTTGTAAGATTTTTTAGATTCTTCTAGTTTAGCCAATAGTTTTTTATTTTTAGCTTGTGTCTTTTTTAGGTCTTTTTGCTTTTGGTCTATCTTTGTAATCTCATATTCTAGTTTAGATGCCTGTTCTTTTTTTGCTTCTATTATTTTTGAGTTCTCATAAAAACTCTCATTGAGGTTGTTTGCTCTTTTTTTAGTTTTTTCAAGCATAGCTTTTAGAACTTCAATCTCCATAAGTGCAGACTCTCCAGTAGCAGCATTTTCATCTATAATAACACCTAATGAAACACTTTTAGCTATTGTAAAGACCAACTCTTGTTCTATCTCAGATTGTGATTTTTGCAGCTGAGCTTGTTCTTGTTTTAGTTGCATAAGTGTTTGTGTATTTGCTTGGTAACTTGTTTCTTTCTCTTTAAGTTGTTCTTCTAATTTTTTTAAATACTTTTGTTGTTTGTATATCTCTTTTTTTTGCTTTAAAATCTGCTTTGCATTATCTGCCATTTTTTTATTTATAGAACTATATGATTGTGAAAAGTTTTTTAGTTTTTTAGATGTTTTATCTATTTTTGCATCAATATTTGCTTGAGAATTTAAAGATGAAAAAATTAAAAGTAAAACTAAAAATACCTTAATCATACTTCCTCTTTATGACCTAAAACTATCATAGTTGCTAAAAATATTGATAATACTATTGATACTCCAAGAAGTAATAAAAAATCATACACCTGATCAAAAACAATAATATCAATATTTATGTTTGAGAGTTGTTTTAGTACAAATTCATTTACACTCAAATATGAAAATATAAAAAATATCAAAATACTAGATATTATTGCATCTACGATTGAAAGCCTAAAAAGTACAGCTGATCTTAGCCATGTAGGTGCACCAAAAAGTCCCATTATGTTCATACGTTCAGAGTGTTTAAACTGCCATATTCTCAACTCTTTTACTATTAAAAGCATAGTTACAATTGAGATTACTATTGCAAAAACCATTATCACATTTTTAAAAAGCAATAATAACTTATAAGTTATATCGTGGTTATTAGAAAAATCTTCTATCTTTGTAATACTACTGTTTTTAAAAAGATTTTTTCTTAAATTATCAATCTCTTTTGGAGATGGAAACTTCTTAAGGTGTAGCTTGTAAAATTTAGGTAAAGTCAACTTCAATAGATTCATATTTTTTTCATCTATACTTGTATCTAAACGCTTGATCACATTATCTGGAGAGAGAACTTCTACTTCTCCTATCATCTTATCAAGTGATAAAAATTCTTTTTCCTGTATATTTTTTTTACTTACAATAACAACTGAGTAATTATTCGCTAAATTCTTTTTGTACGCTTCTATTGAGCGGTCTACAATTATGAAAGTTTGAATGGAGAAAAGTATACTAATAAGTGCTACTATAAGCGAAAGATGATTTTTAATTGACTTCACTAATCTCTCCATATTCTATATGATAATGTTTATAATCTACATTTAGTGTAGCTGGAATGTGGTGTGTTACGACTATGACTGTAGTTTTTAGTTGAGTATTTGCACCTTCTAAAAGGTTCCATATAAGTTGGGATGAGTATTCATCAAGGTTACCTGTAGGCTCATCTGCAAGTATTAAAATTGGGTTATGAGCTAGTGCTCTTGCCATAGCTACACGTTGTTGTTCCCCTCCACTAAGTTCTAATGGATACTTTCCTGCTTGATGCTTTAATCTAACATGCTTTAAAAGTGATTCAGTTTGGTTTAGTGTTACTTCTTTTTCATACCCATTGATCAAGAGTGGCATAGTTATGTTTTTTTCTATAGTCCACTCCTTAACAAGTTTGTAATCTTGAAAAACTATTCCTAAGTGTCGCCTTAAAAAGTTAAGTTTACTTTTGTTTACACTACTCAATTCAACACCGCCAACAATAAGTGAACCATGTTTTGGTTTTATAGCTCCATAAAGAGATTTTAACAGTGTAGATTTTCCACTACCACTTGCTCCTGTTATGAAAACAAAACTACCAGACTCTATACTGAAGTTTGCTTGTTTTATAATTGTTTGGCTTGAGTCATAACTTAAAGATACATCTTTAGCAAGAATAACTTTATCCATTTAAAACCTCATATAGAAATTTGTGTGCATATAAATTACTATTTGATCTAAGCGGAGGAAGAGGATAGTAGTCTACTTTTTCATCTTTTAAAATTACATATAGGTGTTCTGGTCTGTCAAAACTTCCCATAGACACTCTCAACATAACTCCTGAATCTATTTTATAAACTCTCTCAAAGTGAATAAAACCACCATCAAATTTTTTTGTTACTCCACCTAAATTTAAAAGTTTTTGCTCATCATAATCAATTTTTTCAAAGTCAAAATTACCTTCAATTTTTAATACATCTGATTCAAGATCATTTATCATAGTAACATCATAGATATTTTTTTCCATACGCTTCCATCTATCTTCGTACTTTGAACTTACTTCTATATCGCTGTTTTTTCTAATATTTAAAGTGATTTTTGGAAAATCTATAAAAGTTTCATAAGAATAAGCATAATAGTTTTCACTGTCTGTTCTAAGTTCTAATGTACCATCAACTTTTAAAACACGTCTTGCTTCTTCTATAAAAGAAGTAGATATAACCCGTCTGTGTGGCTTTTTATCCCATGGAACTGGAAAATGTACAAATATTTGACTTACAATATTTGATGGCACGAGTTCCATAAAAAGTCTTGCATCATAGTCTAAAACTAAAAGGTTATCTAACTCTTGGATATTAATCTGCTTTAATACCTGCTCAATTGAAGGGCGGTGAATTTCAATACCTATGTATAAAGTATTTGGATTTTTTTTAGCCTGGTGTAAAAGATGTCTACCGGAGCCAAAACCAACCTCTATAGCTACATCTTCAGCATCTGGAAATTTATCTGCAAAGTACTCTATTTTTTTAAGAGCTGTAACTTCTTGTAGGTGTATATTTTTATTTGTAGTATGAACATTTGAGCTTAAAATATTTAGTTTTGACTCATTAGCATATGTAAGAAGAGCTTTGTGAACTTTATGTGTTGAAGCTGGCCTTGTTAATTTGTCAGTTTTTAAAAGTGTCTTATTTTCATCATCTTTTAAGAGTAAAAAAAAGTCTTCATCTTCAACTGTAGTAGAGATCAGAAGCTCATCATCATGTTTCGTATTTTTTGCATAAAAATTAAAACTCACACCATCTTTTTGATATGGTAATTCAAGTTTTTTAAACTCTTCTATATGTAGGTGTGGCATCTATTTATTCTTCTTTATTTCTTGGGATCTCAACAACAGCTTCTATGCTTGGTTCTGATTCTATTTCGTTTGTATCAACTGCTAAAATTTGGTAAAAATATGTTTGGCCTATTTTGACATCTTTATCCACAAAACTATTTCCACTTATTCCGGTAAACTCATCTACTGCAGTTTCAAAAAGTCCTTTTTTATATTTTTTTATGACTTTAAAACTGTTACTTCTTGAATCATTTTTTCTCCAGTTTAAAACAACTGCATTATTTTGCAACTTTGCATCAACTACAGCAGGTGCCAATGGTTTTGAAAGTGTATTTCCCTGTACAGAATTTGGTTGGTAAGGAGACTCTAGTGCATCTTTATCAACAGCTGTAACCATATAGAAATAAGTAGCACCATCGTCTTCTATTTTATCTGTAAAACTGTTTCTTTTTAACTTAGCTAAAAGTTCATAACCACCATCTGGTTTTGAAGATCTATAAAGATTATAATACGAAAAATCTTCATTAAGAGATTTATCCCATGTTAACTTTATCTTTTTTGGTAAGTTATTAGTAGCTTTTAAACTAGTTAAAACAAGTGGTAATTTCTTTGTAATAGACTTAACTATTTGACTTGATTTTGAAATAATTCCATTGTAAGTGATTGCACGAACATTATATAGGTAAGTATGATTGTCTCTTAAGTCCTCATCTATATACTCTACATTCAAGCGGCCATCAAGTTTTGCTATAACACTCCATTTGTCTTCATCAAGTGCTTTTCTATGGATCTCATAACCTTGAACTATACCATTTGTATGAGGTCTCCAAATGATTTTTGCACTTCTTGGCATTGCACTTGCTGCATAAACCCAAGTAACAGAGTCTAAGATAGGCTGTGAATATGTTTGATAACTTTCACTTCTCTCACCCTGAGCATCATTCGAATATGTAACAAAATAGTAACTATATCTATGAGCTGGCTTAACATTTGTATCAAGGTAATGTGTAGCATATCTATTACTGATCGTATCGTAATAAGAATTTTCTTTACTTAGGTTCTCATCTAGTGATTCCCTATAGATATATATTCCTTTAACTCTCTTATCTTTTATACGTGTCCACTCTAAAGCGATAGACTTCATAGTTGATTTTGTAGCATTTTTTGTTAAAGATACTTTGGGAAGTGTTGAGTCTATAACTGCTTTGTCTTTTGGCTTTGGTTTTGCACCACAACCGCTAAGAGTTAGTAGTATTAAAACTATCAATAATGAACTTAGGCTTGGTAACTTCATATACTTGCTCCATATCAAATTTTTTTTCTATATATTCTTTCATTTTCTGCTCCATTGGAGCTACGAATGATACCATCTCATTTTTTACAGGATGTATAAAGTGTAATTCGTAAGCATGAAGCAAAATTCGTTCCGATTTATCATCTTTTTTAACAGCTCCATATATATGATCACCCACGATATGACGGCTTTTTGTCTCTAGGTGAACACGAATCTGATGTGTTCTTCCAGTGTATAGTTTACAAGCAATCAATTGCTGTTTTTCATCTTTACTCAGATATAACTGTTTAAAGTCTGTTTTCGCTTCTTTTCCATTTGGTTCACATGCCATTTTTAAGCGATTTGATGAACTTCTTTTTATTGGTGCTTCAATTGTTGTTATATCATCTTTTAAAGGTGGTTCGATCACTGCAAGATAATACCGTCCCATACTTTTGTCTTGTAGTTGCTCACTTAAAGCTTGATGAACTTGGTTATTTTTAGCTACAACCATTACCCCACTTGTCCCTTTGTCAAGTCTATGAACAATTCCATGTCTTTCTTCACCGCTTATAGTTGAGAGCCTTATACCTTTATGTTTTAACCACTCAACTAAAGTTGCCTCCTTTACACTAGGAGCTGGATGAACTGTCAAACCTGTTGGCTTGTTAATCACCAAAAGCTCATCATCTTCATAAATAATCTCAACATCAAAATCAATTTCTAAAGCTTCAGCTTGTTTTACTTCTGGAAACTCAACTCTTACACTTTGATTTTCTTTTAACTTCACACCAGCACGTGATACAAGTTTTTCATCCACATAAACACACTCTTTTTTTATTAGATGTGCTACTTGTGATCTGCTTTGATCTAGCTCTTGAGCTAAAAAAGTGTCTAAACGCTCAGGACTACTGCAAACAAAGCTTTTAATATTATCCATACATATACCTTTTTATACACCTTTTGTGTTACAATTCTGTAAAAATTTGGAGAAGTGTAGTTTGTGGAGAATTGATAAGCGTATTTTAGCACAATTTGATTTTATTTCCATTATTCTTATCATACCACTCGTTATAACATCCAACTGGCTTATTGATGAAGCTGTACCTGCACTTGCTCAAAAACAGTTAGCTTATGTTGGTGTAGCTGCTATTGCTTTCATGATTGTTTTTTTACTCCCAATCAGAAGAATGAGCTGGTTTATACCTCTTATATACTGGTTAAATATACTACTTTTAGTAGCTGTTGAGTTTTTTGGAACAACACGTGGCATGGGTGCTCAAAGATGGCTAGAACTTCCATTTATAAATGCAACTATTCAACCATCAGAGTTTGTTAAACCCGCACTAATTCTTATGCTAGCCTATATGATTAAAAAAAATCCTCCTCCAAAAGGTGGATATGAACTAAAAGATTTTTTAAAATTAAGTGCATATATACTTATACCTTTTGCTCTGATCGTAAAAGAACCTGATCTTGGTACAGCATTAGTACTTTTGATCATTGGTTATGGAACTTTGTTTTTCATAGGGGTAAACTGGAAAATATGGGCAGTGATATTTACAGGTATATTAATAACTTCACCAGTTGTGTATAAGTTTGGTCTGCATGATTATCAAAAGACACGGATAAAAGACTTTATAAGTGAAAAACCATCATATCATGTCCAACAATCAATCATTGCCATTGGTTCAGGTGGACTTAGCGGAAATTCCAAAGAAGAAGCTACACAAACACAGATGAAGTTTTTGCCAATTGCAACAAGTGACTTTATTTTTGCATATTTAGTTGAACGTACGGGATTTTTGGGTGGTCTTAGCATTATAACAATCTACATCTTACTCATACTTCATCTCCTCAGTATTAGTGCTTTTAACTCAGATTATTTCATAAAAGTTGTCTCTATCTCTATCTCTTTTATGATCTTTGTCTATATGGGTGTAAATATATCCATGACTATTGGATATGCTCCTGTTGTAGGTGTACCTCTTCCCATGTTTAGCTATGGTGGAAGTAGTTTTCTAAACTTTATAATACTTTTTGCCATAATGCAAAACCTGATCACATTTCAGTATAAAGATCAATATGATGCAAGAGGAACTAAAAGCTTTGTATAGGTTTTTGATATGACACAAAAAAAGTTTTTAGAAGACTGTTTTACTTTACATGAATTTATACAGTGTTACTGTGATAATGAACATGCAGAAGAAAAAAAAAGTATTGGCGAGATAGACCTTGTTTATCATGAAAAAAGTTTAGGTACAAAACTGAATTATAAACTATGCAATCATTGTAAAAGTATGTTTGAATACTCTTACAACAGACTTCAAGAATGTCCAAAAGACAACAAACCAAGATGTAGAAAATGCTCTAC
>Ga0193956_1001019_pt1 | contig 11690 bp, 7 predicted proteins | sample BB_7_MG_FD_140358 | JGI IMG/M metagenome (GOLD analysis project Ga0193956, IMG submission 140358) | Microbial mat bacterial communities from the Broadkill River, Lewes, Delaware, United States - BB_7_MG | ecosystem: Environmental > Aquatic > Freshwater > River > Microbial mats | place: USA...
AAACATCTTTAGATAACTATTAAACAAGTGAGGCTAATTGAGGATAAGTATAAGAACTCTCAGTTATATCAATATCGTGAAGATGTGCCTCAAAGAAGTCAGTATCTTTTATTAGAGTATTCGAGAGAATAGAGCCTTTTAATGAAGAGTGTGCAAAAGTAGAGTTACTAATTTCTGCTCCTCTCATATTTATAGCATCAAGTTTAGCACTATTAAAATTTGTCTGAATAACCCTGCTATTCTGAAGTTTAGCTTTAAAAAGGTTACTTTTGTAAAAGTTTGCTTTTGATAGATTTGTATTTTGAAGATCGACAGAAATCATCTCTGCTTGACTAAAATCGCTACTTTCAAGATTAGAACCAAAAAATTTAGTCTGGTTCAATCTACTGTTTCTAAAAGATGTATTGATAGCTTCTGATGAAGATATTTGAGTCTTTGTTAAAGTTGCATAACTAATATTTGCACCATTTAAGACTGTTTGAAACATCTTTGTCTCTGAAAGGTTGCTATGAGATAGATTTGCACCTGTGAAATTTATATCAGAAAGGTTTGCTTTTTCAAGAAAAATATTAGAGAAATTTCTTCTACTAAAATCTATATTAGCTTTAAATCCCTCCTCATCTCTCCACTCATTCCACTTAAAAATCTCTGATCTCTCTACACACTTTAGAAGAAAGTTATAGACCTCATCACCATCGAGAATATTCTCAACCATATAGAAACTCCATTAGTTTATTTTAGACAACTCTCTATCAGACAGACAGGTATCTGTTGTATTCATATCAGAAAGATTTGCATTAAAAAAGTCTGTATCTTGTACAGAACTTTTACAGAGAACAACACCTTTCATATTTGAGTTTGCAAATGTAACATCAGATATAGATGCTTCCCGAATATCTGCTTTATATAGGTTTGCACTATTAAAATTTGTTTGAAACATTTTACTCTTTCCAAGCTGTGCTTTTGTTAAGTCAGCAAGATAGAAATTACTCTTACTTAAATCAGATTTAGCTAAATTTGTTTCGTGAAGTTTAGCACTTGAGAAGTCAGCATTAACAAGGTTTGCTTCAAAGAATTTAGCTCGACTTAAATCACTATTTCTAAAACTTGTATTAGAGAAATTAGTATGAGCAAACTGACCCTCTTTCAAATTTGCATTTGATAATATAGCCCCCGTAACTGATGAGTTATATAGTTTTACAGCTTGTAAATTTGAACCAGAAAAGTTTACTCCATCAAGTTTTATCTCTACAAGATTTGCTCCTTCAAGATATAGGTTAGTAAAGTTTTTTCTACTAAAGTTTAACCCTATTCTCATATTTGCATCTCTCCACTCATTCCATTTCCGTATATTACAGCTGTTAGCACATTCAATAAGAAAGTTATAGATCTCTTCAGTAGTAGTAGTAGTATTTGTACTTTTCATATTCAGTTTCCTAATTTAGATTTTATAGCTATCTTAATTTCTAAACAATATTCTACATAAACACTCTTAAATAAATAGTAAGTTTTAACTAAAAGTGTTTTCATTGATAGATAAATCTAAATTATATTAATTTAACTCTTCTTCTACCAAAAAAGCACTTTTTTTCAATTTAAGTAAAATTAGTCTTTATATGTAAACTCTATTTAAGGAATTCTCTATGCTGTTTAATAGTCAATTTAAAGTGGTAACGGAAATCATTCATATCACCCTCATTATAGACAACATTATCTACACTTCTAATAGTCTTCTCATCAATATCAACTTCACTATCAACAACCAATATAACTCTTTTTTTATGTTTCTCTTTAAATTTCTCAATAAAATCACTATTTACAAGATTAATATCAAAGATAGCTATGTCATACTCTTTAAACTTACTATTAAAATTGACCTCATCAAAGCTTTTAAGTGAATCATATATGTAGTTATAGTTATCTAAAATGGAGGTTATGACCTCAGTTTTTTCACTATTATCTTCAAAAAGAATAACTCTTCGACCACTATTTATAGAGTCCAATTTAGCTATTGACCTTTTAAGTTCAAACTCAACTTTCTCACTATTTGGAGTCTCATTAATTACTTTTCGAATCTTCTTTATATCCTCAGTTAAATTTTTATTTATTCTATAAAGTAGATATAGGCTGTATAAAACTATGATATTTAAAAGTAGATTTAAAATAATTACCTGAACTTCTCTATTTTTAAGCTCTTTAAGTCTCTCTAAAAGTTTTGGATATAGAGCTTTTTCAAGTTTTGAGAGGTACTCACCTTTATCATTTAGAGCTTGAAACCAAGACTCTATATAGACCTTCTCTCCAACACTTATCTTATATCTTCTATTCTCTATCTCTCCCTCTATTCTTATCCCATCGTCGATAACTTGTAGAAGCTCTTCAGAGTTTTTTAGACTTGAAAGAGTCATTTTAGAGAAGGATAGATTTGCACTTCTAATATATTTTCTCCACTCAAAAAGATATTTATCATCTAACTCTCTACTATTTTGCTTAGTTAGTAGAACCGTTATCATACCTCTCTCATAATCATTAAACTCTCTCGCCTCATACAGCTTAAAAAGAATTAGAGCTAAAGTATTTAATTTAGAGTCTATATAAAATTTTTTGCTATTATCAGTTAGAGAATCCATAATCGACTCTTCAATCTCAAAATAGTATGAGAGTATAGATATACTCTCTTTTAATTTTATAGATTTACGAATATCTGCTAATCTGTTGATTATCTCTTTTGGTAAAATCCTATTATTATCTTTAACACTCTTATTTAAAAAGTTTAAATATTTCGAGTTATGCTTATATAGAATGACCATATCTCGTTCCATCGCTATCTTTCTTGCCATATAGGAAATTTTTCTATTTTCGATAATTTTAAAGTCTATTGATCTAATCTCAACATAGTTTGATATTGAATTAAATAGAAAATAGATAGATATTGTAAAGAAAAAGAATAGTGAAAATGATACGATATTTATAAGTTTAGAGTTATCTTTTATGCTCATTGATAGTTTACCTTCTGAAAAAACGATTAGTGAATTATAACACTACATTAAATGTCAATTTCAACACTTGTTAGAATCTCTAAAATAGTCTTAATCTCACCATATAGTATAATTGAAAGATTTTAAGTTTCAAGAGCTTTAAAAAAACAAGAGGATTAAATTATAGATGAGTAGACGAGGAATTATAGAGGGGAATAAGCGACCTTTTGACGATTGTGATGGTTCATCAGACTGTTTCTATCGGCGACCTGCCGACTTTCTACGAAAAAAGAGTGAGTATGTTGAAAATCCTCTTGAAAACTACAACGGCAAAAAGTTTACAAAAGAGTGGTTTCTAAGTAAGTTTTTAAAAATAGATACAACAGTGGTTCACACACTCTATCGTTATGAACCTCTACTCTATATACTTTTAGCTATTGCAGGTTTAAACTTTATAACCTTTATCACGAATAGCTACAATCTTGAGTCACAGCTAATCTTTGCTTACACTTCACTATCGATAATGTTTATATTTCTATATGTGCAGAAAGATAATGATCGAATAAAACTTTTTGTAAAACTTCTAGCAATATTTATGGTTTATCGCTATCTGTGGTGGAGGGCAACAGAGTCAATTCGGTATGATGGTTTTTTTGACTTTTTCGGTTCAATGATGATCTTTACATCGGAAATATATGCAACTCTACTATTTTCACTCGGTATATTTACATCTTTAATGCTGTTAAGTCGTCGAGTAATCAATCTTGAAGGTATACCTCGAGAAGAGTTGCCAACTGTTGATGTGTTTGTTCCAACCTATAATGAGCCATTTAAGATGGTTACTGATACAGTTATTTCAGCAATGATGTTTGAGTATCCAAAAGATAGACTTGCAGTCCATATTCTTGATGATGGTGGAACAGATCAGAAGTGTGGTGATGAGAACCCTGAAAAGGCAAAAGCTGCTCAAGAGAGGCGACAGATGTTCCTTGAATTTGCTGAAGAGACAGGTTCTGATTACTTGACTCGTGCAAAGAACCTTCATGCAAAAGCTGGAAATATGAACTCTGCCTTAAAAGTTACTAACGGTGATTTAGTTCTTATTCTCGATTGTGATCACATTCCAACACGAGACTTTTTACAGAATACAGTCGGTTGGTTTATGAAAGTTCCAAAGATGTTTCTTGTTCAGACTCCCCATGCATTCTATAACCCTGACCCGATTGAGAAGAACTTAGATATTTTTGGTGAAGCTCCTGCCGAAAATGATATGTTCTATAAGTATATTCAGAGAGGACACGACTTTTGGGATAGCTCATTTTTCTGTGGTTCAGCTGCCGTTATTCGTCGAAAATATCTTGAAGTTATTGGAGGTATTGCAGGGGATACAATTACGGAAGATGCCGAAACTGCTTTAACACTTCATGCTGCTGGACTTAAGTCGGCATATATTGCTATTCCGATGGTTCGAGGTCTTCAAGCAGAGAGTTTTGATGGGCTTGTTCTACAAAGGGTTCGGTGGACACAGGGTATGCTTCAGATATTTATCTTAAAGAACTCTTGGAAATACAAGGGATTATCGTGGTTTCAGAAACTTAGTTACACAAGTGCTTCATTTTTCTGGTTCTTCTCATTTGCAAGAATCACATTTCTTATTGCACCTCTATTCTATATCTTTTTTGGACTTCAAACATATATAGCCACCGATGCTGAACTTTTTGCCTATACGATTCCACACCTCATCGTGGCACTTTTAATATCTCAGCATCTATATGGAAATGTTCGTTGGGGATACTTCTCCGATGTTTATGAGACATCTTTAGCACTCTTTACACTTCCTGCCTCAGTAGAGGTTATGATGAATCCAAATGATCCAGAGTTTGAAGTTACACCAAAAGGTGAAGACTCATCAAAAGATAGAGTTAGTAGTCTTGCAGTCCCTTTTGTTTGGTTTTCTCTGCTTCTTGGAAGCGGTTTTGTTGTTGGAATATATAAGTGGTTTGCCTACCCTGAACTTCATAAAGCACTCGCTATGACAATGGGCTGGAATCTATTTAATTCAGTATTTGTTTTAACATCATTAGCGATAGCAAGTGAAAGAAAACAGCTAAGACAGTATGTCCGTATTCCATCAAATGAGACTGTAATTCTTAAGGTTGATGGTGAAACCTTTATAGGAAAGATTGATGATATTTCACTATCAGGAATAGCAATTAACTTTTCTGATGAGATATTAGTTAAAATAAAACCTCATTTAGAACCTAATAAAGATATGAAAATCTTAATTTATGATATAGATGGAAGACTTACAACTATACACGGAAACTTCTTGAGGCTACTGTTTGGAACAAAGTTTACGATGAGGTTCGATGATGTTGAAAGTAACCTTGAGTTACGAAAAAAGCTTGTTGCTCTAATATTTGGAGAGAAGACAAGATGGCACGAAATGGACTTTCAAGAGAAAAATAGACCACCATTAAGTAGCTTATGGTTTCTATTTAGTCGAGCTATGAAGAGTGCAAATATAAAGACGGCTTACTATATGACATTTAGTGATACTTACGAATATTTAAAAAATAGATTAGGATTAAGTAAAAATTGATACTAAAGCTATTAAAATTATAATCAAATTTACAAACAAAGGGCATTTATGAGTTTCATACGAATCTTTTTGCTACTTGGACTGTTTCTATCACCTCTTTTTGCGACATCGCCATTAGATGAAGATAGACTTATTCTCTCTAAAGTTGGTAAGGATACATATAGGTTAAGAGTATATTTTAACTATGAGAATCCTTATGTTGTTCAAAAGACATTCCTTGGTGGTCTTGCTGAGATGTCCGTTACACTTCCACTACCTGATAAGCACGATGTACAGAGTGCAAAAGCTATCATCAAGTATACTCCTTCAATCGTTCTTCATCCTGACCGTTCTGTTATGGCTGTTCTTATGAATGACAAAGTTATTAGACAGTTTAGAATGGTAAAGAAGAGATTTCTTGATATCGGTTCTGGTAGAATCGGTGTAGAGTTACCTCCAAAACTTTTTGATAAGTATAATACTATCACTACAAGAGTTTATCAGCACTACTCAGCAGGTCTTGGACCAGCATTTCAAGAAGATAATACAGCTCCTGAACTTTGGAGCCAAGTAGATCTTCAGAATAGCTATATCGAGTACACTTTTAAACATAAAGTTTTTGAAGAGAAACTATCTTCTATCTATAACCACTTCTTTGATAATAAATCAATTATTAAAGATAGAGTAAACTTTGTATTCCCTAAGTTCCCTACTGATGAGGATTTCTCAAACTACGGATTTATGGCTAATATTGCTGGTAATATCCTTAAATTTAGAGATATCGATTTCTCAGTATCTACAAAGATTAATAACAAGAGAAATAATGTTCTTATCGCTACAAGAGATCAGATAAAAGAGATTCTTGCTCCTTATGGTGATGCTTTTGCTAATGGTAAAGAGGAGTTTGAGAAGAAGTTTGCTGGAAACATCAATGCTATTCAGAATCCACTTCAAACAGATAAAGGTCTTCTTGTTATCACAGGTGATACAAAAGATGAAGTTAGAAATGCACTTTACAGACTTGCTAATCAAGATTTAGCAGTAATGGAAGAGCAACAGCTATCTCTATTCAAGCTCGATATTCCAGAAGCTTCTAAACCTTACACTGCTCCAAACTTTGCTAAAGATGGTGAAAAAATCTTCTTCTCTGATTTAGGATTTAATACACAGACTTTTGCAGGTGAAGAGGCAACAGCTCTTGACTTAAACTTTAAGATCTATCCTGACTCTTGGTATACAACTTCAGATAAAATTATCACTTATCTACATATGGTTTATCCAGATGTTGTTAGAGCTGATTCAGTTGCAAATGTTCACTTAAATGACACTTTTGCTTATCAGATGACTCTTGAAGATGCTCGTAAAAGTGCATTTAATCAGAAATCATCTAACCAAGCTTTTGAGTTAGGTTATAGACAGATGTTCCCAGCACACCTACTTAATAAGGGTGATAATAAGATGAATGTATCTTTTCATATGATTCCTATGGGTGGTGTTGAGAGAAGTAGATTCAATAACGATCTTCTAAAAATGACAGTTGTTAATGACTCATACTTTATTCTCCCTAAAACTAAGAAGAAGATTCAGATGCCTAACTTAAGTTACTTAACATCTTCAGCTTATCCGTTCTCTATCTACCCTGACTTACAGAAGACAGGTATCTTAATTACAGACTTTGATAGTAGAAGTATCACTGCTGCAATGTATACTGCTTTCCATCTTGGTAAAGTTATTCAGTATCCTGCTTACAGACTAAAAGTTACTGCTAATATCAACACTGTTATTGAGAGAGACTTAATTATGGTTGGTGTTAATAACAATAAGTACCAAACTATTTTTGCAAATGCTCCTGTAAAGATTACAGATAAAGGTTTACAGAAAGAGTTTGCTCTTGATAAAGACTTCCTTCTTAATGAAGAGTTATCAACAGAGACTGATGATGTAAGAATGCTTAAAAATATGGCTACTACAACATCTCTTGAGTCTGGTGAGATTAAAAACTACCTAATTGCTCAAACATTTAGATCTCCTTTCCACAAGAAAAGAACAATCTTATCAATGTCAGCTACTGATGGTAATACTCTTATCAAAGGTTTCAGAAAAGGTCTTGTTGCTAAACACCTTGGAAGCTTCAATGGTGACTTATGGTTATATAATGTAGCTAAAGATAAATCTTACTCTTATACTGTAAAAGAGAAGTATTTCTTAGAGACAATTGTACAAGATTTTAAACCTATGGAAGAGGAGGACTAAGAGGTATTGAGAGAGCTATTTTTATTTAGTTTAAGAGGATTTATACTCTTACAGCTTATATCAACATTTATCTATGCTGATGAGGTTAAAGAGGTTAAAAAAGGTGTGGTTCTAACACATATTAAAGATAATCTCTATAGAGTAAAAGTGTTTTTAAACCATCAAAATAGCTCTATGAACCAGATAAAACTATTTGGTTCTTCAACCTCTTTTAGTACCGATATTCCTATTGCTAATAGATGGAGAGTTGTAGAGGCACGAGCAGTCGTGCAGTACACTCCCTCTATTGCTCTTGAACCTCAAAGATCATTTCTATCAATTAATCTAAATAAAAAAGTTGTTCGGCAATTTAAACTCTTGAATAGTAAGTTTATGGATCTTGGTGAGTCTACTGTAAATATACCTATACCAGTTGATGAACTTGACAGATTTAATGAATTCACTATTCAGGTGTTTCAGCACTATCTTTTAACAGGTAGCGAAAATATGAGTTCAGCCCCAGAGGTTTGGACGGAACTCAATTTAGAGAATAGTTTTGTTGAGTTTACTATCGAAATGGTAGACATTGAAGAGATGTTATCATCAATACTTAAATATGTGTTTGATAGTGGAAATCCTCTTCCAAATAAGATTAACTATCCTCTTCCAAACTTCTCTAACGACACTCTATATAACTACTCTTTTATATCCTCTTCAATAGGAAATATCCTAAAGTATAGAGAAGTTATATTTTCTGTAACAGATAGAGCTATTATCGATAGTAAAGACAACATAATTATAGGGACAAAAGATGAGGTGCAAGAGATTCTCTCTCGTAATAAGATGGATCTTAAGATAGATGATGATATAACTATTTTTGCTAATCCTCGTAACCCAACAACTGCAATTATTGTGCTTACTGGAGAGAATCAAGAGGAGATAAAAAAGGTTCTCTACTCTACAACTCTGTTTAAGTTAAATCTTACAGATAGTAACAGTAAAAATATTATAGATATAGAGATTCCAGAAAAAGCTAAACCTTACTCTGCTCCTGAATTTATCCCTTTTGATAGAAAAATCCACTTTAAAGATTTAGGATATAAAACAGATACTTTTAATGGTTTCTATAGTAAGCCACTGAATTTAGACTTTAAACTCTATCCAGATCTATTTTTTGCTAAAAAGTCTAATACTGAACTATCTCTTGATATGCTTCTACCAAATAGTGTAAAAGATGACTCTATACTTAATATATTTGTAAATGGTAAATATGTTACACAGAAGAGAGTTATTGAAGAGAGAGAGAGTAGAACCTTAAAAGAGCTTCTATTTTTAAGTCCATATAGTGGTGAAAAGCTTCCTACTGAACTACTTAAAGATGGAGAAAATAGAATAACTATGCAGTTTAAGATGATTCCATTTAAAGATCCAAAGTATGCGATCTACAATAGTGAAAATCTTCAAGCTACAATATCTGAAAACTCATATTTTCAACTTCCAGAAGCTGATAGATGGATTGAGATGGCAGATATCAGATATTTCATATCATCATCTTACCCATACTCTATCTATCCTGATCTGCAGGATACAGCTATACTTTTAACTGATAATAGACAGGAGAGTGTAGAAGCTCTGATGGAAGTATCATTTTTCCTTGGAAAAAGTATTAAGTACCCATCTTATCATATAACTGTTGCTACAGAGATAGATAGCTCCATAGAGGATAAGAACCTCATCGTTATTGGTAGCTACAATAGTAAATTTGATGATATTTTTCAGAAAGCCCCTCTTAAAATAGAGAAAGATGGTTATAGAAAAGAGATCTCATTAGATAGAAAATTTAGTGATGAGTTAGATCCAATAAAAGATGAAGAAGATATAAATAGTAGAGAGCAGTTTATTAAGAGCTTTGAGTCAAATAAGAGAGTAGATCACTTAATTACACAGTTTTTTCAATCACCTTACAATGATGAAAAATCAGTTTTAATGTTTTACGGTAAAGGCACTAACTTCTATAAAGAGATTAGAACAGTTTTAATGCCTGAATATAACTCTGAACTTAGTGGAGATCTGATATTATCAAGACTTGTAGGCAAACAGAAAGAGATTTTCACTTTTAATATAGGTGACAAATACTATATAGGTGATCTTGATTTAATAGATAAGAGTCGATTCTATCTATCTCTTAACCCTCTTCTATTTACAATTACAGCTATTCTAACAATTATTCTATTTGTGTATCTTTTAAGAAAATCTCTACTTCTATACAAAGCGAGGTATCACGATGATGCGGATTAAGAGAACTATCCTAATAGTAACTCTATTTATAAGTACAGGGCTTCAAGCTCTTGATTACAGCTATTGGTATCACTTCAAAGATCGCTTTATTGAACAGAACGGAAGAGTTATAGATCGTTATAACAATGTTTCACATAGTGAGAGTCAAAGTTACGGTATGTACTTTGCTGTAACTTATGGAGACAAAAAAACTTTTGACTCTATCTATAACTGGACTAACCAGAACCTTACAAGAAATAGAGAGGGGCTATATGGTTGGAAATGGGGAGAGAGAGAAGATGGTAGTTGGGGAATGATAGATGGGAATAATGCTACTGATGGAGATATGTGGATAGTATACTCTCTTCTACTCGCTTATGAGAAGTGGGGAGAGAAAAGATATCTAAATGATGCTAAAGGTCTTATGCACAATATTAAAGAGCATACTGTTTTACAAATTAGAGGGAAAACTTTTCTTTTACCAGGTTCTTATGGATTTAGTAAAGATGATCACATTAAGTTAAATCCTGGGTACTATATTCCATTTATCTTTGAGAAATTCTATGTTTATGATCACGATCAGATTTGGAAAAATCTTGTAAGTGACTCTATTAAGATGTTTAAAAAAAGTACTCTTAGTCAATTAAAAGTACATCCAAACTGGATAAATTATAATTTTCATACATCAGAGTGTGATGCCATAAATGGTGAGTCAATTTTTGGCTTTGATGCGATAAGAATTCCTCTATTTCTTGCCTACTACTATCGGCAGACAGGTAATAGAGAGGTTCTATCTATTTTAGATGGATATAAAACTCTTATAGCATATATTAAAAACTCAAAAAAGATAATTTATGAGATAGAGTTACAGAGAGAGAAGATTAAGTATAAATATCCACCATTTGGCTTTATTGTCGTCTATCAATACCTGTTTGAGACACTAAATATGAAGCCTCCTCTCTACTTTAAATCAAAAATCGAAAAAGGTGTAATGTATGAACAGAAAGATTACTACTCTTATAGTCTTCTTCTTTTTAGCGATATTTTCAAGCAGTAGTGCTAAAGCAGTAGATCTATATGAACAGCAGTTACTTAACCTTGGCAAGATGTACGAGAGAAAAGGTGACTTAATAAATGCTTATTACACATATAAAAACTTATTAAATGAGAATCCAGATAGTGAAGAGGGAAAACTTCGATTAAATAAGATCAAACCTTTCTTAAATAGGGTTAAAAAAGATGATAAGCCAAAAAGAGATACTCAAAGACCTAAACCTACAAGATCAACAGATGGTAAAGCTTATGCTATTCAGTTTTTAACAACATCAAGCAGTTATAGAAAACAGGCTGAAAAAAAGTTAGAGAAGTTAGAGAGTTATGGTTTAAACTGCTATTTAAAAGAGGGAAAATATCTATATTTAAGATGTAATCCATCAAATAACAGAGATGATTTAAAAGATGCCCTTAATATTGCTAAAAAAAGAGGTCTTGATCACTTTATAGTTACTGATAGCAATCCTCCTTCTATGAGTAACAGTGAAAAGAGAGAGTTAGTAAAAGAGAAATCTAAACCAGTAGAGAAAAGAGAGAGAACTAAAGAAGAGAAGCCTTCAAAACCTGCT
>Ga0193956_1001020_pt1 | contig 11687 bp, 10 predicted proteins | sample BB_7_MG_FD_140358 | JGI IMG/M metagenome (GOLD analysis project Ga0193956, IMG submission 140358) | Microbial mat bacterial communities from the Broadkill River, Lewes, Delaware, United States - BB_7_MG | ecosystem: Environmental > Aquatic > Freshwater > River > Microbial mats | place: USA...
ACATAAAGAGCAAATAGAATAGCTACTATTAAATAGAATAGTGATTTAAATAGAGAGACTCCAAAGAGTCTCTTTGATGTACTATTAGCACCATCTATCTCATTTAAAAGATTCTGTTTAATATCCATTATTTTTTAAAATAGGGTATTGCCCAGATACTCGCCATAGAGTACTTCGTTCTCAATCTCTAAAAGGCGATTGTACTTAGCAGTTCTCTCACCTCTTGCAGTTGAGCCAGTCTTTATCTCACCAGTATTAAGAGCAACAGCAAAGTCAGCGATAAAGGCATCTTCACTCTCACCTGAACGGTGACTCATTACACAAGTGTAACCACTTCTCTGTGCAAGTCTTACAGTCTGCATAGTCTCACTTACAGAACCGATCTGATTTGGCTTAATAAGAATTGAGTTTCCAACTCCCTGATGAATACCCTCATTAAGAATATTTACATTAGTTACAAATAGATCATCACCAACAAGCTGTACAGTATCACCAAGTTTATCCGTTAAGACTTTCCAACCGTCCCAATCATCTTCAGATAGACCATCTTCAATAGATACGATAGGGTATTTTTTACAGAGGTCAGCATAGTAATCAACTAACTCTTCACTTGTAATAGTTCTATTTTCTGAATCAAGCTTATATTTACCATCTTCAGTAACAAGCTCACTACTTGCAACATCAAGAGCAAGAACTATATCTTTTCCAGCTTCATAACCAGACTTCTCAATAGCTTCCATAATTACAGCGATAGGCTCTTCATTTGAACTTAAGTCAGGAGCAAATCCACCCTCATCACCAAGAGCAGTTGATAAACCTCTCTCTTTTAGAATCTTTTTTAGGTTCTGATAGATCTCTGAAGAGGCTCTTAAAGCATCACTAAAAGTCTCAAAACCTGTTGGCATAATCATATACTCTTGGAAGTCTACTGAGTTATCTGCATGAGAACCACCATTGATAATATTGAACATTGGAACTGGTAGAACCATAGCATTTGCACCACCAAGATATCGATATAGAGGTGTATTTAAAGATTTTGCAGCAACACGAGCAACAGCCATAGAGACACCAAGTACTGCATTTGCACCGAGTACACTATAGTTATCCGTTCCATCAAGCTCTTTCATAGTTGCATCGATAATAGCTTGATTATATGGAGACATACCGATAAGAGCCTCTGCAATTTTAATGTTTACATTTTCACAGGCATCAAGAACACCTTTTCCACCATATCTGTTATCACCATCACGAAGCTCAAGAGCCTCTCTCTTTCCTGTTGAAGCACCACTTGGAACAATAGCAGAAGCTTCACTACCATCACTAAGTCTTACTGTAGCTTTAACTGTTGGGTTTCCTCTACTATCAAGAACCTCATCAGCTCTTACATCATCAATAAATACCATTTTAGAATCTACTCCTTCTTCTCTTTTTCATCTTTTTTTGGTTGTTCTATCTGCTCTTCTTGAGCTTGTTCATCATCATTTAATGGATTCAGTCTCTCAATAATCTGTTTCTCTATATCTTCCATAACTGTTGGATTTGCCTCAAGAAACTTCTTAGCATTCTCACGACCCTGTCCAAGTTTTTTATCTTGATAACTGAACCAAGCTCCACTTTTATCGATTATATCAAATTTGACACCATAATCGATAATTTCACCGAGCTTACTGATACCTTTTCCAAAAATTATATCAAATTCGGCAAGTTGGAACGGAGGAGCGACCTTATTCTTAATAACTTTAGCTTTAACTCGGTTTCCAATCTGTTCTTCACCCTGCTTCAGAGAAGCTATTCTACGAATATCAATTCTTACTGAAGCATAAAATTTAAGAGCATTTCCACCTGTTGTAGTCTCTGGACTTCCATAACCCATCATTCCAATTTTCATACGAATCTGATTAATAAAGATAACCATAACTTTCATTTTTTCAAGAACAGATACAAGTCTTCTAAGTGATTTACTCATAAGTCGGGCTTGAACACCAACCTGCTGATCAGATATTTCACCTTCAATCTCTACTTTTGGAACAAGTGCTGCAACTGAATCAACAACAATCATATCAAAAGCTCCACTTCTTGTCATTGAATCCATAATTTCAAGAGCCTGTTCACCATAATCTGGCTGTAAAAGATATAACTCATCAACATCAACACCAAGATTTTTAGCATAGTGAATATCTATTGCATGCTCTGCATCAACAAAAGCACATCTCATACCCTTTTTCTGGGCTTCAGCAATAACTTGTAGAGCTAATGTTGTTTTACCTGAACTCTCTGGTCCAAAAATCTCAACAACACGACCCTCTGGTAATCCACCAATTCCAAGAGCAACATCTAAACCTATTGATCCTGTACTAACAGAACTTATTCTTTCAATCTTTTTATCACCAAGTCTAATTAGTAAATTTTTACCAAACTTCTTATCAATCTCTTTAAGTGCATTAGCTAATGCTTTATCTCTACTACTGCTCATATATAAAACTCTCTTATGTAAATTATTTCTATTAAGTTAATGGAATTTGAGTTAAAATCCAGTCTTTTTATAAAAGCTGGTGTACTGTTTTGTAGAATATTATTCTAATAATTTAAACAAGTCAAGCTAAATTTTAAGAAGATTTGAAGTGATAATTTTTCAAACTATGACAAAGATGGACTAAACTTTTTTGATATAATATATTCAAATTATTTTATAGGAGTATCTGTATGAAAAAGAGTATTCTACTATTTTCAGCTTATTTATCATTCGCACTTGCAGGAGTTATTTCCGATGCACCGAAAGTTACAGATAGAGAGACCCCAAAAAGAGGCTCTAATATTGTAGCTTCCTATCACACATCTATTAAATATGCTAAAAAATCAGTTGTTAATATAAGTGCTAAACGGGTTATAAAGAGTGCAAATTTAAATCCATTTAATGGAAATCCACTCGGTGATGAGTTTTTTAACTTCTTCTTTCGAGATATGGTTCCAAAAGAGAGAGTTGAAAAGTCTCTTGGTAGTGGAGTAATAATCTCAAAAGATGGTTATATTGTCACAAATAGCCACGTTGTAGAGAATGGAAAAGATATAGTCGTCACACTTCCAAATGAGAGGAAAGAGTATAAAGCTAAACTTATCGGTAGTGATCCTAAAAGTGATATAGCTGTTATAAAGATAGATCGTGAAAATCTTAATTATGTTAAATTTGCAAAATCATCTGATATAAAAGTTGGTGATATTGTTTTTGCTATCGGAAACCCTTTCGGAATTGGTGAGACTGTTACAGCTGGAATTGTTTCAGCACTCAATAGAAGTGGGATGGGAATTAATGAGTATGAGAACTTTATTCAGACTGATGCCTCTATAAACCCAGGGAATAGTGGAGGTGCTTTAGTTGATAGTCGAGGTTATCTCATCGGAATCAACAGTGCTATTCTCTCAAAGAGTGGTGGTAATAACGGTATCGGTTTTGCAATTCCATCATCACTTGTAAAGTCAGTCGTAGAGTCTCTGCTTAAGAACGGTTCTGTCAAGAGAGCCTATTTAGGTGTATCGATAGATAACATATCATCTAATCTTAGTAGTTATTATGGTCGTAGTAGTGGAGCTATCATCCTAAATGTTGAAAAAGATTCATCAGCTGAAAAAGGTGGACTCAAAAGAGGTGATATTATTGTCTCAATTGATGGTGATGAGGTTAAAGATGCTTCAGATCTTAAAAATAGAGTTGGTCTACACTCTCCAAAAGATGTTGTAAAAGTTGAATTTGTTCGAGGGAAAAAGCTCTACTCAACAGAGGTAAGACTCGGTGGACAGGGAGAAATTGAGATTAGCAGAAGTGAAGCTAAAAACTATGAAGGTCTTCAACTGAGAGAGATTAATGCAAAAGATAGACTCTCTTCAAGCCTTAAAGGTGTTATTGTCTCTTCTGTTCTAATCGACTCTAAAGCGATGGAAGTAGGAATAAAAAAGGGTGATGTTATTATTCAGATTGGCAACTCTGAAATAGGTTCACTTGAAGAGTTTAGAGAGGCTTGGAGTAGAGAAAAAGAGCGACTTATCTATATTAATAGAGGTGGTAGTATCTATTTGACACTCTTGTAATTTAAAGAAAGCTTAATTTAAACAAAATTTAATTAAAATTTCGGTTCTTAAATTCAACGGAGATCAATCCTTGAAAAGGTTGCATAGTCTACTATTAAACTTAGTTTTCTTATGTCAGACGGATCCCCAAGAATTAAACCTTTAAAAAAATATTTCCAAGGAGATTAGTTTATGGTTACAATTAAAGACCTATTAGAGAGTGGAGTTCACTTCGGACACCAGACAAGAAGATGGAATCCAAAGATGAAAAAATATATCTTTGGTGTTAGAAAAAACATCTATATTATCGATCTTCAAAAGACACTTAGATTCTTCAGATACACTTATAACATCGTTAGAGATGCTGCTGCTGAGGGTAAAACTATCCTATTTGTTGGTACTAAAAAACAGGCTCGTGCTTCAATCCAAGAGTGGGCTGAAAAGTCAAATATGCCTTATGTAAACAACAGATGGTTAGGTGGTATGCTAACTAACTTCTCTACTCTTAAAAAATCTCTTAAGAAACTTGAGATTATTGAGCAGATGGAAGAGAATGGGCAGATTGAACTTCTTACAAAGAAAGAGGCTCTTATGCTTAAGAGAAAGAAAGAGAAACTTCTTGCTTATCTTGGTGGTATTCGTGATATGAAAGAGCTTCCAGATATGCTATTTGTTGTTGATGCTGTTCGTGAGAAGATCGCTATTGAAGAGGCAAGAGTTCTTGGTATTCCAGTAGTTGCTCCACTCGATACAAACTGTGACCCAGACCTAATCGACTATCCAATCCCTGGAAACGATGATGCTATCAGATCAATCAACCTTTTCTGTAAAGAGATGAGTGAAGCTATTCTTGAAGGTAAAGCTCAAAGAGAAGCTGAAGAGGGAACTGAAGAAGAGGAAGCTACTGAAGAGACTAAAGTAGAGATCGCTGAAGGTGAAGCTCCTAAAACTGAAGAGAAAAAAGAGGAAACTCCTAAATCTGAAGAAGCTCCTAAAACTGAAAATAACGAAATTCCTACTGTAACAGAAGATACTAAAGAGGAGAAGTAATTATGGCTGAAATCACTGCTAAAATGGTTAAGGAGCTAAGAACTGCTACTGATGCTCCTATGATGGATTGTAAAAAAGCTCTTGTAGAAGCTGAAGGGGATATGGACAGAGCGAAAGAGATTCTTCGTGATAAAGGTATCTCTAAAGCTGCTAAAAAGGGTGATAGAGTAGCTGCTGAAGGTCTTGTTGATGTAACAGTTGCTGACGACTTCAAAAGTGCTACAATTGCTGAAATCAACTCTGAAACTGACTTTGTTGCTAAAAACGAAGGTTTCCAGAACCTTGTAAAAGAGGCTACATTCCATTACCACAGTAGTAGTTCTACTACTATTGACGATGCTCACGGTGAAGCTTATAAAGAGAAGACTTTTGGTGAGTATTTTACTGAGCAGACTTCAAAAATCGGTGAGAAAATCGTTAGTAGAAGATTCACAACTTTAGAGGGTGATGTAGTTAACGGTTATGTTCACACAAACGGTAGAGTAGGTGTTCTTATCGCTATCGAGACTGATAAGCCTGAAGCTATGGTTAAAACTGCTAAAGATGTAGCAATGCATGCAGCTGCTATGGGTCCAATAACTCTATCTGCTGATGATTTTTCTGATGAGTTTGTAGCTGAAGAGACTAAAGGTCGAATCGAAGCTATTAAAACTGAAAATGAAGAGCTTGAGAGACTTGGAAAGCCACTTAAGAACATTCCACAGTTTATCAGCCGAAAGCAACTTACTGATGAGGTGATTGCACAAGCTGAAGCTGATATTAAAGAGCAGTTAAAAGCTGAGAGAAAACCTGAGAAGATCTGGGATAAAATCGTTCCAGGGAAACTTGAGAGATTTATCGCTGATAACACAAGTTTAGATAAAGAACTTGCTCTTCTTGATCAGAACTATGTTATGGACGACTCAATTACAGTTGCTCAAGCTGTTCAAAATGATGCAAAAAAAGCTGGTGCAACTGCTAAAATTGTTGGTTATATCAGATATTCAGTTGGTGAGGGAATCGAAAAGAAAGCTGAACTCTCATTTGCTGAAGAGGTTGCTGCTCAAACTGGTAACTAATCAGTTGCTATTAGAGGCTAAAAACCTTTCACACAGCTTCTCATACCCTCTCTTTGAGGGTGTGAACCTTGACCTAAATAGAGGTGAATCGATAGCTATTATCGGTCGAAGTGGAAGTGGAAAATCTACACTACTACATATTCTTGCTGGTCTATTAAAACCTGACAACGGAACTATTAAACAGAGTCATAAATCTCTTAGAAACGACATTGGAATAGTTTTTCAAGCACACTACCTTTTTAGAGGCTTTTCAGCACTCGAAAACCTACAAGTAGCATCACTATTATCAGAAAAAGAGATAGATAATAAACTTCTTAAAAGTCTAAAAATCGATGATCTTATGTCTCAAAAAGTTACGGAGCTTTCTGGTGGTCAGCAACAGAGAATATCGGTTGCAAGAGTTTTAACAAAAGAGCCAAAAATAATTTTTGCAGATGAGCCGACAGGAAACCTCGATAGTGAAACGGCTAATGATGTTATGAATACACTTCTAAGCTATATTGATAAAAATAGTGCTGGAATGGTACTTGTTACTCACGATATTGAACTTGCTCATCGCTGTAATAGGGTCTATCAGCTTGAAAATGGAGTTTTAAAACTTTTAAAATGAGATAGTTGATCCTCTACTATTTTCTAAACTCTTAATCTCTTCAATATATTTTACTTCAGAACTAAATAGATATTCTGTATTAAATAGAAGAATAATCTTTTTATCTCCTTCAAGCTCTATAACTTCAGCAAAGAAGCTCTCTTTATCTTCATCTCTCTTTATCTCACTTGCAAATATATTTCTTATGTCGATAACTCTATCAACTATAAAGCCTAAGAATTCTCCTTTGTGTGAAATAACAAGAATCCTACGACCTTGATCCTTGACCTCATCTATACTAAGCTGATTATGGAGAGATACAATAGGCACAACTTTCCCACGAATGTTCATAAGTCCTTTAATAAAATTTGAGACATTTGGAATAGATGTCAGTTTATTCTCTTCAAAGTCTATAATCTCATAAACATCATCGATATTGAAAGCATACTCATCACTACCAAGAGCAAATATAACTATCTCAATATCTGGATTATTCTCTCTTGCAATAGAGTTTGCCATCTTTGTAAATGTCTGATCAATAATGTGATGATTATCTCTAATAATCTTATCAATCTCCATCTCTTGAATTATACTTATAAGAGAGCTTTTTATTTCAGCTATCCCTTCAAGCATTGAATCTTCAAAATTTTCTGGAAACCTCTTTATTGTGTAGAGTGGAATATCTATAATATTTACAAGCTCATCGACAACAAAGCCAACAACTTTATTCTTATACTGTGCAATAATAATTCTATTTTTCTGACTATTATTAGCTTTAAATTTAAAATGAACTCTTAAGTCTATAACTACTATTAGCTCATCTCTAAGAGAAAACATTCCTGTAACCTCATCAGGTGTCTCAGCAAGATCTATAAACTCTTCAGGAATATTTATAACTTCTCTAACATTATCAAGATTTAGGGCAAATTTCTCACTACTCATCATAAAAAGTAAATACCTTTTACTTTGACTACTGCTATCAAAATCACTGTTTCTAATAAATCTGCTCTGAGAAGAGGACTCTTTTACAGCAACACCCCTACTATTTTTAAGATTCAGTTCAAGACTATGCATCAATACTGATAGTTCAAGTATCTGAATAATCTCATCATTATATTTATATAGAGCAACTGTTGAAGAGTCTTTCTCTTCAATATACTCAATTCTATCTTGCTGAATCTCAATATTGTTTATAACACCATCTACAAGTAGAAAGAAACTATTATCACCACTATCTATAACAAGAATACGAGCTTTAGAGCTACTCTCATCAATTCTATCTTCACCAATTAAGATAGAGAGATCAAAAAGAGGCTTTACACCTCCCTCAATTGCACATAGCCCCCGTATTGCACGGTTTGAAAAAGGCACTTCAGTAATATTAACAACTTTTAGTATGTAATGGATATACTCTGTATTTATACCATAAAGTGTATCACCTATACTTACAATTAAGATCTCATCTATCTGTAACATCTATTAAATTAGCTCAAACTCTACTCTATTTTTCCCATTGTTTTTAGCACCTTCAAGACCGTTTTGAACTCTCTTAACAATAGAGTCTTCATCGTCGCCATTAAGATGTCCAGTAACTCCGAAACTTGCTGTTATCTTCTCAACATTAGAGAACTCTGCCTCTTCAATCTGAATTCTAAGCTTCTCTGCCATATTAATAGCTCCATTAATATCAGTCTCTGGACAGATAATCATCATTTGACCACCTTCCCATCTACCAAGAATATCAACTTCTCTTGTATTTTGATTAAGAAACTTTGAGAACTCAACAATTAGCATATCTCCAGCTTTCTGTCCAAAGTCACTATTAACTTTGGATAGATCATCAACATCAAGCATAATAAGAGAGAACTTTCGTCTATATCTTGCACTTTTTGCGAGTTCTGAGCTGATAGTCTCTATAAGTTTATGTCTATTAAATAGTTTAGTCAATTTATCCGTAGTAGAAACGATTTCAAGCTCTTTATCTCTATCTGACATCTCTTTAGAAGCTGTTTTAAGGTCTGTTATATCAAAATAGAGTGTGTGTAGGAATTTTCTTTCACCCATAATAATCTCTTCAGTAAAAGTCCTGTACCACTTATTTCCACTTTCATCAAAGAGTTCTGTCTCTCCAACTGAGAAATCGACCTTATCAATAAGTTTTTTTGCCTGTTTTTCTATAAATCTGTTGGCATAGACACTTTTTTTACTCTTTATATCAGTTACCACGGAACCAAAAAGAGAGTCTTCAAAAAGCTCTTTAATTGTAGAAATATCTTTCATAGTTAAATCCTGTTTTTAATAGTGATTTCTTGTATTATAAATAATAAAGAAAAATTTTAAATCTATCTGTTTCTGAATTCTACCATATTTGAGAACCAAACAGTATGTTTTTATCTTTATAACAAACTCTCTATTCTATCCATAAAATCGTAGTTTTAAAACATTAAAGTAGTCTCTATATATAAGCCAACAGGGATAAGTATAGTTAATAATAGTGTCAAATATAGAATATGCTTACTAACTACAATCTCTTTAAAGTTTTCTACTCCAAATATCCTTATAGTAAAAATTAGTAGTATAAAACTTGATAAAGTTGAAGATAGAGCTAAACCTGATACACCCATTGGTGCTATTAAAATCATAGAAAAGAGTACATTTGCCAAAAGCGAATAAGATGCTATTTTTGCTGACTCTCTCATCTGTTCATTTGCATAGAGCCATAGAGATAGAAGTTTAGAGACTCCATAAGTTATCAATCCTATTAAATAGAGTGCTAATATTGATGAGGTGATAACTGTATCACTACTTGTAAACTCACCTCTCTCAAAAAGTAGCCATACTATTTTTTCAGAAAAGATAATCCCAATAGCCGTACTTATCGACAGCATATAGAGTAGAAACCAGAAACCATTTTTAAGCAGTGCTTTTGCTTTCACCTCATCACCACTCTTAATTAGCTTAGATATTTTAGGAAATATTGCTGTTGTTGTAGCTATTGCAAATAGTGCTAAAGGTAACTGAAAAACTCTGTTTCCATAATAGAGATAACTAACAGAGCCAACACTTAAAAAAGTAGCTAACCAAGTATCTATAAAAACTGAAATCTGTGCTGTACTATTTCCCCAGATACCAAATATAAATTTCTGATAAAACACCCCTCTATCGTCTCTGCTTCTACTCCATTTTCTCCATTTTCCAAAACCCAAAAAGAGAGGTCTTAAAGTTTTAATGTAATATAGAGCTAAAAGATGAGTTATAACTTGTAAAGCTCCTCCAATAACAACACCATAAGATAGGTAGTAGACCATACTCTCTTTTGACATATCAGCAGATAGAAGCATAGCAACTATTAGAGATAGATTTAGTAGAGATGTTGAGTATGCAGTTGTCATAAAATGCTCTCTATAATGGAGCAGTGCTGATAGAAAAGTTACTGTAAATATAAGTATCAGATATGTAAAGTTAATAGCTACAAAATCTTTTGCTCTCTCAATCAACTCCCAGCTATATCCGATAGCTATCATTTTTGTAACTGTTGCAGGAAAAAGATTTACAAAGATTGTGAGTAGTACAATCACAAACAGTAGTTGAGTAAATGTAGAAGTTGCAAATATAAAACGGTTCTTGACTCTACTAAATGATGGGATAAAAGCTTGAGAGAATGCTCCCTCTCCAAATATTCGTCTAAATAGATTTGGTAACTTAAAGGCTATAAAGAATATATCACTAAAGATATTGACTCCAAGTGTTGAAGCCATTATAAGATCTCGAAAAAAACCTGTAATTCGAGAGAATAGAATTCCACTACTATTTGTAAAGATAGCTCTAAACATTAAAACTCTTTTTAATTTTTTAAAAGATTGTAGCAGGTAAGTGAACTCTTTTAAAATAATTTTCAATTTTTCAAGAACATTATATAACTGTATAATTCCTCAAAAAGTAGATACTATCATTTAGAGAGAATAAAAACTGAGGAGTTATTTTGATAAAGATTGGAGTTGTAACAGTTTCAGATCGTGCAAGTAATGGAGTTTATGAAGATCTATCGGGCAAGGCTATTATTGATACTCTTAAAGAGTATTTAACTTCTGAATGGACACCTGTTTATAGACTTATTCCCGATGAACAGAACTTAATCGAAAATACACTTATAGAGCTAACAGATATTGAAAAGTGTAATTTAATTGTGACGACTGGTGGTACTGGACCTGCAAAAAGAGATGTAACACCTGAAGCAACTGAGGCTGTATGTCATAAAATGATGCCTGGATTTGGTGAGCTAATGAGAGCTGAAAGTCTTAAGTTCGTACCAACAGCTATTCTATCTCGACAGACGGCAGGAATTAGAGAGGGAGAAAATAGTAGTTTAATTATAAATCTTCCTGGAAAACCTAAGGCTATTAGAGAGACTCTTGATGCTGTTTTCCCTGCTGTTCCATACTGTGTAGACCTCATCGAAGGATACTATCTTGAGTGTGACGAGTCAGTAATTAAGCCATTTAGACCGAAAAAATAGTTTTTAAAATAGAAGAGCAGGTTCATCAATCTGCTCTGGAAATAGATTCTCATCAACATACTCTCTGTATGTCCCATTCTGAAATAGAATTTTCACTAAATCTCCATCAAGATGGTTATCCTTAACCATAAATGAGAGTATCTTGAATGCTTCAGAAAGCTTTTTAGGTTTCTTATACGGTCTATCGTGAGCAGTAAGTGCATCAAAAATATCTGCAATAGCAAGTATACGATCTTCAATAGTAAGTTGATGATCTTTTAAGCCTCTTGGATAACCTTTTCCATTAAGAGTTTCGTGGTGATTTGAGGCTATATCAACAAGTTTAGAGTATTTTTTAGGAATCGGTAGTTTCTCTAAAATATCGAGTGTCATTTTTGCATGACCCATAATAATATCTTTCTCTTTTGGTAAA
>Ga0193956_1001023_pt1 | contig 11659 bp, 11 predicted proteins | sample BB_7_MG_FD_140358 | JGI IMG/M metagenome (GOLD analysis project Ga0193956, IMG submission 140358) | Microbial mat bacterial communities from the Broadkill River, Lewes, Delaware, United States - BB_7_MG | ecosystem: Environmental > Aquatic > Freshwater > River > Microbial mats | place: USA...
AAAGTTAAGAATCAAAAAAGCGATCACTATCACAAAATAACAAGTGAACTTTCAGAGAAGTTTGACTTGATAGTAGTTGAAGATCTTAAAAACAAGAATATGACTAAAAAAGGTGGTTCTCGTAAAAAAGGGCTAAATCGGTCAATTCTGAATACTTCATTCTATCCCGACGAAGTCACTTTAGCATTTGTCCAGTTTCTGGAATATAAAACCTCAATGCTTAATAGCAAACAGTTTTTGAAAGTTCCTCCACACTATACAAGTAAAACCTGTTTCAATTGTGGAAATATTAATAGAGACCTAAAATTAAGTGATAGAGTTTTTAAATGCTCAGAGTGTGGGTATTCCGAACATTGGGATGTAAATGCTTCTAAGAATATTCTACAAAAAGGTCTCAAGTCTCTTGTGAACTTCAGACTATAACTGTCTCTACTGACCATAGGGAAGAAAACCTCTCAAATTCTGTAAGCAGTAGCGATAAGGTTAGTTAGGAAGCCCCCACTTCTTGACGGAGTCACTTTAGCAAAAAATCCGTTGAGGATTTTTTAAGTGGTGGGTAGTTCACTACAGTTGTTGTCTAACCCTTTCTATTTTAACTCTACTTTTAAAAGTTTTGAAAATTGGGTTGGAGATTTAATAATTATCTCTGCTCGATAAGATGAGATATAGTTTTCATCGGAAACTTGCCATATTTTATCAAACTTACTATCAGTTTCAATACCGTCAATATAGATCTTTCTTGATTCAATATTTTTTAAATCCTCTTTTTTTAGAAAGATTGTTAATTTCGCTTTTGAAAGATCTTGAGCTTTTAAAATAGGTGTTCCCATTGTTACAAAATCACCACGATTTACAAGCAGTTTTTCAATAAAAAGTCCATCTCCTGAGATAATCTTATCTTTTATAGACTTCTCAATCTGCTCAATTCTTAGTGATATATCTTGTAGTTGAATCTTATAACTTAAAGCTTTCTCTCTTAGTGATAGGTAGCTATTTTCACTACTGATAAGATCATAAAACTCTCTATCTTTCTCAAGTTGTGACTTTGTTTTTAGCTTAGATACTCTCTGATAATTCTCTCTCTTTATCTTTAGAATTTCAGACATATTTTCATAAGAGATTCTTGTAAGTTTAAAAGAGTCCTCTATAATTTTCCATTTTCGTTTAAGTTGGGCTAACTCGATTTTATCGATTTTAGAGTCTATTGTAACAATAGTTGAGTCTGATACTCTACCTTCAAACTTCTCATTAGCTGTAATAACTTTACCTGTAACATTTGACTTAATTGTATAGCTTCTAAATGGTTCAGCTTTTGAATAGTATGTTGATGCTGATAGTAGTTGTGAAAATATTAGTAAAACTGCAAATTTCTTCAAAACTTCTCCTATAATTTTTACAGTATTGTAACTTATTACAGACTTTAAAAATTTATACATAACTATTAAGTATAACTATACTAAACAGTTATGTATAAATAAACCTTTACTTGTTTTCTACCTTGAAAGTAACTATAATTCCCATATTATAGAGAGATTCCATTGTAAAGTGAGTTAATGAGTTACGATTTTATAATAGTTGGAACTGGAATAGCTGGTCTCTATTCAGCTCTAAATATTCCAGAAGATAAGAGAGTTTTAATTCTCTCTAAAAGTTCGCCTTGGGAATCGAATAGTTTCTATGCACAGGGTGGAATCTCTGTTGCTCGTGATAAAGAGGATATTTCGACTCACATATCTGATACAGTTGCAGCAGGTGCAGATATGTGTAATGTAGAGGCAGTCGAAGTTATGGTTAAGAGTAGTCGAACACTTCTTGATAGATTAATAGCAGAGGGTCTACCTTTTGATAGAGATGAGAGTGGTGAACTCCTCTACACTAAAGAGGGAGCTCACTCCAATGATCGAATTCTTCACTCTGGAGGAGATGCAACAGGACGATATATCCACTCTTTTCTACTTGAAAAGAATCCTCATAAAGTGACAACCGATCAGTTTGTTGTAGATCTACTTATTGATGATGATGTCTGTTATGGTGTAACTGTAACAGATGGTAAAAAGTTATGGAATGTCTACTCATCTAATGTGATTCTTGCTTCAGGTGGTGTTGGAGGACTGTATCAATATAGTACAAACTCAAATGCTATATCGGGAGAGATTCAAGGTCTCGCTTTTGAGAAAAAGTTGCCTCTAAAAAAGATGGAGATGTTACAGTTTCATCCTACTGTATTCTCAAAGGGTGAAAAACCTTTTCTCTTAACAGAAGCTTTAAGAGGTGAGGGTGCTACAGTTGAAGATAGTGATGGAAACCGTTTTCTATTTGATTATGATAAACGGGGTGAGTTAGCGAGTCGAGATATCGTGAGTCGAGCTATTGTAGATTATAGTAGCCGAAATAGAAAAGATGTTTTTCTATCTTTTAAGATGTTTGAGAGTGAGTGGTTTCAGAATAGATTTCCAACAGTCTCTAATAGATTAGGAAAAGAGGGCTATATAGTTCCAGAAAATAGAGTACCTATATATCCAGCTTACCACTACTCAATAGGTGGGATAGAGACAGATCTTAATGGACAAGTAAAAGGTATGAAAAACCTTTATGCTATTGGAGAAGTTGCTTCTACTGGTGTTCACGGAGCTAATAGACTTGCAAGTAACTCTCTTCTTGAAGCTCTTGTATTTGCAAAACGGGCTACAGAGTTGGCTATTAAAAGAGATATTAAACTTGAAAAAAGAGAGTTTCCTGTTATTGATGAGAGTATTGAACTTCAAGGTGACTCTGAGCTTAGAGATAGACTTCAGAAAACTATGTGGAAAAATGTTGGCATAGAGAGAAGTGAAAGTGGTTTACAAGAGACTTTTAAGTTTATTAATGAGTTATTAAATATGAAAACTGGTAGGCTCTTAAAGTTACAACTCTATACAGCTCTTGCTATTGTTGAGTCAGCTATAAAAAATAGAGTCTCTATCGGTGTACACTATCGAGTAGATCAATAGAGATTAATTTAAAGTAGTAAAAGTAGAGGGTTACTCTTATAAGAAAGCGAAAGATACGAGACAGGCTAAGTATAGATAGACGAGTTGCTACTCATTTTGACTACACAATTCCGTTAATTATAATTCCGATAGTTATCGTATCTCATCTATTAATTAATGAGATTGAACCTCTATTAGCAGAGAAACAGCTTCTATATATAGGAGTATCCCTATTTATATTTATAGGGCTTCTTCTTTTCCCTTTTCGGAAAATAACTTACTTAATACCTATATTCTACTGGTTTAATATTGTCCTTCTTATACTTGTACAGTTTATAGGTATCTCAAAACTTGGAGCAACTCGGTGGCTTGAACTCCCTTTTGTAAGCTTCTCTTTACAGCCATCAGAGATGGTGAAACCTGCTCTTATACTTATGTTAGCACATATTATTAGTAGAGATAAGCCTCAAAAAGGTGGGTATGGTCTAAAAAAATTTCTACATCTATCTATATATATTCTGATTCCATTCTCTCTAATTGTTATACAACCAGATTTAGGAACAGCACTTATTCTGTTAATAATAGGTTTTGGAATACTATTTCTCTGTGGAGTAAACTGGAAAATAACTACCTCAATAGCTATTATTTTAGGAGTTGTACTACCTTTAGGATATAGCTCATTTCTTCACGACTATCAGAAAAGAAGAGTTACACAGTTTTTAAATGAGAAACCGAGTTATCAGGTTAATCAATCAATGATCGCTATCGGTTCAGGTGGCTTATTTGGAAAAGAGATGAAAGATGCTACACAGACACAGATGAAGTTTCTACCTATTGCATCAAGTGATTTTATTTTTGCATACTTTATTGAGAGATTCGGTTTTGTAGGTGGAATGATATTAATAGGTTTTTATCTATATCTAATAGCTCATCTATTTATGTATAACTTTAGTGAGAGAGAGGATTACTTTATAAAAGTTGTAGCAGTCTCTCTATCTCTACTAATATTTCTATATATGAGTGTCAATATCTTGATGACTCTCGGTCTTGCCCCAGTGGTTGGACTTCCACTACCTATGCTATCTTATGGAGGGAGTAGCTTTATAACATTTGTAACGATGTTTACAATACTTGAAAATCTACTTATTTTTAAATTTAAATTTATGTATAAATAGCTATTTAGCCACCTGTCTCATAGAAAGCCCGACTACTCTCATCACTCTCATTCCATCGATTCTTTTCAGGTTTATCCCTAACAACTTCTCTTAAAACATCAGTAGCTTTCTCAATATCTCCATCTCGAATAGCATCTTTAATACTCATAGCTTCATCAAAATAGAGACAAGGAATCAAGTAGCCTTCAGCAGTTAAACGGATTCTATTACAGTGAGTACAGAAGTCATCACGATGAGGTTCAATAATTCCAAATCGGTAGCCATCTTTCATTCTGTAGTAGTGTGATGGTGAACCTTTCTCAATCCCCTCATCTTCAAAGCTATATTCAGCTCTAATAAGCTCTAAAATATCACTACTTTTAAGCCCTTTTAGATCACTCTTAGCGAAACTATTCTCCATATACTCAATATATCGAACAGGAATATCTCTCTCTTTTCCATACTTTAGAATATCGAGAAGCTCTGTATCATTGATACCTCTCATTGGAACTACATTAATTTTCACTTTTAGACCAACTTTAAGAGCTGTCTCAATTCCGTCAATAATGTGATCTAAAACATCTTTTTGAGCTACTCTCCAAGCTGTCTCTTTTTGAAGGCTATCGAGTGATACATTTATTCTCTTAAGACCTGCATCTTTCAGCTTCTGTGCTGTATTTGGAAGTAGATAACCATTAGTTGTCATAGCGAGATCTATATCGTTTTTATAGTTGTAAATCATCGCTATAAAACGATCTAAATCTTCTCTTAATAGTGGCTCTCCTCCAGTGATACGGATCTTGTTCACACCCTCATCTATTGCAACTTTTACAAACTGAAAAAGCTCCTCAAAAGAGAGTAGATTCTCACGAGGAGTCCACGAAAAAGGTTTCTCTGGCATACAGTATTGACACCTAAAATTGCATCTCTCTGTAACAGATATTCGTAGATAATCGACTACTCTGCTGTAACTATCTACAAGCATTAATCATACTCCTAACCTTTTTTCTCAAAATTGTATCTAATGTTTTAGAACAATTTAGAAATTACTTGCTACTTGAAGATACAAGCACATCTTCGATGACTCTATCTAAGTCACCATCTAAAATAGCTGTAACGGCACTGTAAGCTACACCACTACGACTATCTTTCACCTGTTGATAAGGGGCAAGAACATAACTTCTAATCTGATGTCCCCAACCGATATCACTCTTCTCTACTCCATCTTTTTCAGCTTTCTGTTTCTCAAGTTCAAGCTCATAGAGACGACTCTTTAGCATCTTCATAGCAGTAGCTCTATTTTTATGCTGACTTCTATCGTTTTGACACTGAACAACAACACCAGTTGGATTGTGAGTAATTCGAATAGCACTCTCAGTCTTATTTACATGCTGACCACCTGCCCCACTTGCCCGATATGTATCGACTCGAATATCTTTATCTTCAACTTCAATATCGATATTATCATCAATTTCTGGTGATATTAATACAGAAGCGAATGATGTGTGTCGTCTTGCATTACTATCAAAAGGTGATATTCTTACAAGTCTATGAACACCATTTTCACTCTTTAAGTAACCGTAAGCATTCTCACCTTTAATTAATAGAGTTGCATCTTTTATTCCTGCTTCATCACCATCTTGATAGTCGAGTATTTCAGCTTTAAATCCTCTTCTTTCTGCCCATCTACTATACATTCTAAAGAGCATTAAAGCCCAATCTTGAGACTCTGTTCCACCTGCTCCAGGGTGAATAGTTACAATAGCATTACTACTATCCTGTTCACCACTCAACATCATCTGAACTTCAGCATTCTTGATGAGGTTCTGTAACTCACCACTCTCTTCATATAGAGTCTGAATAGTCTCATCATCACCCTCATCTTGACCCATCTCATAAAGCTCTAAAGAGTCATCAAGTGCTGTTTTTACAGAACCAAAACTACTAAGCTTCTGCTCAATAACTCTCTTCTCTTTTCCAATTTTTGCAACCTCATCAGGGTTGTTCCAGAAATCTGGGCTACTCTCAATATCTTCAATCTCTTTAATTCGGCTTTCAAGTATATCAGGCTTAATAATTGCCTCAATATTCTCAACTTTTTTTGTTAAATTCTTAAGAAGTTCACTATATTCATAACTATCCATAATTAAATATATACCCCATTTTTCTGAAATTCTATTCTAATTAGTGCAAAAAATATAATTAAAATTATTAAAAAGTAGAATTTGAATATTAATAAAATAGTGCTTTATTCGAACAAAGCACTATTTGAGTGGAAATTATATAAGAGAAGCTACTGCTTCATCTATATTTTTATACTTAAATTTAAAACCTTCATCTAAAAGTTTTTGTGGAATCATCTGCTGACCATCAGTTAAAACTCGACTTCCTTCTCCATAAATTATCTGTAATACAAACTCAGGAAGAGGAAAAATAGTCGGTCTATGAAGAGCTTTTCCAAGAGCTTTTGTTAAACCTCTATTTGTTGTAGGTTCAGGTGCTGATAGATTATATATACCTTTACTATCACTATTTTCGATAATAAATTTATATGCACTCATTAAATCATCTATATGGATAAATGAGAAGCCCTGTTTTCCACTACCGATAACTCCACCTACACCAAATTTAAAAGGTGGAAGCATCTGTTTTAAAGCTCCTCCATCATCTCCAAGAACTATTCCATAACGGAAAATAGCTGTTCTAACACCTAAATCTTGAGCATCTAAGGCTCGATTTTCCCAATCTTGACACAGCTTTGATAGAAAGTCATCAGCATAATCTAAACTCTGTTCACTATGTACATCTCTATTTGAGTAGATACCAACGGCTGAAGTTGAAATAAAGAGTTGTGGTTTTATCTCAAGCTCTTTTATAACTTCAATAATTCTCTCTGTTGTATCTATTCGTGAAGAGTATAGAAGCTCTTTATAGTCCTTACTCCATCGACTAACAATAGGAGCTCCTGCAAGATTTATGATAATATTTGCACCTTCAAAAAGCTCTTTAAACTCATCAAAAACGAGTCTACTATCTTCTTTATCAACTCCTGTAACAGAGTAACCCATATTTTTTAGAGTGTGCTGAAGGTGTTTTCCTACGAATCCACTGCTACCTACTATTATAGCTTTCATCTAAAATATCTATCTTTTACATCTATAAGAGTTGTTTTTAGAGAGTCACTTCTTGTTGGTTCACCGATTGCTGAGAATTTCCATTCACCATTTTTACGATAGACTTTACCCATTATCATAGCTATATAACCAGAGAACTTAGGATCATTAGCTATATCAAATTCTGCAAAAACCTCATCGACTCTGCTGAAGTCACCTTCATATATTCTAATTTTTGCAAAAGGGATAGTTGCAAAATCCTGCCCTTTAAAGCTATTTAATACAAGATATAACTCATTAACACTCTCTGGAACAGATGGGAGGTCAATAGAGATAACTTCATTATCAAGACCATCATCACCATCAACATCACCAGTTAAGTCATCTCCACTATGTTGAATAGAGTTCTCTTTTGACTCAAGGTTTCCGTAATAGACAACATCTATAACTTCTCCACTCTCACTAAAAGCGATACAGCTACCATCAAGATCTACACTCTCGGTAGATTTTCCAAAGAAACCATCTTTCTCAATAGCACCCCAGTTTAGTCCAAGAAATACCTTTTGAAGTCTATGACCATTCTCTTTTGTTAGATCAATCTTTTGACCCTTCTCTAAACTAATCATCTCTATCTCCTCCCAAATTAATTTTTAGTTATATATTATAGTGAAATTTAACCGATAAATCTCGACCTTATCTCTAAAAACTCATCTAAGTTATCAAAGAATATATCTATAAGTTTAGGTTCAAAGTGTTTTCCTCTCTCCTCTTTAAAGAGTTTATAGATCTTGTCTAACTCCCAAGCTTGTTTATAGACTCTATCACTTCCGAGGGCATCAAAAACATCAGCAACAGCAGTTATTCGACCATATATGTGAATCTCTTCACCTTTTAGACCTCTTGGGTATCCTGTTCCGTCCCACTTTTCGTGATGCTCTAAAGATATTATTGCAGAGGCCTTGAGTAGCTCTCTATTTGAAGATTTAAAGAGATCAAACCCTTTTGTAGTATGCTCTTTCATACTCTCAAACTCATCTTTTGTAAGCTTTCCAGGTTTTAGTAGTATAGAGTCAGATATAGCTATTTTCCCAATGTCGTGCATAGGAGAAGCCATTCTAATAAGTTCAGCTTCAGGCTCTGGAATACCATATTTTAAAGCAAGTAGTTTGCTATATTCTGCGACTCTTTTAGTGTGATAACCTGTCTCTTTACTTCGACTCTCTCCAAGTTCTCCAAGTCTATCTATAATCTCTTCTTGAGTATCTTTAATCTCATTTTGAAGCTCTATTAAGTCTGATATATCTTGACGAATAGCTATATACTCTTGAATCTCACCTTTTGTATTTATAATAGGTTTAATAGTTGCATTTACGATATAAGTTGTACCATCTTTTCTACGATTTTTAACCATACCTTTAAAAATCTTTCCACTTCTAATAGCTCTCCACATAGCCTTAAAAACTGATTTTGGCATATCTGGATGTCTTATTATGTTATGGTTTGCTCCTACTAACTCTTCCCTCGTATATTTACTAACTCTGCAAAACTCATCATTTACATAGGTTATTATTCCGTGAATATCTGTCTTAGAGACTATATTACTCTCATCTACAACCTCTCTATATTGTCGTAGAATTAACTTATTCTCATCAAGTACAGATTTAAGTACTTGGTTTGTTCTATACAGCTCAAGGGATTTCTCTTCAAGAATTCTTTCTGCTTCCTCTTTAGATAATTTCTCCCTCTGCACTTTTCTAAAAAGAGTTTCGTGATCCAATTTAAACCTCCTTTTTGATATAAAAAGTTGATTTTTTATTATCTTCTGAAATTATCATAGATACTGTTGAGCTATCTTCAAAAAAGTCTAAACAGCCCTGTAAAAGTCCTTTTACTAAGTAGTGCAACTGAAGAGGACTTGAGTAGACAAGTTCTATTGAGTTATTTTCTTTTACAATATCAAACCTTGGAAATTTTGCATTTGGATATAGTTTATAAAGCTCTTCAAAGTGAAGATCATTTAAGTTTATAATAAAGTCAAAAGCACTATCTACTAAAAGAAAAGGGTTCTTATTCTGATAGATTTTTCTAAATCTTAATACTAAAGATCTAAAGGCATATTTTCCAAAAAGATAGAGTAACTCTTCACTACCTCCATTAAAATATTTAGATGAGTCATTAACAATATGATAGAGATATTCAATACCATAATTTGCACCTGAAGAGAATCCACCCATATTTGGATAATCTCTCTCTAATAATATTTTGTCAAGAATATCATAGCCAAACTCATATTCCATAAAGTCTGTAAATGTTGTAAAGATTATTCCTCTCAAACAGATCTCCCAATAATTTATTATGTTACTATAACCATAAAAACTGAAAAAAAAGATTAATTAGTTTATATTTTTATTTGAAAAGGAGACCTCTTACAAAAGAAGTCTTGAGTAGTCTATTTTTAAAAGTTATCAAATATTTTTTTTCGGCTACTTTTAACAAGTTTGTTATAACGATCACCATCAAGAGAGAGTTCTTTCTCTATCTTCTCTTTACTAACTTCATTGTAGTTAAATATAACTAATTTGTACTCTTTCTTTGTAAGCCGTCTCTTTAACATCTCTTTAATCTCCAGGTCATTAAACTTTTTAACCTCTCGATTTAGAATCTTCTCAACCAACTCTTTGAAGTTTAACTCAACTTTCACATAAAACCTTATAAATTTAAGTCACCTTTTAGAAACAGCTTTTCTGCTCTTTTAGATGCATTTTTAATTCTATCATCAATTTTCAGAATAGTAGAGTCTACCTGTAGGGCAACTTCATTAAGCCCTAAAAGTTTAAGCCCTTTAATACTCTTAATTCTTGATAGTGCTACATAACCTTGCCCAACTTCAAAAGTTTTTGATAGATCTATTTCAGCAGAGTCGAGAGTCATACCTTGAGACTTATGAATTGTTAAAGCCCAAGCAAGTCTTAAAGGGATCTGTGTAACTTTAGCCACAACCTTATCCATATCATTCTTTAGTTTCCACTCTTCAACATCAGCAGTGATTTTATGCCCTGATGAGGTTAGAACTACTGGAACACCATCATCATTAAATTCAGTAATAACTCCTGTTGTACCATTAACATACCCTTTTGGAGTGCTGTTTTTAATAAATATTACTGTTGCACCAACCTTTAAGTAGAGAGTCTCTTTAACCATAGACATTTTGTAGACTTTATCTACTAACATATCCTCACCATCTGTCTCAGCTAAAAAGCTTTTAAGAGGTGTATTAAGCTTTTCAAGTTCTGTATGGTTTACCCTATCAACATTAAAATTGTGTGTATAGAGTCTTGTAGGGGTAAAGTCTACATCAAGATCAATATTACATCTTGACTTAAGAGCTGAAAAGCTCTCATCAGATATTTTTCCTGCTCGTATATCATCTAATATATTAATTAAAACATCATTGGTTTGACGAAACTTCTCTTGTAGATAACATACATTAAACTCCAACTCTCTCCAAGCATCACTCTGCCAAGCAAATCTCTCTAACTGATGCTCTTTCTGTATCGGTGGAAGTTGAAAGAAGTCACCTGATAGTACAACTTGAACTCCACCAAAAGGTTCAAAAGGATCTTTAAAAGCTTTTAGAATCTCATCTATTGTACTGAAAAGAGTTGGTGAGACCATAGAGATCTCATCAATAATCAATACTTCCAGCTTTCTCATCTTCTTCTGATAGAACTGATTCTGTCCCAACTTATTTATAAAGGAGTCGGTAACAGTTTGACGAATACCGAGTCCAAAGTAAGAGTGAATAGTCTGTCCTCCTAAGTGAGAAGCTGCTATACCAGTAGGAGCTACAATAACAGGAGAGATCTCTTTTATATTCTCTAAGTAATCTATATACTGATTTAGTAGATAACTCTTTCCTGTTCCTGCTGCTCCAGTAATAAAGACATTTTTACCACTTTTTAGTATCTCTAATGCAGTCTCCTGCTTCATAATAGTCTCCTAAAAACTAAATTGATCTTATAGCATCATAAGCTGTATCAATCATCTTATCCATTTCGGAAAATTCTATCACATAAGGAGGCATAAAGTAGATTATATGTCCAAGTGGTCGTAGAAGAACACCGTTTTTAAGACCATATTGATAGACTTTAAGCCCTATTCTCTCTTCCCAAGAGTAGCCTTTTAACTCAATAGCACCTATAAAACCAGTCTGTCGAACCTCTTTAACATTTGGTAAATCTTTGAATTTCTCTAACTTCTCTGATAAATATTTAATCTTCTCTTGTAGGTTCTCTATCACATTCTCATTCTCAAAAATATCGAGAGTTGCATTTGCTGCCGAACAGGCTAAAGCATTTCCAGTGTATGAGTGTGAGTGTAGAAAAGATTTCTGAAGTTTATAGTCACAGTAGAAAGCAGAGTA
>Ga0193956_1001030_pt1 | contig 11636 bp, 10 predicted proteins | sample BB_7_MG_FD_140358 | JGI IMG/M metagenome (GOLD analysis project Ga0193956, IMG submission 140358) | Microbial mat bacterial communities from the Broadkill River, Lewes, Delaware, United States - BB_7_MG | ecosystem: Environmental > Aquatic > Freshwater > River > Microbial mats | place: USA...
GAGGGTAATTTTTTATATTTTGTTTTCTTTTTTTAACTTTCTATAAAAAGAACTATGAAGAACTTCAACTTCTTCTTCCTCTTTATATCCTGTTACCATACTATGTATCGCACCTTTAATAGCAAATACTGACATATAAATATGTACTAAAAATAAGATAACAACAGCAGCTCCTAGTACATTATGTACTATTGCACTTCCTCTTAAAAAGTCAATTTGAGATATTCCATATTCAACTAAAATATCAAGTCTGAAGTCTTGGAAGAACATTGCTGCTCCTGTTCCAATCATCACAAATCCACCTAATGTTGCTAACCAGTACCATGTTTTTTGTCCAGCATTGAACTTTCCAGCAGGTACAGGGTTTTTATTTTTATTCAGATATCCACCAACAATCATTAACCATTTGATATCATCCCAATGTAAAAACATTGATTTTAACCACATGAAGAACATTGGTACAACACTAATTATAAATAGTAATGTAGATATTGCATGAATCTCTTTACAAGTTCTTACAAACTCTCCACCACCAAAAGTAGAACCAAACATCATTACAAGTCCTGTTGGTATAATTAATATAAAAGCTATCGCTGCAATTGCGTGAACTATTCTATTAAACAGGGTAAATATATATATCTTTTTTCTATCGTGAGAAAAAATCATTGGACCAATTACTAAGTAATGTAAAAAGAATACCGCTGGTACTCCAAGTATAATACCTAGAAATAATGGTTTAAAATATGTACTTTGTAATAGTGTAAAATAATATCCTAGATGTAAAGACTCTTTTTGGTCATACCCTAAGATACTTGTTATTAAATCCTTACCCCATATTGCACTATCAGCATTAGCACCAAAGGCTAATGTTGATAGTGTTATGATTGCTAGGATAATTTGTTTACTTTTCATAATCATTCCTATATTTTTGATCCGTACGCAACACCCCAACCGTAAGGTTGTGTTTTAACTCCACGACCAACTGATAATACTCTTTCTCTATATACTTTAGAGATCTCTTGAGAATCACCAACCAATAGTGCTTTTGTCGAACACATAGAAGCACAAACAGGTACTTTACCCTCTGCCATTCTATTTTGACCATATTTTTCTCTCTCTTCATGAGAGTTAGTTTCTTCAGGACCACCTGCACACATAGTACATTTATCCATTGCACCTTTGATACCAAATGCTCCATCTTGTGGAAATTGTGGTGCACCAAAAGGACAAGCATATAAACAATATGCACAACCAATACAAGCATCTTTATCATGAAGAACAATTCCGTCTTCTCTGATATAGAAACAATCTACTGGACATACTTGCTCACAAGGAGCATCTGTACAATGCATACAAGCAATTGATAAAGAGTATTCTAATCCAGCAATACCCTCATTCATTGTTACAACTTTTCTTCTATTTATACCTGCTGGTAGTTCGTGTGCTTCTGCACAGGCTACTGAACAACCATCACAAGCGATACATCTGTCATCATCACAGAAAAATTTTAATCTAGCATTTTCACTCATTTCCAACTCCTACGCAAATTCTATTCGACACAATCCACCTTTAGTCTCTGGGATTTGTGTAATAATGTCATAACCGTAGTTAGTAACAGTGTTCGCACTTTCACCCGTAGCATAAGGTTTTGTACCGCTTGGATATTTGTGAGATAAATCTTCACCTTGGAAATGTCCAGCAAAATGGAATGGAATAAAAATTCTATCTTCACTAACAGAGTGCGAATATTTAGCTTTAACTTTAATCTTCGTACCTTCTGGTGAGTGAATCCACATCATTGAACCATCTCTAATACCATATCTTCCAGCTAAATCAGGATTAATACTACAGAACATTTCAGGTGTTAATGCAGCTAGATATTTACTAGCTCTATTTTCCATACCTGCACCATTCATATTTACTAGTCTTCCTGTAACTAAGTTGATTGGGAACTCTTTAGACCAATTTTTCTCAGTTTGCTTGCTTTTATATTGAGTATCAACTCTATAATGATTACCTTTATCCTCGTATGAAGGATATTTTTTCACTAGATCTTCTCTTGGTGAATGTAAAGGTTCTCTATGCATAGGGATTTGGTCAGGGAATGTCCATACTTTAGCTCTAGCTTTAGCATTTCCATAAGGAGCCATACCTTGTTCCATACATTTTTCAGCAATAATATTTGATGTATCAACTTTCCAGTTTTTACCAATTCTTTTCTTCTCATCAGCTGTAAGCTTGATTCCAAGAACTTTTTCAATATTTTTAGCGTTGATTTCAGGATAACCATCTTTATTTGAAGATGCTTTAGGAGCACTCCCTTTTCCAGCTAGTAAATCATGTCCATCATGCTCTAGTCCAAATCTATTTCTAAATCCCATACCACCTTCTTTAACACTTCTGTTAATGTTGTATAGTAATGGAGAACCACCATGAGTCTCAGTCCATACAGGCCAAGGAAGACCATAGTATTCACCTTTCATCTCACCGTATCCACGTCCAGAAATTTGATCAAACATATGCCAGTTTTTAGTATGCTTTTTGATTCTTTCAGCTGTCCAACCAGTTAAACCAATAGTTTTAATGATTCTTGCGATTTCATCTGTAGCATCTTCAGGCCATTTGTAATCTTTTTTATTCTCTTTAACTTTCATACCAGCAGTAAACTGATCATAAAAACCAAGTCTTTTTGCTAATTCAAACATAATGTCTTCATCTGTTTTAGATTCATACATTGGTTCAACTACTTTTGATCTCCATTGTGCTGATCTATTTGTAGCAGTTACAGAACCTGAAGTTTCAAATTGTGTAGCAGCTGGTAAAATAAATACATCATCTTGTTTATCAGTTAAAATAGCAGCTTCATTTACAAAAGGATCACAAAGAACTAACATCTCTAAGTTATCAAGACCTTCTTTTACTTTAGCTTGCTGTGCAATTGAAGTAATACCATTACCCATTACAAAAAGATTTTTCAGATTAGTTCCACCGTTATGAATTTTATCATTTCCGTTTTTACCATCTAAAACACCTGCCCACCATCTAGAAAGTGTGAACCCTTTTTTGTTCATCCACTCAGGAGCTGCAAATCTTCCTTTTAACCATTCATAATCCACACCCCACGACTTAGCGAAGTATTTCCATGAACCATCACTTAATCCATAGTACCCTGGTAATGTGTGTGAAAGACAACACATATCTGTAGCACCTTGAACATTATCATGACCTCTTAAGATGTTTGTTCCACCACCTTCTTCACCCATGTTTCCAAGAGCAAGTTGAAGTATTGGAGCAAGTCTTGTATTAGAACTTCCTACTGTATGTTGAGTTAGACCCATAGCCCAAATCAATGTACCTGGAGTAGATTTTGCATACGCTTTTGTAACTTGAATCAGCTGATCAGCTGGAACACCAGTTACATCCTCTACTTTTTTAGGATTCCATTTTTTTGCTTCTTCCATAACGTCATCCATACCATAAACTCTATCGTTTATGAACTTCTCGTCATGCCAACCATTTTTGAAAATAAGATGTAGCATTCCATACATAAATGGAATATCAGTACCTGGTCTTACTCTACAATAATGATCTGCTTTAGCAGCAGTTTTTGTAAATACTGGATCAACAACAATAATTTGTGCGTTGTTTCTCTCTTTTGCTTTTAAGAAATGTTGAAATCCAACTGGGTGATTAACCGCAGGATTTGCTCCAAAAATAATAATTGCTTTCGCATTTTGAACATCACCTAAAGAATTTGTCATAGCGCCATAACCCCATGTATTCGCCACACCGGCGACTGTTGCACTATGTCAAATTCTAGCTTGATGATCTATATTATTCGTCCCATACATTGCAGCAAATTTTCTAAAATAATATGCTTGCTCTGTACTCATTTTTGCAGATCCTAGGAACATCGCTGAGTCAGCTCCCACTTTCTCGTGAGCAGATTTAAGTTTATTTGCGATTCTGTCTAATGCATCATCCCAAGATAATCTTTTCCATTTTCCTGCTTCTTTAACCATTGGATGTTTAAGTCTAACTTCTGATCGAACCATATCGATCATGTCAGCACCTTTACAACAATGACCACCTAAACTAATAGGGTGATCTTGGGCAACATCTTGTCTTACCCACACACCATTTTGCACTTCAGCAATAATACCACATCCTACAGAACATGCAGTACAGATAGTTTTAACTTTAGTTGAACCAGGGAAAGGATTCTTAATCTCTTCGCTCGTTGCAGCTCTTGTTACACCATCATTAGCCAAAGCACTAGTTGCACCAAAAGCAGTTGCGACAGCAGCCATTTTTAAAAATGATCTTCTACCTACATTTGCTTTTAGTGAATCATACGTACTTGTTGACATACTTCTCTCCTAATTTTCTGTTATAAAGCTTGTTTGTAAAAATCTTCCCAAGCTTTAGTTTTTTTATAAAGAATCTCTTTCTTTGGAGACTTCCCTATTACAACACCATTTGAAAGTGAATCTACATTTTCACCCTCTGACTTAGCCAATACAGCAGTCGTACCCAATACAGTACTTCCCGCTACAAGCATCGCTGTCTTTTTTGCAAAATTTCTTCTTTCCTTTTGCATAATTGACCTCCTTAAAAAATAGTAGCCACTCTAGAATGGAATATTCTAAAGAGACTTAAATAAAAAAATATTCTTCTCTTATTTAAATCTCTTACTACTAATACGCAATATAGATGATGACTAAATGTCATCCTCTACATCATATGCCATATTGATTGGGCATGATTCATTTTCTTCTTTTTTTGGACCTTGAGCTCTTAATAATTTATTTCTAGCTCTTCTTTCTTTCTCTGCATCAGAAATATCAGTATCACATGATGCTGATTCAACAACTCTTTGTTTCTTTACATATGCAGGCTTCGAAACTTCTAAATAAAGTCTCTCTAGTGTTATAAATGAATTTAGAACAACTACTATATCTTTAAAAATAACAGTATTTTCATGTTCATACAATCCTCTTGCAAACTCATCAACAAAGTTATTTAAAATTTGCTCAAAAATACAATGTGCTGTATTTTTATATTCTACTTTTCCATCAGAAATCTCTTGTGCTAATTCACTTAATACAGCAAAAATAAATCCAACATGATCTTCATAATCAGTACATGTTTTTTCATCTCTTCTTATTTTTGTTTTAGCTAAAAAATTTTGCATCTCTACTCTTTTTTTACCACTTTCAATATGTTCATCATAATAAGAAGCAGTAGCAGGTACAGTTGTACTTTCTGGTGAATGAAAGATATCATCAAATTCTGATATAAATTCAACATTTGAATCTGATTTTATTACTTTTGATAAATTTGTAAGAGCAACACCTGTTGCATCATCTAGTGGATTTTCTTTTAGTATATTAATTAAATTTGATAATTCAAAATATTTTGTATTATCTGCTGAGAAAATAAAAAATCTTGAAAACATAGCATAATATAGAGATCGAGATTTATTTATCTTTTGTTCATCCATTATGTAGTCCTTTTTTGTTTTTTTAAGAATGGTCAATTTTTCTTTACCATATTGTAAATTCATGTACTTTAAAACTAACTTAACTGAAAAAGCCAAAACTGCCACATTTGTACTAAAACAGTACTCTTTTCCCTCTTTTTCAAGAGGTACAATTATAATTTTTTATTATCATATTTAGAGTAAGTATTTTTCTGTTAATTTATCTATTTACCTTAATATAAGGGATTGTTTAATATTCTTTTTGAGCATATTAAATAAATAAGTTTTATTTGGTAAACTTTTTTTTACTAAAATTGGATTAATTTTAAAAGAAAATATAAATTTCAAAATTTATTTCTTTTTGTAAGCATTTTATTAAAAATTCTTAGCAATTTAAAAATATTTTTTTTAGATTTTTTAATTTATAGATTTCTATAAAAAAATTTTGCGCAAGTAAGATAAGTATTAGCTATAATAATTTGTTCAATTTATCAAAAAAGCACTCTATTTTATATGTTTTAATATAATATTTTATTATATTAAAAATTTACTAATTAGTTAATTTTTAGCACAAAATACATTGAAATATTTTAGAAAAATATGGGATATAAAAAGTCTAGTTTATATAGGAGTAATATAGTCTTATTTGAGTTTGGAAAAGTACCTTACCTCATCACATAATGAGGAGATAAGGTAGGATAATAAAAGTCCTAAAAGAGACTTTAAAAAATAGATATTATAAAGCGCCAACTTTATTATTATAGGCATCAGGATTTTGTCTAAAACTCTGCATCATAACTTTTGGTTTACAGGTCTCACAACAATACAAAGTTCTCTCTTTAATTGGGTCTGATGCAAAGATTGGAGACATCATTTTTGCAATCTTTTCTACAGCTTTTGTTGTGGCAAACTCTTTACCACACTCGATACAGGCATATAGTGTATCTTTTGCCAATAACTGTTCTGTAAACCACATAGGATTTAATTCCAATGTATCTTCTTGCAAACTTATACACTCTTTTTCAGGACAAGAAGCTAAACAATATCCACATGATGTACAAACAGATGGGTTGATTCGTAATGAATTATCGCTTACATTTGCTACTAAAGCATCTACATTACATGCAGCCACACATGATAGACATAAGGTACAGGCATCTTCATTTACTTGAATCTTTCCATAGTGAAGATGTTCTCCTGTATTTACTACACCATAATCTTCTTCGCCAACAATATTTTTTAACCTTAATGAGAATATCTCTCTTTTTTTAGTATTTACTTGATTGATTGTATATCGTGAATTTTCAACAAAATCAACCTCTTCTAAAGCCAACACTAGCTCTTCTTTTGTCATAGCAAGATAGATAGCTTTTTTATTGTATCTTTTCTTATAAACATCATTTAGTATTTGAATAGTATCTTTTGTACCTTTTGAAAGGAAGTCTGAGTAGAATATCACACTACTACCACTCTCTTGTAACAGAGTCAATAATGATGCTTCATGTAAGAACTTCTCACCCTCTATTGCAAATGGAAGAACATTTTCTTTCAATGATACATCAAGACTATCTAAGTCCATTTTTTCAGGAATAACTAAAGGGATACTTCCCTTGTACAATTTACTCATCTCAAATAAAGAATCTCTATTTGTGGGAGCATAATCTAAAGCACCACTTGGACAAACAGATATACATCCACCACATCCATGACAATCAATTTGAGAAAATTCTAAGTGTTTTTTATCATCAACTTTGATAATTGCAATTGTAGGACAAACCTCTTCACACTTACCACAAGTTTCTTCTCTTCTTTCATGATACTGACAAATAGTATTATCATATGTAGTGAACTTTTTATATTCAAATTTTTCTACATTTGCTCTAAGAGTTGTTAGTACCTCATCTAAAGATGTTTCATTTGGGTCTAATGTTCCACTTTGATTTACTGCCATTGGTGTAGCATCGTACCAAACAATTTGATCGACATTAAGAGTAACATCGTTACTACTTCCATCAACAATAACGCTTAAGTTTCCAATATGTCCAGAGATTGACTTAACAATATCAGCTGTTACATTCCAAACATCAAATTCATCATCTTCTACTTTTGATAAAAAAGCTTCTGATTGAGCTTCATCACCAACAATTAAAACTTTATTTGAAACCTCTTGAGTATAAGATATATCTTCTGCATAATCAAATCTAATAGCATTTAATTCATATAATTTTTGTACATTTTGTATTTTTTTTGAAAATGAATCTTGAGAGTTTTTGATATAAAAGTCAATCTCTCTAGCAAAAACTTCTGATTTTACATCTTTTGAGTTAGAAACTATGAAACTAGCATCATCTATTTCATCCAAAGTAGATACTACTTTAATAGTTTCACTAAGAGGAAATTCTAAACCTTTTTCATTAAAATAAACATATTCTTCCATTTTATTATCCTTTTGGTAAAAAATATTTTACCATTTTAAGAAAAGATTACTTAATTATGGATTAAAACATCTGTTTTATTTAACTTACATTTAATATTAATATAGTATTTTTATCAAGGAATTTAATTTTACATAAAAGAGGATAAGTTAGTTTGAAAAAAACAATATTTATTATAAGCCTATTGGCCTTAACATTATCAATAGTCTTATTTATACTTAAAGATGAAGTATACACCAACAATACAATTGTATTTGGAGCTTCTCTACCAAAAACAGGAATTATGAAAGACTTAGGAAAAGACGTAGAATACGGTACTAATGCATATTTTAAATATGCAAATGATAACAATCTTCTAAAAAATAAAAAAATAAAATTTATCACACATGATGATAAGTATGAACCAGAATTAACAAAAAAAAATATAAAACAATTGATCAACACAGATAAAGTATTCGCACTATATGGTTTTGTAGGTACGCCAACAGTTGAAAAAATCTTACCAATTATCAAGAACACAAATATCCCTTTTATAGCCCCTTTTACAGGAGCATCTTTTTTAAGAGAAAAAAAGCACAAAAATATTATAAACTTTAGAAGTAGTTATTTTGAAGAGATTGAAAAAATAGTTGCTTATTTACATGATGTCAAAGGTCTCAATAAATTTGCAGTATTTTACCAAAACGACAATTATGGAGAAGAGGGATATATTTCACTCATAAAAGCACTGGAAAAAAGAAAATTAAAACTAACAGCAGATGGAACATACAAAAGAAACACTCTTTCAATACGACATGCTTTTCAAGAGATGAAAGATAGTAAACCAGAGGCAATCATAATGGTTGGAGCATATAAAGCAAATGCTTTGTTTATCAATAAAGCAAAAAATGATGAAAACTTTAAAGATACTATTTTTTGCAATATCTCTTTTGGTGTTATAGACACAATCATAAAAAATACTAATGATACAAAAAACTTATTGTTTTCACAAGTAGTTCCAAGCTATACAAATACGGATATTCCAGTAGTTAAGGAGTATCAAGAGATTATGAAAAAATACTGCCCTGATGTCAAATACGGTTTTATATCATTTGAGGCATTTCTTGCCGCAAAAGTAGTAGTAAATACTTTGCAGAATATGAAAGGAGATATCACAAAAGATAAATTCTTAACGCAAATAAAAAAAGTGAAAAAGAATGTAATCAATGGTCTTAATATCAGATATCAAAACTCCCAACTTTTAAATAGTGTTTATCTCTTTGAATATCAAGATAAACAATTTCATGAAATAAAATGGAAAAGATAAACATGCTAAAAAAAATATTTTCTTATTTTGATAATATATCATTCTCTTACAAAACTAACTTCTTAATATTTATTATAACTACAGGGATGATTGGGATTACAATATTATCAGAAGTTTCCATTTTTTCTCTAAAACATGATTTTAACAATCTTTTTGAAAAAAGAACAAAATCACTTATAAAACTTGAAGAACTAAAAGATACTTACAATGTAAATATCTATGATACTTTTTATGATATTCAAAAAGGAAATATCCCGTATGAACATGTAACAGAAGTTATAACTTTAGCAAAACAACTCATAGATAACAATTGGAACACATATAAAGAAAAACTTGTAAATAAAGATTATGAACCATCATATCTTAGCTCTATTGTTTCAAAAATTTATCCTATTTATTATGTTCCAAAAAACAATATCTTACAAAAAAGAACTATAAAGAATATTGAAAAAAAGATAACAACTATCAATAAACTTATGAGCAAAATTTTATTATCACTTATAAACAATAAAAAATCTGGAGCAAATGAACTAGTTGATACATTGTACATAGAGATTAATTCTATCAATACATATATCACGAGTCTTATTAACTATGATTTAAAACTAGCAATCAATGAAAAAAATAAAACAGATGAAATTTTTGATATTGTTATAATAATTTCAATCATATCTATTATATTTATCTTTTTATTTAGTATCATTTTATCCGTAATCATTATCAATAACTTTAAAAAACTACATAACTCCTTAGAATATAAAGTTGATAAAAAAACAACCCAATTACAACAACTTAACAATTCTCTAGAAAAGAAGATTACGATAGAAGTAACAAACAACAGAAAAAAAGATATCATCATGTTCCAACAAGCAAAACTTGCAGCAATGGGGGAGATGCTTCAAAATATTGCACATCAATGGAGACAACCATTGGGAAGTTTGACTATGATTATTCAAAGCTTTCAAACAAAAATGAAACATGGAAAACTTACCAATGATTTTATGGATAGAAAAGTAAGTGATGCACTGCTACTATCAAGCAATATGTCAAATACTCTAGATGATTTTGGAAACTTTTTTAATCCAAACAAAGTAAAGACGAGATTTTTATTAAAAGATTGTATAGAACATTCCCTTGAATTATCAAAATATCTTTTGGAAAAAGAACAAATATCATTTTTCCTTTTTATTAAAGACGATATCAATATAAATGGCTTTTACAACGAACTTTCTCATGTATTTCTAAATATAATTAGTAATTCAAAAGATGCCTTGATACAAAATAATAAAGATTCTGATAAAATTATACATATAATAATAAAAAAGATTCATGATCGCGCACAAATAATCATGATAGACAATGGTGGAGGAATATCTGATAATATTATACAAAAAGTATTTGAACCGTATTATACAACTAAATATAAGGACTCAGGTACAGGAATAGGACTATATATGTCAAAACAAATTATTGAAAAACATATGCTAGGAACTATATCGTGTAGAAATGTAAAACATAGATTAGGGACAAGAACACTTCACAATGGAGTTAAATTTATTATAAATATACCAATGGAACAAAAGGATTAAAATGGAAGCTAAAGATTTAGATATACTACAAAATTTCAATATTTTATATTTAGAAGATGACCAAAATTTAAGAGGACATACTTCAGATGCATTAGAAGATTTCGTAAACACAATTTATCCAGTAAGTACTTCAAAAGAAGCATTAGATATACTACAAAATAATAAAATAGATGTAATAGTATCTGATATTCTATTAGAAAATGAAAATGGTATAGAGTTTTTAAAACAACTCAAAGAGGAAAAAAATATTAATATTCCTGCAATTGTAACAACAGCACATGCAGATACAAAATATCTGCTAGATGCAATAAAACTAAAAGTTGAAAACTATATTATAAAACCAATTAATATAAATGAACTTCTTGATACATTATATGCTACTCTTTTACCTGTATTTCAAGAGACACAAATACAAAAAAACAACAATATTATCAAAACTATCTCAGCAATCACAGATAGTAAGCAAGTAGAAGTGATAAATTATATTTTTGATAACCTTAGTAATGATAATATTTTTATAGGTTCATATAGTGATATTATGATGGAAGTAAATATATCAAAACCAACACTTATCAAGTTATTTAAGGAGCTTTCAAACAAAGAGATAGTTACAAAAGTTCAACACAAGACTTACAGATTTGATGAACAAGCATTAGAAAAGTTATCATAGATAATTCCCTTGCATATCTAGATTTTAGGTACAGCAATTCTAACTCTAACTTAACACCTAGTTCACAAACGGCTCCATGTCGATATTTTCATTGGTCTGGCGGGAGAGTAGAATAAACTCCAATAATTTATCAAAGCTTTTAAACTTAAACATA
>Ga0193956_1001031_pt1 | contig 11631 bp, 8 predicted proteins | sample BB_7_MG_FD_140358 | JGI IMG/M metagenome (GOLD analysis project Ga0193956, IMG submission 140358) | Microbial mat bacterial communities from the Broadkill River, Lewes, Delaware, United States - BB_7_MG | ecosystem: Environmental > Aquatic > Freshwater > River > Microbial mats | place: USA...
AATTGAAATTATTATAATACTTTATCCATACATTTTACAATAAATACCTTCTTTGTATTAAAAACATAAAAAACATAACAATAAACAAACTCAATGCTTTCATAAAATATTTCTTATTTTTAATTATTAATTCTTAAATTACTTAGATTTAACCTAAAAAAATAAAAAAATGCAAAAATTATTATTACTTGGCGACGAGGCAATAGCACAAGGAGCTTTAGACGGAGGAATGTCTGGAATATATGCATATCCCGGAACACCATCAACAGAAATAACAGAGTATGTTCAAAAGAACAAATATGCGAAGGAAAATAATATTCACAGCGACTGGTCGGCTAATGAAAAAACAGCAATGGAGTCCGCACTTGGAATGTCGTATGCAGGCAAACGAGCAATGGTTTGCATGAAACATGTAGGACTAAACGTTGCCGCAGACGCCTTTATGAACTCTGCAATAACAGGAGTAAACGGAGGCTTGGTAATAACAGTTGCCGACGACCCTTCAATGCACTCTTCTCAAAACGAGCAAGACTCTCGTTTTTATGCTAAATTTGCAATGATACCTGTTTTAGAACCTTCTAACCAGCAAGAAGCATACGAAATGGCTTATACAGCTTTTGAACTTTCGGAAAAATTTAACGTGCCAGTTATGATAAGAATAACTACACGACTTGCACACTCTCGCTCAGGCGTTACAGTTAATTCGCAAAAAGCTGAAAATAAGATGGTTTTACCAGAAGACAGACAACAATTTGTTCTACTACCATCAATAGCCAAAGTGCAATACCGAAAACTTATTAACGTGCAGCCAAAACTTGAAGAAGCTTCTGAAAAATCAAAATATAATAAATATATAGATTCTGAAAATAAAAAACTTGGAGTAATTGCTTGCGGATTAGGTTATAATTATTTATTAGAAAATTTTGAAGAATCAGAAATTCCATTTCCAGTAGTAAAAGTTAGTCAATATCCAATTCCTCGCAAATTTGTTGAAAAAATAATAACAGAATGCGACGAAATATTAGTTTTAGAAGATGGTTATCCTGTTGTAGAAGACGACCTTAGAGGATTTATGCACAATAAAAAAATAAAAGGTCGCTTGTCGGGAGCAATTCCAAGAGACGGAGAGCTAAACCCTAATATTGTAGCAAAAGCTGTCGGACTTGCAGACACTTACGGCACAGATTCTCCTAATTCGCTAAAAGGAAGACCACCACAAATGTGCAAAGGCTGTGGACATATTGATGTATATGAAGCCTTAAATGAAGTTGTTGCAGAAATTGGAGAAGGACGAGTATTCTCAGACATAGGTTGCTATACGCTTGGAGCATTAGCACCTTTTAAAGCAATTAATACATGTGTAGATATGGGAGCATCTATAACAATGGCAAAAGGTGCAGCCGACGCAGGACTAATTCCAGCCATTGCAATGATTGGAGATTCTACGTTTACACACTCGGGCATGACCGGACTTTTAGACGCTGTTATGGAAAATACTCCTATAACTGTAATAATTTCAGATAATTCCACTACCGGAATGACTGGCGGACAAAAATCTCATGCAGAAAACAGAATTTTTGATATTTGCAAAGGACTTGGAGTTCATCCAGACCACCTTAGAACTGTTGTGCCACTAAAAAAGAACCACGAAGAAATGGTTGCTATAATGAAAGAAGAATTTGCTTACAACGGACTATCAGTTATTGTGCCAGTTAGAGAATGTGTGCAAACGGCATCACAAAAAGCAAGAGCAAAAGTTGCTACTAAAAAATTATAATAAAATATGTTTCTAAATTGTTACTAAGAAAAACTAACAATTCAATAATAAAAAAATATGAAAAAAAATATAATACTTGCAGGAGTAGGAGGACAAGGAATTTTGTCTATTGCTGCAACAATAGGAATGGCTGCTATAAGTGGGAACATAAATATCAAACAGTCAGAAGTTCATGGAATGAGCCAAAGAGGTGGAGATGTGCAATCTCACTTGAGATTATCTGACAAACCAATAGCCTCTGACGTAATTCCAAAGGGAAAAGCTGATATAATTATATCAGTAGAACCAATGGAGGCTTTAAGATATTTGCCATACTTATCTAAAGATGGCTGGCTAATTACCAACTCTAAACCATACAATAATATTGCAGATTATCCAGAAGTAGAAGAGCTTATGGCAGACATCAAAAAAATAAAAAACCATATTATTATTGATGCCGAAGAAATTGCAAAATCCATAAAATCACGAAGGTCATCTAATATTGTTATGCTTGGAGCAGCGTCTCCTTTTTTAGACTTATCAATGGAATTACTTGAAGAAGGCTTGAAACAAATTTTTGGACGCAAAGGCGAAGAAGTTGTAAATGTAAACATTGAAGCTCTGCGTCTTGGCAGAAAATTCACAGAAGAGAATATGTAAAACAAAACTGTCAGACAGAAAATTCACAGAAGAGAATATGTAATACAAAACTGTCAGACACTTTAAAAGTGTCTGACAGTTATTAGTTTAGTATTACAACAAATTAGTTTTTTAAATAATATTTCCAACTACTCGAATAGTCAGAATTATACAATATTACCGCATCTTCGTTGTATGGGTCTAATTCAATATGATATTTTGTTCCACTAAGTGTATAGCTTATTGCTTCGTCAGAACTGTAAGTAACATCTGCCTCTGTCCAATCTGACTGGCTATTGTTTTTCATCCAAACTTGAACTTGATATCCACTAAATCTTAGGTATAGTTGGTAAATTACTCCTGTATTTACATCAGAATAAAGATACTCAACATCGTAAGAGTCTTGTGCCTGTGCTGTGTTTGTGCTAACTAAAAGAGAGCCTGTTATAACAAACAGAAATGCAAAAATAAAATTTTTCATGCTTTTTTTGGTTTTAAAGTTTATAAATTATTAAATAATATATTTCATTGAAAAAAATCAAAATATATTTTTAAATAAACGTATTTTTGTAAAAAATGTTTCATAAAAAAGCATTAATAAACAAAACATTTCATATCGTCCTTTTTATTAGTTAGTTATAAATAAAAAAATTAAAAATCTAAATTAAATTTTTGCTGCAACTTTGTAAGATTTGGATTTTTTTCGTTCAAATATTTATACTTATCTGTATTAGAATAAGGTCGTGTGCTTTTTGTTGCTTGTTCTGATATTGTTATAATTAAGTCAATATTATTATTTTGCAATTCTCTTTTCAAAAAAGATACTGCTTCTCCTTTTATTTTTTCCAAGTTGTCTTTCTGTAACTGATTTATTATTTCCAGTTGTAAAGTAGTTTCATTTTTGAGAGTTGGCGTATAAGTTTTTAAACTACTATAAAGTCTTGGTGCATTTTTTTTAGATTCAGCATATTCTAACCATTTTGCTTTAACTTCCGACTCTACAAGAGGCTTATTTGCAAATGTTTCGTAAACTGCTGCTTTTTCTTCAACAACATTTACTTTTTTCGTAGGAGCTTCAACTTTTACATTCATTGCATCTTTTATAGAAAAAGAGTTTGATTTTTTTTCTACAACAGGTTTCTTTGCAACTTGCTCAGCTGTATTTTGAGCAGTATTTTTATTTATGTTTGTATCGTTATTAACTGCTTGTTTTTGAGTAGCTTGCATTTGCACATTTTCAGTATTTTGCTTTTGTATAAATTGCAAAATATTATTCAATTTCATCAATGTAAGTTCAACAAGCAATCTTTTATTTTTTGCCATCTTATATTGCACATCGCATTGGCTTGTTATGTTAAGTGCCTGATAAAGAAATGCCACCGATGCCTTCTGACTTTGAGTTTTATATCGTTCTTTTATTGATGCACCAATTTCTAAAAGTTCCAAAGTTTTTGGCTCTTTGGAAACCAGCAAATCTCTAAAATGCTCGCTCAGTCCGTTTACAAAATTAAGAGAATCAAAGCCTCTGTTCAAAATTTCGTTGTAAGTTATTAAGGATTCTGTATAATTTCCTTCCAAAAAGTTGTCTGTAAGTTTAAAATAATATTCATAATCCAGAACATTCAAATTATCAATAACTTTTTCGTAGGTAATATCCGTGCCAGAGAAACTTGCTATTTGGTCAAAAAACGAAAGAGCATCACGCAACCCCCCGTCAGCCTTCTGTGCCACAACGTTTAAGGCTTCTGGCTCGGCATTAAATCCTTCTCGTTCGGCAATTCGTTGCAAATGCTCGGCAATATCTTGAACCTTAATACGATTAAAATCAAATATTTGACAGCGAGACAAAATTGTTGGCAAAATTTTATGTTTTTCGGTAGTTGCCAAAATAAAACGTGCGTGTGCAGGCGGCTCTTCCAAAGTTTTCAGAAAAGCATTAAAAGCCGCAGACGAAAGCATGTGAACCTCATCAATAATATATACGCTATATTTTCCAATTTGTGGAGGAATCCTCACTTGGTCAATCAGGTTACGAATATCCTCAACAGAGTTGTTAGACGCAGCATCAAGCTCGTGAATATTGTAGGAGCGAGAACTTTGGAACGCTTTGCACGATTCGCATTCTCCACAGGCTTCGGTTTCCGAAGTGCGATTTTGACAGTTGATAGTTTGTGCAAAAATTCTTGCACAGGTAGTTTTTCCTACTCCACGAGGTCCGCAAAATAAATAGGCATGTGCCAACTTATTTGCCTTTATTGCATTTTGCAAAGTTGTGGTTATAGAACGCTGACCTACAACACTTTCAAATGTATCTGGACGATATTTCCTTGCTGATACTATAAAATTCTCCATAAAAATTCTAATATTAAATTTTCACAAATTTAAGATAATTTTATATTTTTGCAAAAATTATTTTGTTGTGTTTGATTTTTAATTTAAGATTTTTAACTTATCATTGTTTTTGTTTAGATAATTATTTAATAATTAAAAACTTAACCAGCAAAACTAAACCTTTTAAAATATGTATAAAAAAATATTAGTTTTTTTAATAACACTTCTTTTTTCGTCTCAAATTTTTTCGCAGTCAAACTATCCTAAAAACGAATTTTGCCCTCCTCTTGATATAAAATTATACTTATCAGGAAATTTTGCAGAGCTTCGTTCAAATCATTTTCACTCGGGGGTAGATATAAGAACGCAAGGCATTGAAGGTAAGAATATTATTTCAATTTATGACGGCTATGTTTCTCGCATAAAAATTTCGCCTTGGGGCTTTGGAAATGCCTTATATATCACACATACAAATGGTTACACTTCGGTGTATGCACATTTGCAACAATTTAGTCCAGAAATTGCCCAATACATTGAAAACAAGCAATATGAAAGGCAAGAATTTGCAATGAACCTGTATCCCAACCCCGACGAATTTCCTGTGAAAAAAGGACAAATTGTTGCAATTTCTGGAAATTCGGGACGTTCTTTTGGTCCTCACTTGCATTTTGAAATTCGCAATAAAGACGACGAACCTGTTGATCCAATGCTTTTTGGCTTTGATGTTAGAGATGATATTAAACCTGAATTTAAAAAATTAGCAATTTATCCGGCAGATGACACCAGTTTTGTAAATTATAAAAATCATAAAAAAATATTAGAAGTATCTGGAAGTAATGGACGATTTACTTGCTCTTCAATAATAAATGTTCATGGTTCTATTTACTTTGGAATAGAGGCTTTTGACTACTTAAATTTTGTAGGTAGCCGAAATGCTGTTAGCGAAGTTGAACTTTATGTAGATGATAATCAAGTGTATCAGCATAAAATAGAAACATTTTCCTTCTACGACGACAAATACATAAATAGCTTTGTGGACTACCCAGAACGATTAGCAAATTCAAGAATACAAAGGTCTTATGTTGAGCCAAATAATAAATTGCCTTTTTACAAAGATGTAAAAAACAGAGGCATAATTGTTTTTAATGATAATGAAATTCATAAACTAAAATACATTATAAAAGATACTTATGGAAATACTTCTATTTTGGATTTTAAAGTCAAGAGCAGTTCTGATATTGATAAAAATATAAAATACAAAAATATTCCTACCGATTATCAAATGTTAATGTCATATAAAAATGAGAATATTTTTATGAAAGATGAGATTAGAATAATGATACATAAACATTGCTTGTATGACAATTTATATTTTAAATTCTCATCTAATTCGTCTCCAAGTGGTGCTTATTCTAAAATATATAGTGTTCATAATGAACTAACTCCACTTCATCGCCCTATAACAGTTTCTATTGATGGCAAAAATGTTCCTGAAAATTTGCAAGATAAAGCTCTAATAGTTAGAGTAGATAGAAAGGGAAAAAAGCATTCTGTTGGCGGACGTTGGATAAACGGCTTTCTTTCTGCAAAAACAAGTTATTTTGGCAAATTTTACATAACAACAGACCAAACAGCTCCTACAATTAGAGCTATAAATATTTCTGAAAATTCAAATATGAGCAGCAAAAAAACAATAGAATTTAAAGTTTCTGATAATTTAGCAGGAATTAATGAATATAATGGATACATTGACGGCGAATGGATTTTATTCAAATATGATGGAAAAAGCGGAAAATTTCATCACGAATTTGACCATCGCACAACCAAAGGCAAACACAAATTAGTTTTTGAAGTATCTGATAATGTGGGGAACGTGGCAAAATATGAAGTGGATTTTAGATATTAGTTTTATTTTTGAAAAAAATAATTATATTTGTAACATAAAAACAAATATATTTTAAGGATAAAAAAATATTGTTTTTTTGGTAGTGGCGGTTATTTTTGATGTTACTAAATTCCTTCGGAATGTTAGTAAATCTTTTTAGGATAAACACTTACTAATATCCCGCAGGGATTTAGTAACGTGTTGTAAAATAACATTCTACAACACTACCAAAGCGAAAAGCTAATTAAAAATTAATCATTTAAAATTAACCAGTTAATCTTATGTTCAAAAAAATCCTTATAGCCAACCGAGGCGAAATTGCTCTTAGAGTTATGCGTTCCTGCCAAGAAATGGGAATAAAAACAGTAGCCGTTTATTCAGAGGCAGATAGAACTTCTTTACATGTTAAATTTGCAGATGAAGCATATTGTATTGGAGCATCACCTTCGTCTGAAAGCTACCTTGTTGCCGATAAAATTATAGAGGCTGCCAAAGAAAGCGGAGCAGAAGCAATTCACCCTGGATACGGATTTTTATCCGAAAATGCAGACTTTTCGGACAGATGCAAAGACGAAGGAATTGCATTTATTGGACCTTCTGCCTATGCCATAAAAACTATGGGCGACAAAATTACCGCCAGAAAAACAATGACAAGTGCCGGAGTATCAGTAGTTCCCGGAAATAAGGAAAATATTGACGACGAAAACGAACTCGTAAAAGCTGCAAAAAAAATAGGCTTCCCAATTATGGTAAAAGCTACTGCTGGTGGCGGAGGAAAAGGTATGAGACTGGTTCACAACGAAAAAGAACTTGTTGAAGGAACACGGCTCGCAAAAGCAGAAGCAAAAGCATCTTTTGGAAATGCTGATGTATATATGGAAAAATACATAAGCTCTCCTCATCATATTGAATTTCAAATACTTGCAGACAATTATGGAAACTGTATCCATTTGAACGAACGAGAATGCTCGGTGCAACGCCGTCATCAAAAAGTGGTTGAGGAAACTCCATCGCCACTTATGACTCCCGAACTTCGCAAAAAAATGGGCGAGCAAGCTATTGCTGCCGCAAAAGCTGTAAACTACTCAGGTGCAGGAACAATAGAATTTCTTGTTGATGATGATTTGAATTATTATTTTTTAGAAATGAATACTCGCCTACAAGTAGAACACCCTATTACAGAGGAAACTACTGGCGTAGATTTAGTAAAACAACAAATAAAAATTGCTTACGGCGAAAAATTAGAATTAAAACAAGAAGACATCCAACAATTTGGACATTCGATAGAAATACGAGTTTATGCCGAAGACCCAAATAATAATTTTATGCCAAGTCCGGGAAAAATTAGCTATCTAAAAGAACCAAACGGAATTGGCGTAAGAAACGACGGATACGTTTACAGCGGTTTTGAAATTCCTATTTATTACGACCCAATGATTTCAAAATTAATTGTTTGGGGGCAAAATAGAGCCGAAGCAATAAACCGAATGAAACGAGCAATTACCGAATATAAGCTTGCTGGCGTAAAAAACTCTCTGTCATTTATTTATCGCATTATGGAAACTCCCGATTTTGTAAACGGAAAATATGATACTCGTTTTATTGAGTTAAACAAAGATTTTTTGATGCAAAAAGAAGATAAATTCCCAGAAGAAATGGAAAACATGACAGCAATAGTTGCATATCTTGATTATATAAACAGTTTATCAAAAAAAGAAACTCAAAACAACCAACAAACAAGCAACAAATGGAAAGATTTTGGAAGACGAAAAGGTCTTGGAAAATAATTTATCTATAAAAAATAATATTTATATAATTTTTAAATTGTTCATAAATATAAAAAGCATAATTTTAAAACATGTTCAAAAAAATCCCACACACTTACGTTATAGTTTTTTATATAATTTTACTTGCAGCTGTTGCCACTTGGCTCATTCCTGGAGGGCAATATATCAAAGAAACTAAAATTATTGATGGCAAAGAAAAGCAAGTTCAAGTTTACGAAACAGTAGTAGTAGATGGAGTGTCAAAAGAAATTCCAAAATTTGAATACACCGAACATAAAATTCAGACGTGGGAAGTTTTTTCTGCAATGTTCAAAGGCTTTGAAAAACAAGCAGGTATAATTATTTTTATACTCATGGTTGGCGGAGCTTTTTGGATAATGAACACCACAAAATCTATAGACGTAGGAATTTTTGCCTTTTTAGACTTTGTTAAAAAATTAGAAAAAATAAAATTGCTTAGAATAATAGGAGTAAACAATATTATTCTTACAATGATAATGCTGATGTTCAGCATATTCGGGGCAGTTTTTGGCATGAGCGAAGAAACAATCGCCTTTATAGTAATACTCGTGCCACTTGCAATTTCTATGGGTTATGATTCCATTACAGGTGTTGCAATAGTCTTTGTAGCAGCAGGTTTAGGATTTGCAGGAGCTTTTCTAAACCCATTTACAATAGGAATAGCACAAGGAATTGCAGAAATAAAACTTTTTACTGGGATAGAATACAGACTTTTTAGTTGGCTAATTATCAATATTATAGGAATAGGATATATTCTTTGGTATGCAGCCAAAATCCGAAAAAATCCGAAAAAATCGCTTGTTTACAAAGAAGACGAATATTGGCGAAACAAAAGCAAATCCAACCAAGACGATTTAGAATACAAAACAACACTTTCTGCTTGGCTCGTATATATTTTTATACTAATTAGTTTGATTATTTTTTCAATACTTTACCCATCTACAACTATCAAAATAGGTGAAGACATAAAATTTACCGCACCATTTATTCCTATTTTCACAGGACTTTATGCAATCACAGGAGCAATAAGTTTGCTAAAATCCGCACATTTTTTCATACTCAACTTATTAGGCTATACTATTGTTTTTCTGATAATTGGCGTTATGGGATACGGTTGGTATATTATGAAAATTGCAACACTATTTTTTGCAATGGGAATTTTATCAGGCTTAGCAATGCAATACAATCCCAACAAAATTACAAAACTTTTTTTGGAAGGAGCAAAAGACATTCTCTCCGCAGCTTTGGTTGTTGGGCTTGCAGGCGGTATTATTGTAATCTTGCAAGAGGGGTTAGTTATTGATACTATTTTATACTATCTTTCTGGCAAAATGGAAGGATTTGGAAAAGTAGCAACAATTGGAATTATGTATGTAATCCAAACAGTTATTAATGTTGTCATTCCTTCAGGTTCGGCAAAAGCCGCTATCACAATGCCTATTATGGCTCCATTTTCAGATTATATTGGGCTTTCTCGGCAAGCTACTGTTATGGCTTTCCAATTTGGCGACGGCTTTACAAACTTAATTACTCCAACTTCGGGAGTGCTGATTGGAGTGCTTGGAGTTGCTAAAATTCCGTATCAAAAATGGGTAAAATGGATAACTCCAATTATGATTGTGTGGATAATTCTTGGCTTTATTTTGCTGATACCCACAGTGTTAATGGAGTTGCCTGGATTTTAACAGCCCAAAAAAATGTTTTTACTGCTCAATATTATAATTGGATTTTTATATGTTTTTCTAATAACTTTATTTATTATTGGTTGGCTAAAAATTCATAGTTTTAAATCAAATAAAAACTTTGTTTCTGATATAAAAATATCAATTATTGTAGCAGCAAGAAATGAAGAAAATAACATTAAAAATTTAATTGAAGATATTATAAATCAAGATTTAAGCAAAGATTTATACGAACTTATTATTATTAACGATTTTTCGGAAGACGACACAAAACATATTATTGAAAAATATTCAGAAAACTACCATAATATTTTATTATTAAATTCCGATTCCAAAGGGAAAAAAGCTGCTCTGCAAACAGGAATTTCGCAAGCCAAAGGGCAATTAATTGCCACAACAGACGCAGATTGCAGAATAGGAAATGAGTGGCTATCAACAATTTATAGTTATTATAAAAAATATAATCCTAAAATGATTGTTGCTCCGGTAGCTTTTTTTCAAAAAGATAAACTACTTAGTTTTAACAATTTACAAGCATTAGAATTTTTAAGTCTAATAATTTCGGGAGCAGGAGCAATTGGTTTGCATAAGCCAATAATGTGCAATGGAGCAAATCTTATTTTTGAAAAAAAAGTTTACGAACAGCTAAACGACCCATTTTCAAATAAATACGCATCTGGCGACGATATGTTGTTTATGCTAAAAATAAAAAAACTATATCCTAAAAAAATATTATTTTTAAAGTCGCAAAAAGCAATAGTTTACACTTATGCTCAAAAAACACTAAAAAGTTTTGTAAATCAAAGAATTAGATGGACTTCAAAGAGCAAAGCATACAAAGATTTTGACCTTATTTTTACCAGTATTTTAATTTTGACAATAAACTTATTACTTTTTATTAATCTAATTATCAGCATTTTTAATATAAATTATTTTTCAAATTTTTTAATTATTTTATTAATAAAATCAATTCCTGATTTTATATTTTTATTAGTAACAAGTAATTTTTTTAGTTCTAAAAAATTATTAATTTTGTTTGTGCCACTTCAACTTTTTTATTTTATTTATATTGTAATTATCGGATTTATAGGTAATTTTGCAAAATTCAAATGGAAAAACAGATAGTAAAATAGTTTTTAGTGCTTAATTTTTAGTTTTTAATTGGCTTTCGCTTAGGAATAAATTTTTCAGAGAAATTAAATAAATATTTCATCAATAAATTCATTATCAGCCGAAAACCAACTAAAAACTAAACACTAAAAACTAAACACTTACTTTAAAATTATTTTACATGAAAATATTAAAACTCAAATTCAAAAATATACATTCTTTAAAAGGCGAAAATGAAATAGATTTCACAAAATCGCCTCTTGCCGACGTTGGAATTTTTGCAATAACAGGAGCAACTGGCTCGGGAAAAAGCACAATTCTTGACATTATTACGCTCGCACTTTACAGCCGAACTCCTCGTATGGGTTTGCTTTCAAAAAGTTCGGTTAGTAATTTTGGCTCTATTATAACTCGCAATAC
>Ga0193956_1001033_pt1 | contig 11621 bp, 11 predicted proteins | sample BB_7_MG_FD_140358 | JGI IMG/M metagenome (GOLD analysis project Ga0193956, IMG submission 140358) | Microbial mat bacterial communities from the Broadkill River, Lewes, Delaware, United States - BB_7_MG | ecosystem: Environmental > Aquatic > Freshwater > River > Microbial mats | place: USA...
CAGATGGGAATATTTTTAGGTTGGCGAAAAAACAACTTAACAGATAATTGACCTATTAAAATCCTAACTAACTAATTAAAAACTAACTGATTAAAAAAATGACAATAGAACAAACCCAAAACGAAATAATTGAAGATTTTTCCATGTTTGACGAATGGATGGATAAATACGAATATATTATTGAACTTGGCAAAGAGTTGCCACAGATAAAAGAAGAGTTTAAAACCGAAGAAAATAAAATAACTGGTTGTCAATCACAAGTTTGGCTACATGCTGAATACAACGATGGCATAATAAATTTTACGGCAGATAGCGATGCGATAATAACAAAAGGAGTTATTGCTTTGCTTATCAAAGTATTAAATAAAAGAACTCCAAAAGAAATTAGAGAAACAGATTTATATTTTTTAGAAAAAATAGGACTACAAGCAAATCTTTCGCCAACACGTGCAAATGGTTTGGCTTCAATGGTTAAGCAATTAAAATTTTATGCAATTGCTTTTTCTCAAAAATAAACTAACACACTAAATACCAAAAAGATGAAAACAAATCCTTTGCAAATAGAAGCAGATATAATTACAGCATTAAAAAGAGTTTACGACCCCGAAATACCTGTAAATGTTTATGATTTAGGTTTAATTTATAAAATAGATATTGATGAGTATCAAAATGTTGATATTCAGATGACTTTAACTGCTCCAAACTGCCCAATTGCCGATCAAATTTTTGACGACATAAAACGTGAGGTGAACAAAGTTGAAGCTGTTAAACGAGTAGATTTAGACGTTGTTTTTGACCCTCCATGGTCGGCAGAAATGATGTCGGAGGAAGCACAGCTTGAACTTGGATATTTATAAGTTCTTGTGCTTGTTGCTTTTATATAAAGGAAAAATATTTTGCAAATATTTTTCCTTTTTAGTTTTGAAAACTTAATAATATTTCTTCTAATTTTTCTTTTGTAACTTCTTCGTAACCAGAAGGAATATCAAATTCTTCATTGTCAATTGTTTCTGCAACAACTTTTTTAGCTTTAAATTTCATATTTATACCTGTTAGTTTTACTTGAAATCCCATCAAAACTCCATCAATTTCGCTAAATGGATTGTTTGCATTAGGATTTTTTATTTTTATATCGTAGGTATAATAAAGTTTTATTGTTTCTTTTCCTTCGCTTACTACATCTGCTACATGGCATTTATAACCAGCTATTTCTGTTATTTCATCTGTTTTTTCTATGGTAAATTTTGGCATTTCGTAGCCAGCAGGTTCTTCTCCAAAAGCTACTGTTTGGATATATTTTTTGTCCATTATTCTTAAGATAGAATAGTTTGTTTCTTTTTTTAAATTAGAGATAAAACGAAGTTTAAATGTTCCAAAAAAACCTTCAATATTAGTTGCAGTATTGTTGTCTTTAAACTTGATTTCCATTGTTTTGGGTAGCAACGAAATAAGAGGATTGTCGTTTTCGTCGTCTAAGTATTCTATGTTATAAACTATTTTTCCTTCACTAATTTTATTGCCCGAAAGAATAGTTTCGCAAGAAGATACAAATAGTATTAATATGGCAATTAGAAATGGAGTTGTTTTTTTCATGATTTAATTATTTTATAACAATAAACTTGGTCTTCTGTTTTGATAAGTAAAGTGTATATTCCTTTTTGTAAGATACTTAAATTGATTTTCAAAGATAAGTTATTTTCTTCTTTAAAAAAAATTAGCTTGCCCAAAATATCATACACTTCTATTTTTTTTACTATTTTTTCTTCCGAATATATATTTATTTCATCAAAAAAAGGATTGGGGTAAACTACAAAATCTTTTATTTTTATATTTTCGCTAATCGTATTGTTTATTACTCCAACTGCATCTAAATCAAAACCAGATGAATTGTAAGGAGTTGGAAATGGGTCGTTTATAATATTGTTTTCTGAGTCGTAGCTGGCAAATTCGTTGTTTGTTGAACCTCCCACATCTTTCAATTTTATATGAGTAATACGATTGAGATTTATTTTTGATTCTGTATTTTCCGATTGTAATATATCTAAGTCAAAAGGCGTGCCATAATTTACAGTATATTTTCCTGCTAAATTGTAAATATTTCTGCAATTTATTGTAGCAAAAGCGTTTAATTGTTCCGAAAAATCTGTTTGAGAAATTGCTGGAAATCTAATAAAATTTTCGCCGTCGGAGCTAACTTCCACAAAAGCAAGTTCTAAAAAAGCCATTTCTGAGTTTGGAGGATTGAAAAATCCGTTTTCAAAAACAGCAAAATCATATCCTTCTCCGTTTGCAATTGGTGGGTCAAAAGTTAATATGGCTTCTCCTTTGTCGCCAAGGCTTACACAATCAATACCATCGGCTTTTCCTATTGCAGACGTGGCTGTTCCAAAACTTGCAAAATTATCGCCTTCATAAGTTATTGTTGTGTCGGATATTTTTATATAACCTCTTGTGATTTGAGCTGTTTTTGCCCAGTCAATAAATATAGAACTATCTTTATGAATAGCAGTTGTGCCTGCAAAACCTACTGGTGGAGCAAAATCTTGTGCCAATATTATTATTGATAAAAAAATATATGTCGTTGTTAATAGTATTCTCATTTTTTTACTGCTGATTCGGCTGATAGATATGCTGTAGAAAAGGCAATTTGAAGATTATAACCACCTGTTTCTGCATCTAAGTCTATTACTTCTCCTGCAAAATATAGGTTTTCTACAATTTTAGACGCCATTGTTTTTTTGTTTATATGTGTAGTGTCAATTCCTCCTGCTGTTATAATTGCTTCTTTATAAGAACGATAACCACTAACATTGAATCTCAAATTTTTCATAAGCAAACGTATTTTTGTTCGTTCTTTTGCTGTAATTTGATGGCTTTCTTTGTTTGCTGTAATATTAAGTTCTTTCAGAAAAATAGGTATTAGTTTGGAGGGCAACCATTGTTTAAAAACATTTACGATTTGTTTTTTGCCGTTTTCGTTTAAGTCTCTTTGAAGTCGTTTGTCAAGTTTTTGGTCGTCTAAGGCTGGTTTTAGGTCAATAGATATTTCTACTTTATTTTTTTTGTCTAATTCTTTAACTACCAACCTACTTAAAGTCAGAATAATAGGACCAGATAGCCCGTAGTGAGTAAAAAGCATTTCACCAAAATCTTCCGATATTTTTTTATTGTTTACCCAAACCATTGCTTTTACATTTTTTAGGCTTAATCCTTGCAAATCAGAGGCTAATTTGCCTTCAGTTTCTATTGGAACTAATGCTGGCTGAGTTTTTATGATATTGTGTCCCGATTTTTCTGCAAATCTGTAACCGTCTCCCGTGCAACCAGTTGCAGGATAAGAAAGACCGCCAGTGGCAATGATTATTTTTTTTGCAAAAATATTTTTTGTTTTTTCGTTATGACTAACTTTTACTCCTGTAAGCTCTTCATTTTCAAATATTAAATTTTTAACACGACAATTGGTAATAATTTTAGCTCCATTTGTTTCTACATATTTTATCAATGCTTCTACAACTTTTGCTGCACTGTCCGACGTTGGGAAAATTCTGCCACCTCTTTCTTCTTTGGTTTCAACTCCGAATTTTTCAAGTAAACTTATTATGTCTTTTGAAAAAAAATTGCTAAAAGCTGGTTTTAAAAATTTTGGATTTGGTTTTGTTTTTTTTAAAAAATCAGAAATTGTATCTGTATTTGTTATATTGCAGCGTCCTTTTCCTGTTATAAGTAGTTTACGTCCAACTCTTTCCATTTTTTCTAATAATATTACTTTTGCACCAAGTTCTGCTGCTCGTCCAGCTGCAATAAGTCCAGATGCTCCTCCTCCAATTACTATTATATCAAATTTTTCCATTTTAAATTTATTTTATATAATTTTGCAAAATGCAAAAAAATAAAACTTTAAATATATTAAAGCACACTTTAAGAATTGTAATATCTGCAATAATTAGTTTTATTGTAATTTATTTTTACGAATTTGAAACGTTTTTAAATATAGTGCTTTTTTTTGGTATTTACCTTGTGGTTAGTCTTGTTTTAGAAAAAATATTTAGAAATTAAATAAATAATTAAGGCTTCACATTATGCGAAGCCTCAATTATTTTTTATAAGACATTTTTATTTTTTTCTTAAAACATAATATTTGTAAATATACTGACGTGTTAGAAAATGTAGGTATGATTCTGAACCTTCTACGGCAGCAAAGTTTTTTGCAAGTTCGTGCAAAAATTTAGGAGCAAGTTTTTCTACAAGAGCTATTCTACTTGGAGTGGCAAGTGATAAAGCCTCTACTACATTGCGAGTTACATCAACTTCTTCAATAATTTCCATTCCAGAATTTTTGAGATTTTCGTGCATTTTATCTATTTCGTGGTCGTATCTAAAATCTATAAAAAGCAAATGACCTCCCGGACGTAAAACTCTAACTACTTCGCTCAAAAATTCTTCCATTTGTGGGTAGCGATGCGACGATTCTACATTCAAAACGGCATCAAAAGAATTGTCTTCAAAGGGCAAATCTTGTGCGTTTGCATGAACAAAAGTTCCTCCTTCTTCTTTATAAAAAGAGTTGCAAAATTTTATTGCTTGTTTTCCTAAGTCAATTCCTGTAACAGTTTTGGGTTCAAAAGTTCTGTTTACGTATGACAAACCTCCTCCACGTCCGCAGCCAACTTCAAGCAAATCTTTGTTTTTTAGGTCTGCTCCCGATGCTGTATAATGATATAATTGTGCTGAATATCTGTTTATTGCATCTTTATCTTCCATTTTTATGTCTCCTTCTTGGTAGTTGTAACCAAAATTCATAAAAATAACTTCGGCATTTTTATCAACAGTGCTAACATACCAATACCAAACTCTAAAAAACATATTCCGTAATACTCTTTTCATTGTTGTTTAATTATTTATTGCTTAATTTTTATTTTTTTTATTTTTTGTAAAAATATGGTAATATAGAATTAATTTATTCTACGTTGGTAGTAACTTTGTACCAAGGATATACGTATTTTGAATTAGTATGTTTTTCTGGATATAAATATAATTTGTTATTTTCTTTTACTATTTTAAATTCTAACAGATGTGCCCATGTTTTATTATTTCCCCATATTTTTGCTTCTATTTTTCCAGTTTTGGCATCATAAGATTCAATAGTGTAACTCTTTGGACTGTAGTAGTTTATTTTATAATCATCAATATTAATATCGTTTTCTTTGATGTATTTTGGTGAAATTAATGGTCTGTATTGTTCGTTCATTTGTGTTTCGTCTCCCAAAATCATTAAATCTATTAAGTTTTTAACAATATCTTTTTCTTTAGAACCAGACTGTGAAAGTTTTGAACTTCCTATACAACTAAATAAAAATAGGCTAATTAGTGTTGCAAATGTTATTTTTTTCATCTGTTTTAATTTTATTTTTAATAATTAACTTGATTGTGAATGATTTATATTGCGTTTGTTATATGATTATGAGAACAATCACCCCGAATGGGTGTTTCATTATTATAATACTTTTATGATTAATCAAAAATTTTTGCAAAGGTAATTTTTTTAATGATAATAAAAAATTAATATCTTTGTATTTCTATTTTCTAAAAATATTCTATATTTTAAATAAAAATAAAATCTAATATGAAAAAAAAATTCTATGAGTTTCCTTCAACAAGTTTTAATAATTTAATGGCAAAGCGAATACACACAGTATTAATTGTTTGTAGCACCTATGATTTTTTTACTTTGGAGGAAGATGGACGAATTGACGAACAAATTTTTAATGAATATGTTTCGCTAAACCTTCGCTACCCACCTCAATTTCTTCATGCTTCGTCTGGCAAGGAGGCTTTTGAAAAATTAGAAAATGAAAATATAGACTTGGTTATCACAATGTTAAGTATTGGAGATATGGAGCCTTTTAGCCTTTCACACAAAATAAAGAAGGCAAATCCAGATATTCCAATTGTTGTGCTAACTCCCTTCTCATTAGAAGTAACCATGAGGCTTGCAAAAGAAGACCTTAGTGCTATTGATTATGTTTTTAGCTGGCTCGGAAACACGAATTTGTTGCTTGCTATAATAAAACTAATAGAAGACAAGGCAAGCGTTGAGCAAGATGTTAAAAATGTTGGAGTTCAAGTTATTCTTCTTGTAGAAGATTCTATACGTTTTTATTCCAGCTATTTGCCAATAATTTATAATATTCTATTTGAGCAGTCGCAAGAATTTACAGTAGAAGGGCTAAATGAACATCAGAAAATGATGAGAAAACGAGGGAGAGCCAAAATATTGCTTGCCACAAACTATGAAGAAGCTGTTAGATTATACGAAAAATATGAAGATAATTTGCTTGGAGTTATTTCTGATGTGAACTATCCTCGTAAAAATAGAAAGAATAGATACGCAGGAATTTCTTTTGTGAAAAAAATAAAAAAGCAGAATCCACTACTTCCAATATTATTACAATCATCTGATAAAGAGAATAAAGAAATTGCAAAAAAAATACAAGTTGGATTTATTAATAAAAATTCTAAAAATTTACTTCACAAATTAAAAAAATTCATTTTAAAATATTTTGCTTTTGGCGATTTTGAGGTAAAAGATCCTAAGACCGACGAAATTATTATGCAATTTTCTGACCTCAAAAGTTTGCAAAAGAAAATTTACGAAATTCCAAACGATTCCTTAATATATCATCTTGAAAGAAATCATTTTTCTAAATGGCTTAATGCAAGAGCTTTGTTTGATTTTGGAAATTTTTTGAGAAGTTACAATATGGACAATTTTGAAGATATTGATAAAATTAAAAGATTTATTTATAATTCTATAGAATGCTTTAGAAAAACGTCAAGCACAGGAATTATTGCAAAATTTTATAGAAAAACCTACGACACTTATTTAAGTTTTGCACGTATTGGTGAAGGCTCGCTCGGAGGCAAGGCTCGTGGCTTGGCTTTTCTTAATTCTATGATAAAAAAACATCGTGATTTACAAGAGTTTGATAACATTACCGTAAGTATCCCTCAAACTGTTGTGCTTACAACAGATGTTTTTGATGCTTTTATTAAAAAAAATGATTTGTATTATATTTATGATGCAAACCTTACTGATAACGAAATTTTAGAACGATTCGTAAGAGCTTATTTTCCAGTGGAATATAAAAAAGATTTAGAAGTTTTTCTTAAAAATACAAATTCGCCAATCGCAGTTCGTTCATCGAGCAAACTTGAAGATGCTCATTATCAGCCTTTTGCTGGGGTTTATTCAACCTATATGATTGCAAATACAGAGGATAGCGAAAAGTTTTTAAAAATGCTAATTCTTGCCATAAAAAGCGTATATGCTTCCGTTTATTTTAAAGAGAGTAGGGGCTATATGACAGCAACTTCCAACGTTATTGACGAAGAAAAAATGGCAATAGTTTTGCAAGAAGTTTGCGGAAGTAAATATGGAGATTTGTATTATCCAACTATCTCTGGTGTAGCTCGTTCTGTTAATTTTTATCCAATAGGTTCAGAGAAAGCAGAAGACGGAATTGCAAACATTGCTTTTGGATTAGGAAAACAAATTGTGGAAGGTGGGCAAACAATACGTTTTTCGCCCAAACACCCCGATAAAATCTTGGAATTTTATTCTAATGATAGCATACTAAAAAACACTCAGAAACGTTTTTTTGCTCTTGACTTAAATGCAGATAGCTTTGTGGCTTCTACCGACGATGCGGTAAATTTGAAAGAATTGAGAGTCAAACAAATAGAAAACAATGGTAGCATAGATTTTATTAGTTCTTATTACGATTATGCAACAAATTCTATAAAAGATGGTGCACACTATGAAGGAAAAAAAATAATCACTTTTAATAATGTGTTAAAATACAATGTTATACCTCTTCACGAAGTTTTGCAAAAGATTTTAAAAATAGGTGTAAAAGAAATGAATACGCCCATTGAAATAGAATTTGCCTTGAACATAAAAGATAAAAACAATGCAACTTTTAACATATTGCAAATAAGACCAATAGTAGAAAATGACGAAATAATTAAAGAAAATTTAGACTTAATAAAAGAAGAAGAAACAATAATTTATTCCAAATCTGCATTGGGAAATGGAATTATTGAAAATATTTACGATTTAATATACGTAAAACCTGAAAACTTTGATTCCAAAAATAATACAGAAATAGCAGAACGAATTGCACAACTAAATGAAAAGTTTATTGCAAAAGGAGAAAAATACATACTCGTAGGTCCCGGACGTTGGGGGTCAAGAGATAAGTGGCTGGGCATTCCAGTAAAATGGGCAAATATTTCTGCCGCAAGATTAATTGTAGAATCTGGGCTGGAAAATTATCGTATAGACCCAAGTCAGGGAACTCATTTTTTCCAAAACTTAACTTCTTTTAAAGTAGGATATTTTACGATAAATCCTTATAGTAAAGATGGTTATTACAATTTGGATTTTTTAAACAAACAAGAAGCAATCTACGAAGACGAATTTATTAGACACATAAAATTCACCAAGTCTGTTAGCATAAAAATAGATGGCAGAAAAAAAATAGGAGTAGTTATGCAATAGTAGTCAAGCTGTAAATATTTATAAAAATTATTCATCAAAAGTTTCTCCGTATCGTCTGTTTCTAAGTGTAATACGGAGAACTTTTATTAGATTATCTAATTTTTGCACAACTCTCGAACTTGTTCCCAAACTATTAATCTCTGTTATTACCGACAGAGATTCTCCCGACATATTTTTGAGCGAAAAAATTTTAGCCGAGCCAATTTCTCCATTATCATCAGATTCTTCATCTTCACTTGGCTCTACATAATCAATTCTTTTGATAGACAAATGCTCTTCACCATTTTTTATAGAAGAAATATCGTCGTAAAAAAACTCATTAGTATCTTCCGAAATAATTTGATTATTAAGCCAATCATAGTTGCAAGTATAAAGGCTAACATAATTTTCGGTAAGAGCCAAAACCTGTATTTTGTAGCTCGCATAAATATAGTGCCCTTCCGACGATTGTAGTCTTACAATAAATTGGTCGTCAATACCTCCTGTTTGCCAATAAATAGGATAAGGCAAAATAAGAAAATTATCAGGTTTAATTCTATTTGCATTTAGGCTAAGTTTTTCTATGGCATTTGGTTTTACATCTTTTTTTATTTCCTGAATAAGCCAAGATTCCATTTGATTTTCGGTGGGGCGTTCGCTAAATCTTGCTTTTGCGTCTAAGTAAGGTTTTAGCCATTTATACATTGCCCAAAATGCAACAAACATACTTAAAGAACTTACCAAAATTGTAACAAAAACAGTGTTAAAATATGCAATTACAAAAATCCCAAAACCCACAGAAAAATATGCTATCTGAATATATCTTGCCCACCACGATGGAAATTCTGCTTTATTAACAAAGAAAAAATTTTTTTTCAAAAATTGTCGTTTTTCTAAATCAATTTCTTGAGTATTATTTTCGCTCATCTTCTAATTATTTTATTGTAGTATTGGTATTTTGATATTTTTATTTTTAAAATCTAACTTTAAAAATTATCTTTGTTGTCTAATTTACAAAAGTAATAAAAATTTAAAAAATAATAAATTTAATACTAAAAATTCAACACTAAAAATTAATTAAATGCAAATTTTAGTAGAAACATTAAAACACTCCTTAATGATAACCACCTTTGTGCTGGTTATTATGATGGTAATAGAATATATAACAGTAAAAAGCAGAGGAAGTTGGGGAAACTTTTTGAAAAAAAAATCTTGGGTTCAGATATTTTTTGGAGCTTTTTTAGGAATAATGCCAGGTTGCTTAGGCAGCTTTGCAGCAGTTTCGCTTTATTCTCACAAAATAATTGGCTTTGCTGCACTCGTTACGGTAATGATAGCCACTTCGGGCGACGAAATATTTATAATGTTTGCCGAAATTCCACAAACAGCACTTATTTTGAGTGGTTTAATTTTTGGAATAGCAATAATTACCGGACTAATTATAAATTTATTTTTCAAAGACAAAACTTTGATGAAATTAGATGAAAACCTATTGCATCACCACGAAAAAGAACCAACATGTTTTTGTTTTGATAGGCGAATATTTTTTCTACAAATTAAAAATATGACCTTTCAGCGAGCCTTACTAATTGTTGGAGTTGTATTATTTTTAATATTTCTAACAATCGGAGAAATAGGACCGCACGAATGGGGCTGGGAAAAAATAACTTTTATTATAGTTAGCTTTGTTGGATTATTTATAATTACCACAGTTCCAGACCATTTCTTAAACGAGCACTTGTGGAAGCACACAATAAAAAAGCATTTGCTCAAAATATTTTTATGGACATTTGTTGCAATTTTAGTAATAAATATAGGAATGCACTATCTAAACCTTTCGGAAGAGAATTTAGCAGCTTTGGCTCAAAAATATTTTTTCTTAATTCTAATCGTTGCTCTATTGGTAGGAGTAATTCCCGAATCGGGACCACACATGGTGTTTATATTCTTGTTTTCTAATGGATTAATTCCATTTAGTATTTTGCTTGCAAATTCAATAGTTCAAGACGGACACGGAGCTATTCCGCTTTTTGCCGAATCTAAAAAAAGTTTTTTTGCCATGAAAGGAGTAAATCTTTTGGTTGGACTTATTGTTGGAATAATTGGATATTTATTGCAATTTTAAAAAATAGGTATTAAATTTGCATGAATTATATCAATTAATATTATCAATAAATTATTTTGAAGATTCAAATTTTTAATACATTAATTATCAATTTGTTAATCCCAAAATGTTAAATATATTTAAGTATGAACTTTTGGAAAAAAATATCAAATTTTGGGACTAACAGCAAAATGCCAAATTCTCAAAAAAAACGAATAATACTTACTAATCAAATTAGTATAATTCTTGCAGGAATAATTTTTGTAATAATGCTTTTGCTTGTTATTAAGGTGCAACTATTTGCAAATGCTGCTGTTATGTCAGTATTATTTGTTTTTTTTATTTTTGTTCCTTTCTTAAACAAAAAAGGTTTTACCAAAACAACAAGACTCATTATCTCCATAATGCTTCCCATTGCCATTACGGCAGCTTCTACTTACGGAAAAATAAATTCGGAAACAGGGCGAGACATTGTTTTTTATCTTGTGCCACGTATTTTTATTATAGCTTCACTTGTAGTGCCTTTGGTGCTAATAGATTATAGAGATAAAAAATATTTTTTTGCATCAATTGCTGTATATTTTATAATGTTAGCAGGATATAGTAAAATTCAAAATATTGCTGGTGTTGGTATAGAGCATGCAAATCTTAATGCGGAAACATATTTTTTGGCAACAGCAATTTCTGTCTTTGCATTTTTTATACTCGTATTTAGTTTTATCTTTCTACAAAGACTAACAATAGAATATGAAAAAGGATTGCAAAAAAGTAATAAGATATTATTAGACCAAAAAGAACAAATAGCAACAGCTTATGAAGAGCTACAAGCCACAGAAGAGGAACTAAGGCAAAATTCAGAAGAGCTATTCACCGTAAACGAAAACATGAGAGAAACCAATGAACTAATATTAGAAAAAAATATGGCATTGGAGGCTAAAAATACAGAAATTAAAGATAAGTCATTGCTTATAGAAAGTA
>Ga0193956_1001034_pt1 | contig 11619 bp, 11 predicted proteins | sample BB_7_MG_FD_140358 | JGI IMG/M metagenome (GOLD analysis project Ga0193956, IMG submission 140358) | Microbial mat bacterial communities from the Broadkill River, Lewes, Delaware, United States - BB_7_MG | ecosystem: Environmental > Aquatic > Freshwater > River > Microbial mats | place: USA...
ACTTCAGGTACTACTAAAGGTACATTATCATCCATTCTAAAGTGGCTAGTATTATCAATAACAACAGCACCACCTTCAACTGCAAATTTAGCAAATTTTGCAGAGATACTTCCACCTGCACTAAAAAATGCAATATCAACTTCATTTTCTTCAAAAACAGTATCTGTAAGTTCTACAACTGGATACTCTTTTCCTTTAAATTTTATATTAGTACCAACACTATTTGCACTTGCTAATGGCAATAACTCACCAATTGGAAAATCTAAATCTTCCATTACTCTAAATAATTCTTCACCTACAGCTCCAGTTGCCCCTACAACGGCTACGTTATATCTCATACTCATTATTTTTCTTCCTCATTATTTTCTATACTTATTAAGTTTCTTTCTTCTAAATCTATTCCAGCCATATCATCAGCTAATTGAATATCTAGTTCATCATCTTTTTCTTTTGGACATTTTGCAATACTTACAACTGTATCACCTTTATCGACATTTACAATTGTTACACCAGAAGTATTTCTTCCCGCTTTTCTAATAGTATTCATATCTACTCTTATCATTTTACCAATAGAGGTCAGTGCCATAAGGTCTTGTGCTTCATCCACTATTACATTACCAACAACTTTTTTACCAGTTTTAGGACTAAGTTTCATAGATAATACACCAGAACCAGCTCTATTTGTAAGTCTATAAGCTTCTACTTCAGTACGTTTACCAACACCTTTTTCACTTACAGTTAATAACTCTTGTTGTTCATCTTCAATAACATCAGCATCAACAACATAATCAGTCTCATCTTTAAATTTTATACCTCGAACACCACGAGTAGTTCTACCTTGTGCTCTTGTTTTTTCCATATCAAATCTAATAACTTGACCATGAGCTGTAAAAATCATAAGATATTTTGTTTCAGATGTTGTAATAGCAGCTGTTACAATTTCATCTACTACATTACCATCTTCGTCTGTATCTAGAACAATTGCTCTTACACCATTGCTTCTTATGTTGCTAAAGTCAGTTAAAGCAGTTCTTTTTACAATACCATTTTTAGTAAAGAATGCCATAGATTTACTCTCATCAAAATCTGTAGTAGGTATGATTGCCATTATCTTTTCATCAGCTTTTAGATTGATAAGATTTACAACAGCTTTACCTTTTGCAGTTCTTCCACCTTCTGGTATTTTATATACTTTTAACCAGTACAGTTGACCAAAGTTTGTTACAAATAACAATGTATCATGCGTATTACTAACAAAGAATTTTTCAATAAAGTCATCATCATGTGTAGTAACGGCTACTTTACCTTTCCCTCCACGTCTTTGCATCTCATAAGCTTTGATTGGAACTCTTTTTACATAACCATTATGTGTAATTGTAACTACCATAGGTTCATTTGGAATTAAATCTTCAATATCAATATCATCATAGCTATCTTCAATTGTTGTTCTTCTTTGTGCTATTAAGTTTCCAGCTTTGTCTTTAATCTCTGCATACTTATCTCTAGTTTCAACCAACTCTTCTTTGATGATACTATTTAATTTCTCTTCACTTTTTAGAATAGATTCTAATTCTGCTATTAGTTCTAATAACATTCTTAACTCTTCTTCAAGTTTCTCACGAGAAAGACCTGTAAGTCGACCAAGTCTCATATCTAAGATAGCCTTAGCTTGAATTTCAGATAGATCAAATGCCGCACATAGTTTTTCATTTGCATCTGTGTCATTTTCACTTGATCTAATGATTTTTACAACTTCATCAATATTGTCAAGGGCAATTTTTAATCCCTCTAAGATATGCGCTCTTGCTTTCGCTTTTTCAAGGTCAAAAATTGTTCTTCTAATAATCACAGTTTTTCTGTGTGTTAAGAAGATATTTAAAACTTGTGGAAGATTAAATATTTTTGGTTCTTTATTGTGAACTGCTAAAAGAATAATACCAAAGGTAGTTTGCATTGGTGTTGCTTTGTAAAGATTGTTCATAACGATTTCAGCCATAGCATCTTTTTTAAGCTCAATTACAACTCTTGTACCATCTCTATCAGATTCATCTCTAACTTCACTGATACCCTCAATAGTTTTCTCTTTTGAAAGGTTTGCAATTTGTTCAATTAATCTTGATTTATTTACTTGGTAAGGAAGTTCATCAAGGATAATAATCTCTTTTTTACCTTTAGTTTCAATATGATGTTTTGCTCTTATTTTAACTTTTCCACGACCTGTTTTATAAGCATCTGTAAAACCTTGTCTTCCAAAGATTGTAGCACCTGTTGGAAAATCTGGTCCTTGAATAAACTGCATCAATTCTACTGCGTCTGATTCTGGATTATCAATAAGATGAACAAGTGCATTCATAACTTCTGTTGGGTTATGTGGTGGTATTTTTGTAGCCATACCAACAGCAATACCCTCTGATCCATTTACAAGTAAAGTAGGAACTCGAGTAGGAAGAACTGATGGTTCTTTTCCTGTATCATCGTAAGTTGCTACGTGATTTACTGTATCCTTGTCTATATCTTTTAGTAAATCTTCACTAAGTCTTGTCATTCTAGCTTCTGTATATCTCATAGCCGCAGCATTATCACCATCAACTGAACCGAAGTTTCCTTGACCATCTACTAGAGGAACTCTCATCGCAAAGTCTTGTGCCATTCTTACAAGTGCATCATAAACTGATGTATCACCATGTGGGTGATACTTACCAATTACATCTCCAACAATTCTCGCAGACTTTTTATATGGAGTTCTAGAACTCATATTTAAATCATGCATAGCAAAAAGTATTCTTCTATGAACAGGTTTTAATCCATCCCTAGCATCGGGTAAGGCTCTACCAATGATAACACTCATTGAGTAGTCCAAGTATGAAGACTTAATTGAGTCTTCTATTTTGATATCTAATATATCTTGTGATTCGAAAAGATTTTCCATATTTAATGATTACCTTTAATTTAAATTGGGTTATTTTATCTAAAAGTAACTTATAGTTTATTGTGTTGAAATTGATATTAAGGGAGGTATTAAAGATATATAGACATTATATTTGCAATATAATAAAAAAAGGTTAAGAGATTATTATCTCTTAACCTTTTTTAGAATATATATAATGTTAAAAATTATTTATTTTTAAAATCTATAATCATTGCATAAGCTTGATCTTTAAGCTTAAGTTTTTCTTTTTTCATTCTTTCTATTTCCATATGATCAATATGGTCTAGACCACCTTCTTCTGCTTTGTCTAATTGATCATGTAGATCATTATGAGCATCAAATACTTTTTTAAAGTGTGCATCTGTTGTTTTTAATTCTGTTACAATTTCTCTATATTCATGGAACATTACTAATCCTTTTGTGTTTAAATTGTTCGCATTTTATCTAAAGATTACTTAAAATTGTAACTTTTATTAATATTAAAAATTTATTAAAAAATTTAATTAAAAATTTGACACAAGTCAAGGCTATTTGATATTTAAATGTGGTAAAATTTTTCCGTTATATAGCACATATATAGACTAATTTCAAAGGAGATTTTATGGCACTTTCAAGAAGAGACTTCTTAAAAAGTTCAGCAGCAGCTTCTGCGGCAGCAGCAGTTGGTATGAGTGTTCCAGCATCTATGCAAGCAGCTTCAAACGAAGCTCAAGACGGATGGAGATGGGATAAGGCAGCATGTAGATTTTGTGGTACTGGTTGTGGTATCATGATGGCTACTAAAGGCGGAAAGATCGTAGCGGTTAAGGGAGATCCAGCAGCACCTGTTAATAGAGGGCTTAACTGTATCAAAGGTTACTTTAATGCTAAGATTATGTACGGAGCAGATAGACTTAAAACACCATTATTAAGAATGGATTCTGATGGTAAATTTGACAAAAAAGGTCAATTTCAACCAGTATCTTGGGAAAGAGCTTTTGATGAGATGGAAGTTAACATCAAGAAAGCACTAAAAGCTAGTGGACCTGAAGGTGTTGCTGTATTCGCGTCTGGGCAATACACAGTAATGGAAGGTTATGCTGCACAAAAGATGATGAAAGGTGGATTTAGATCAAACGCTATTGATCCAAATGCTAGACACTGTATGGCATCTGCTGTTGTTGGTTTCTACCAAACTTTTGGTATTGATGAGCCATCTGGTTGTTATGATGATATTGAGCTTACAGATACAGTTGTATCTTGGGGATCAAACATGGCAGAGATGCATCCAATTTTATGGTCAAGAGTTACAGATAGAAAACTTTCTGATCCAGATAGAGTAAAAGTTATTAATATCTCTACATATAGACATAGAACTTCTGATTTAGCTGATGAAGAGATCATCTTCACACCAAATTCAGATTTAGCATTATGGAACTATATTGCAAGAGAAATTGTATACAATAACCCAGAGTCAATTGATTGGGATTTCGTAAATAAACACATGGTATTTTGTGCTAGTCCAGTAAACATGGGTTACGGAATGAGAAGAACTGGTGAAAAATCTCTTAAAGATGGTAAATATACTGCTAAAGAGATGGAAACTATTTCTAAAGAGATGAAAAAAGTTGTTTCTGCTAATGAAGCACCTGCATTAGAGCCTTATGGTTATAAAGCTGGTCAAACAATGGTTAATAAACCAGCTGGTTTAAAACATTGGCATATTTCATTTGAAGAGTATAAAAAATTCTTAGAACCATATACATTAGAATATGTAACTTCTGTTTCAAAAGGTAATCCTGATGAGTCTGATGCTGAGTTTGGAAGAAAACTTAAATTAGTAGCAGATTTATATATTGAAAAAGGAAGAAAAGTAGTATCTTTCTGGACAATGGGTATGAATCAACATACAAGAGGAACATGGGTTAATACTTTAGCTTATAACGTTCACTTTATGTTAAATAAACAAGCATTACCAGGTTCTGGTGCATTCTCACTTACTGGTCAACCATCAGCTTGTGGTACTGCTAGAGAAGTTGGAACATTTGCACATAGATTACCAGCAGATATGATGGTTAAATCACCTAAACATAGAAAAATTACTGAAAACGGATGGAAGATTCCTAATGGAACATTAAATCCAGTTGGTAATCAACACATTATGAAAATCCATAGAGATATTGAAGATGGTGTTGTTAAGTTTGCATGGGTTAATGTATGTAATCCTTACCAAGATTCAGCTTCAGCTAAACACTGGATTAAAGCTGCACGTGAAATGGATAACTTTATCGTAACTTCTGATGGATATCCAGGAATTTCTGCCAAAGTTTCTGACCTTATCTTACCATCAGCAATGATCTATGAAAAATGGGGAGCTTACGGAAATGCAGAAAGAAGAACTCAACATTGGAGACAACAAGTTTTACCAGTTGGTGACGCGATGTCTGATACATGGCAATGGGTAGAGCTTTCAAAAAGATTTACAGTTAAAGATGTATGGGGTCCATACAAATTAAGAAACGGTAAAAAACTTTCTGATGTTAGAAAAGCTGCTCAAGCAATGGGATACAATGATGATACAACTATGTTTGAAGTTTTATTCGAGCAAGGTGGAAAAGCTTATCCAAAAGATATGAATGACCCAATTAATAAAGGTTATGATGATTCAGATGCAAATGGAGATAGCAGAGATGTTGTTGGTTCTGATGGTAAAGTTTGGAAAGGTTATGGATTCCATATTCAAAAATACTTATTTGAAGAGTATGCAAACTTTGGACGTGGTCATGCTCACGATTTAGCTGACTTTGATACTTACCATAAAGTAAGAGGTCTTAAATGGCCAGTTGTAGATGGTAAAGAAACACAATGGCGATTTAATGCTAAGTACGATCCATATGCTGCTAAAGCAAACAAAAAAGCAGGAACTAATAATTCTCATGCATTCTATGGTCCACTTGCGAAGAATCTTCTTCAAGGTGATTTAAATGGTCCAAACAAAGCTCTTGGTAAAAAAGCTCTTAAAAATAAAGCTAAAATTTTTGCAAGACCTTACATGGATCCTCCAGAAATGCCAGATACAGAATATCCAGTATGGTTATGTACAGGTAGAGTTCTAGAACACTGGCATTCAGGTACTATGACTATGAGAGTTCCTGAATTATACAGAGCTGTTCCAGAAGCATTATGTTACATGCATCCTGCAGATGCTAAAAAATATGGTGTTAAACAAGGTCAACTTTGTTGGGTAGATTCTAGACGTGGTAAAGTTAAAGCTAGAGTTGAAACAAGAGGTAGAAATAGACCATCTAGAGGACTTGTATTTGTTCCTTGGTTCGATGAAAAAGTATTTATTAATAAAGTATGTCTTGATGCAACTTGTCCACAATCAAAACAAACAGACTTTAAAAAGTGTGCAGTTAAAATTTACGCAGTATAAATAAGGGGGTATGTTGTCTTGAGCAACATTAATCCTCAATTAAATGAAAAAAAAGAAGTAAAATATGGTAAAGAATAGAAGAAAATTCATCTTAGGAACGGCTAGAGCTGCTGGATTAGTAGCGCTTGGTGGTCTAATGTGGAGTGCTTATGTTGATGAAGTAACAGCAAATAAGCTAATTCTAAGACCCCCAGGAGCATTAAAAGAGGAGGACTTTTTATCAACTTGTATCAAGTGTGGTATGTGTGTTGAAGCTTGTCCTTTTGATACTTTAGTATTAGCTAAACCTGGAAGTAATAAACCTCTAGGAACGCCATATTTTGAACCAAGAAAGATTCCATGTTATATGTGCCCTGATATTCCATGTGTACCTGTATGTCCTACAGGTGCATTGGATGAAAAATCAGTAAGTACAGATGGAAAGCTTGATATAAATAAGTCTGAAATGGGAGTTGCTATTGTAGATGCAAAAAATTGTATTGCCTTTTGGGGAATACAGTGTGATGCATGTTATAGAGCATGTCCTTTGATGGATGAAGCGATATATTTAGAATATGAAAAAAATGAAAGAACTGGTAAACATGCTTTTTTAAAACCAATTGTTGATAGTGATAAATGTACAGGTTGCGGTCTTTGTGAGCGTGCATGTGTAACAAAAGATCCTGCTATTATTGTACTTCCTCGTGAAATTGCATTAGGAAAAGTTGGAGATCATTATATTAAAGGTTGGGATAAAGAAGACGAAAAAAGAGTAAAAAATGCTCATGCCGATACAACGACTACTAGATTGAGTGAAAAATCAGCTGTTGATAACTTAAATGATATGGGAGGACTTTTAGATGACTAATTTTTGGAAACACTATAGGTTTTTGGTATTAAGAAGGTTTACACAAGTTGGTTTGATGTTACTTTATGTTGGTGGTAATATATGGGGATGGAATTTTATACAAGGTAATTTAAGTTCATCTAGTTTATTTGGTATTGTTCCTTTAAGTGATCCTTACGCAGCATTACAAATGTTTGCAGCAGGTGCTGTGATGACATCAAATTTAATTATTGGTGCTTTGATTATTACTATTTTTTACATGCTAGTTGGTGGTAGAGCCTTTTGTTCTTGGGTGTGTCCTGTAAATATTATTACAGATGCAGCTAATTTTATAAGGCAAAAAGCTGGATTTAATGAAATTCAGAAAAAACAACCAGCAAGTAGAGATTTAAGATATTGGATACTAGGACTTAGTTTAATACTTTCATATATTTTAGGCGTAACAGCGTTTGAATTTATATCACCAATATCAATAACTCATAGAGCTGTTATATTTGGTTTAGGTTTAGGTTGGGCAGCGATGCTTGTAATCTTTCTTTTTGATCTATTTATATTAAAAAATGGTTGGTGTGGTCACTTATGTCCTTTAGGAGGATTTTATTCTGTAGCTGGTAAAGCTTCATTAATAAGAGTTGATCATATACAAGAGAACTGTACAAACTGTATGAAATGTAAAGTTGTTTGTCCTGAAAGTCAAGTACTTTTTATGATAAATAAAGAATCTATACAAGTCTTAGATGGTGAATGTACAAATTGTGGTAGATGTGTTGAAGTGTGTGACGATGACGCACTTAACTTTTCTATTAGAAAACTCGCGAAGGAGAGAATAAAAAATGAAAATGATAAGTAAAATAACTTTAAGTTTAGCTGTAGCATCTAGTATTTTTTTAGCTGGTTGTAGCAATACAATTAGTGAAGAATCATTAGGTCTTAGAAAAACAAACTTATACACTGAAGGTGGTGAGACTACTGGTGATATGACAAAGTATGGTAAAGCACAAGCTGGTTCATCAAAAACAATTGCAAGAGCGTTTCAAGATGCACCACCTATGATTCCTCATGATGTTGATGGAATGTTACCAATTACAATTAAAAATAATGCTTGTACAGGATGTCATGCTCCTGAAGTAGCTTCATCTATGGGTGCTTTAGCGTATCCAAAATCTCATATGACAGATTTTAGACCAAAAACTGGAATCGCGTCAGATGGTAGAATTACAAAAGACGGAACAGCAGTTGATAATACATCAAGTGATTCACTTAAATATGTATCAATTAAATCAACAGCAGGAAGACTTTCTGGTGCTAGATTTAACTGTTCACAGTGTCATGCTCCACAAAGTAATGCTACTGATGCTCCAGAAAATACTTTTGAAGCAGTATTTACATCTAAAGATGGTGCTTCTAAGTCAGCTTGGACTGGAACAAAATTAATGGAAGGTATTGATACTACTAAGTAGTGATTGATATGGAAAGAAGAGAGCTTTTTAGCTCTCTTGCTTCACCTTTTTCAAAGGCTGAAAAGGTGAGTCAAGAGAGTATTATACGACCCCCATATTTTTTAAATGATGAAGATTTTTTATCACAGTGTGTTTTATGTGAAACTAAAGATTGTAAAACCGCTTGTGATGAAGATACTCAAATTATTCAAATTCTTGAAGATGGAACTCCATCATTGAGTTTTGCGTTAAATGGATGTACCTATTGTGATGACTGTGCAGAGGCTTGTCCAAGTGATGTTTTAAAAGTAGAATACAGAAAAAATATTAACGCAACATTTAGTATAGATTTAATAAAATGTATGAGCTGGCATCAAACAATGTGTTTTTCATGTAAGGACCCATGTTTTAGCGATGCGATTAAATTTTTGGGTATGTTTCGACCTGAAATAGATGACAATCTATGTACAAGTTGTGGATTTTGTCTAAAAGTTTGTCCAATGGATGCAATAACTTTAACAATAAATAATAACAATAAGGAATTATAATGGCAGTAAAATTTATATCACATGTTGATCAAGATGGTTTAGGAAATTGGTTTATTAAATTAACTGATACTTTAGAAGAATCTGATGTGATTTGTAAAGATTTAGATGACTATTCTGTTAAAATTGAGGAATTAGGTGGCGAGTATGGAGGAGATATCGAAGTTGTATGGACAAAATCAGATTTTCTTTCGCCAGTAAATTACCAAGATGTGTCTGAAAAAATGGCATTAATGCAAGAAAAATACCAAGAAGAAATAGATAAAATCAACAATAAAGAAGAGGAAAGCGGGTTTAATCCAAATGCTTAAATTATTTTTTTTATCTCTTTTTGTTTTTACAAGTTTGAATGCAAATGATTTAAAACCAACATTTATTTATGAAGCAAGTGGTGGTGTTACTGATATTGTAAGTGATGGTTCAAAAATCTATGTGGCTACAGATGCTAGTTGTGTTGATGTATTTGATTTAAAAACAAAAAAATTGTTGGAAAAAATTAAAGTACCTCAAATCAAAGATTTTATGGGTGATGTCATTGATTCTAAAATCTATAATGTTGATATCTACAAAGGAAAAATTCTTTTAACTTCTCAAGCTTCAAAAGGCTTTAGAGAGATTCATATGATAAAAGATGGTGTATTGACAACACTTATATCTATTGATAAAAGAATGTTTATTTCAAAAGCAAAATTTGTAAATGACAATACAATTTTGTTTAGCCTATTAGATAACGAAATGTATCTTTATGATATTAAGAATAAAAAAGTATTATGGAAGATTGATGTTAGACCTGAAGATGCTGATTTTAACTCTACTTTTGCAGATTTTGCTTTAAATGAAGCAAGAACTATGGCTATAGTTGCAGATGAAAGTGGTGATATAAAAATAGTTGATATCAAAAAAGCAAAAGTTGTAAAAGTATTGTCAAATAAAAATCTTGATAAGGTTTTTAAGGTTGATATAAAAAATAAAAAAATTATAACAGCAGGACAAGATGGTCGATGTGTTGTTTACAATTTAGCAAATTCTAATGATTATTTTTTAAGAGAAAAACATTGGTTTTTGATTTATGGAGCAGGATTATCACCTAGTGGTAAACTGGGGGCATTCTCTAGCGATGAGAATAATAATGTAACTGTGTTTAATACGAATACAAAGTCAAAACTATTTAAACTTACTTCTAATTTGATGACATTGTCTTCAATTTTATTTATAAGTGAAGATGAAATATTTGTAACTACAGATTCAAACAAGTTTAACTATTATAATTTAAAATAAAATACTAAGGAGTATAAAGTGAATATATCAAGTATCGTGGTGCAAACAGTACCAAAATATTTAGAAGAAGTTGTAGAAAGTCTAAAAAATAGTGATGCGTGTGATTATCATATGCATGATGAAAAAGGTAGAATTATTATTACTATTGAAGGTGCTGGTGTTTCTGAAGAATTAAAAAAGATGAAAGTAATCGAAATGATTCCACATGTTATAAGTGCTGAGATGCAAATGGCATATAGTGAGGATGAATTAAATGAACATATGGAAAAACTTGATAATGCAGATTTAGTTCCTAAAGTATTACATGAAGATATTGATCCAAAAGATATTGTATATAGAGGTGATTTGAAGAAAAAAGATTTAGAAGGTTTTGCTAAAACTTTTGATAATGTAGAATAGGTTTTAATGAATTTAAAAGAAGCTATTAAAAATATATCAATTTTTAAAAACTCTAGCGAAGAAGAGCTAGAGTTTTTAGAACAGATATCTACAGTTATAAACTATCCAAGAAATGCTACATTGTATTATGAAGCAGAATCAATTTCATCATTGCAGTTTTTGATAGAAGGTCAAATTAAAGTATATAAAGTTGACAAATATGATAATGAGATTTTTTTATATTATGTAAATGAAAATAATATGATTTCTGAACTCTCTTCAATAGATAGTGACACAATTTATTGTTTTTCAAATACTGAATTTTTAGAAAATAGTAAAGTATTAATGATTGATTATATTCAATTTAAACAAAAATTCTTATCTTCAAACAATATTGTTTCAAAATTTGTAAATGAGCTTATAGTAAAAAACCAACAATTGCAATGTATTATTAATCGAGAGTTAGTATTTGATGCGACTGCAAAAGTTGCGTATATGTTAAGTAATAGTTTGGATATGTTTAATAAGCTAAAACGAACTCAAGCAGCCTTTATGTTGCATATTCAGCCCGAAACATTATCTCGTGTATTAAAAAGAATGGTTAGAAATGAGATAATTGAAGTAACTAAGGGTGAAGTGATAATTATAAACGAAGATAATTTAAAAAGTATATTTATGGGAGTAGGATGATGAAAAATTATAATATTAGTACAAAAATTAGAATACTTGGAGCTATATTAGTAGTAACTATGTTTACTGTAATATTTTCAACTATTTTCTTAAATCACAAGATTTCAAAAGACTCTTTA
>Ga0193956_1001035_pt1 | contig 11613 bp, 13 predicted proteins | sample BB_7_MG_FD_140358 | JGI IMG/M metagenome (GOLD analysis project Ga0193956, IMG submission 140358) | Microbial mat bacterial communities from the Broadkill River, Lewes, Delaware, United States - BB_7_MG | ecosystem: Environmental > Aquatic > Freshwater > River > Microbial mats | place: USA...
CCTGTAGTGGCTACAATAACTTTGGCAAATATTATTGAATATTTGTCAGAAAACGAAAAGTATTCAGATATATTGGAGAAAATTTTCCAGTATCAGGCTGAGTACGGAGTATAAAAAAAGCGCTACCCCCAAAGAATTATAGGGGTAGCGCTTTTAATTTAGTTCTTGAAAAAAAATATTTTCTTTTTATAATCAAAAAAGATAATTAAATAATTAAAACAATGAAAACATACAATATATTTTTAGATTACTATGACAAGATTGTCAGGAGTATTAATAATCCAGTTGAAGATGAGGTAAATTTTTTGGTGGATGAATGTATTAGAAAATATAATCCAGATGCTAAAACTATTTTGGAAACTGCTTGTTGAACAGGAGTTGTGGCAAAAGAATTAGTGAAAAAATGATTTGAAGTTACAGGGCTTGATATTAATGAGAATATGCTTGAAAAAGCAGAAGATAATATAGACAAAAAAAACTTAGTTTTGTGAGATATGACAGATTTTGATTTGGGGAAAACTTTTGATACTGTTTTGTGTAATTATAATTCAATATGCCATTTATTAACTTGGCAAGAATGGCAATCATTTTTTGAAATGTCAGCTAAACATTTAGATAAATGATGATTATTTGTATTTGATATAAATACACTTTTTGAATTTGAAAGTATCACTCGTGATTTTGCACAATTTTATAACTTTTGAGAAGATACGGTTTGCCTTGAAATGAGAAAGACCTCACCCCAACCCTCTCCTTTGGAGGAGAGGGAGCAAGACCAAAATATAAATTATAGTTGATTTATATATGAATGGTTTATTAAAATATTTAAGAAATCACAAGATTGAAGATATGATTTAATAGAGGAAGTTGTAAAAGAAAATAGTTTTCCAATAAGTAAGATAAAAAAAGAATTAAAAGAAAAATGATTTGATATTTTGGACATAATAGATTATCATTATGGAGAAGTAACAGCAGAATCTGAAAGAGTATATTTTATTTGTAGAAAAACTTAATTTATATCTCCCTTTTTCAAAGGGAGCACCCGAGGGACGAGGGGGAGGGATTATATCTTAAACAAAAAAACCTATGAACGTCGAAATAGTATTACAATTTTTACTTGCTCTATGACTTTGAGCATTAATTTGAATGGAGAGATGAATTCAAGTTCAAACAAAATCAAGAACAAAAACAATTGTTTCTTTTTGAGAAATGAGAACATTTTCTTTGATAGCTTTTCTTTGAGCACTTAGTGCTTGGGTTTCACTACTTTTTCAAAGCAATTTTTTCCTAATAGTACCTTTGTTTATAATTTGATTATATATTTCTATTTATTATGCATATAGTGTATTTAAGGAAAAACAGTTTTGATTAACAACAGAAGTAGCATCTATAATTACTTATTTTTTATGAGTATTTGTAATAACTTGATATTCTCAAGTAGCAATAATTCTTTCAATTGTGTTAACATTTTTATTATCTTCAAAACCACTTATTGAAACTATTATCAAAAAAGTAAGTATAGAAGAACTTAATAATACACTAAAATTTTGAGTAATTTCAATTGTAATATTACCATTGTTACCAGATCAAAAATTTTCAATAATGGAAATCCTAAACTATATTTGATTTTCAAAAGAAATTGATAATTCTATTTTGAATTTAGCTTTCTTAAATCCATATTGAATTTGGTTCTTTGTTGTACTTATGTCAGGTATATCTTATGCTTGATATGTTATGTCTAGAGTTATCTGAGAAAAATCAAGTATTATAGCATCAGGTGCAATTGGTTGACTGGTATCATCAACAGCAGTAACAGCTTCTATGACAGAATCAAGTAAAAAAGATGTAAAAAACAGAGATTTATATGTTGTGTCTACTTTAATTGCTTCAACAATTATGTTTATTAGAGTTGTAATTATAGTGCTTTTCTTTAACATTGATATGTTATCAACTATTATTTATCCAAGTTCATTTATGCTTGCTTGAATGATTTTATATATGATATATTTTTATATTAAATCTAGAAAGAGAAAAATTATTTCTCAAGATATTGAATTTGAAGAAAAAAAATATAAAAGTCCATTTAGTGTATGACCAGCCTTAAAATTTGCATGATTTGTACTTATTATCAAGTTCATAGCTTGAGTATGAGCAATATACCAAGATGTATGGTGAGATTATTTCTTCTACGCCCTATGAATAATTTCATGACTAGCAGATGTCGATGCTATCAGCCAAACAATGGCAGTAGATGCAATAGACTGAAAAGTATGACTAGAACTAGCAGCAATGACAATAATAATAGCTGTTATATCAAACAACTTCATCAAATGATGAATAGCAATGAGATTCTGAGAAAAAACATTCTGAAGAGAAGTAATGCTCGGGTTTGTGATATCAATGATAATGTGAGTTTTAGGGATGGTAGTTTTGAATGTATTGTAACGATTATTAATTTATTTATTATGATGAAAAAAATAATTGTAATATGATGATTGAATATAGATTTTTTATGATTATGAACTCCTAAGATATGTTGAAAATGAGAACTTTCTTATTGAGGAAAATTTGAAATAAAGCCAGGAGGAAAATCTAGAAATATTGCTCAAATGATTTCTAATCAAATGGAAAAGTGAGAGGTAGTTATGATTTGAAAAACATCTAAAGATAAATATTGATTATATAATATACCATTAGATTCTTTAAAAGAATCATGAGTTGATATATCAAATATTATAATTGATGAATCATGAAATAAAGATCCATGAGTAGCACTTATACCTGTTGATAAAGATTGAAATAATCAGATTTATGTTCTACCATGAATTAATGATAATTTTTGAGAAGAAGATTTAGAAAGTAAAAGAGATATATTTAGTGAAGTATGAAAAAATAGTTGAATACTAGTTTTGTCTTTAGAATTACCTATAAAAACTGCACTATATTGAATTAAACTTGCTAATGAGTATTGATTAAAAGTTATTTTAGATCCTTGAGGAATGATAGAATGAAACGATTATAAAGAAATACTTAAAGAATGAATATATTTTATAAAGCCAAATGAACAAGAAACAAAAATATTAACTTGAATTGAAATTGTAGATTTTGAATCAGCAAAGCAAGCTTCTAAAGTTTTTATGAATTATTGAATTAAGAATATATTAATAACAGTTTGAAAAAAATGAGCTTATTATTTTTCTAATAAAAGTGAAAAGCATTATTTAATACCAGATGTTAATGTTGATAAATCTTCAAAAGACGAAACTTGATGTTGAGATCAAACCATTGCAACTCTATCAAGTCAAATAGTTAATTGAAAAAGTATTAATGAATCAATAAAAGAATCTGTATTAAGTGGGACACTACAATTCTATAAAAGTTGAGTTTGTCCTTTGAAAAAAGAAGATTTATTAATTTAAAAAATTATCTTATGAAAATTGTAGACAATGAAGTTGCATTCAATAAATTCAAACCTGAAAATTGTGTTTTTGTAATTTCTAAAGATTTAAATTGAAAATATAGTTGAATGGTAGCAGGTTTTAATATGACATGTTCTAAAAAACCATATATGTATGCTGTTTCGATTTCAAGGATGGCTAAAATTAATAATTGATTTATTAATTTTGTGAATATAATATAAGTATATAATCATTAATTATAAAATTATGAGCAAGAATAAATATTACATATTAGAAGAAGCTAAAAAAATATCAGATGAAAAAATATCTAATAAAGCTAAAGCTTTTTCACAAAAAATAATTAATAAACAAAAAGAAAATCAATATGTTTAAAATTGAATTAAAAGGAGAAGTTATTGATAAAATAGATAACTTCATAGATTCATACTTAAATAGTTTTTTAATTTTATTTATTGATTCATGAATTGAAGATGTATATTTAATAGAAGAAAACTATAAAAAAATAGCAACTAAATTTAGAGATCAAATATATTTTTCACTAAAGGATACATGTGAAAAAGACATTATATTTTGAAAAAGAATATGAGATAATGGTGAATTATCTATCATTATATCAGTTTGAAATTATAAAATATTTATTGATTATAGAGAAAATAATATTTCCAAAATCAGATATATAGAAAACGTAGAATTTTATAAAAAATAAGATTATTTATTTTTTATCTATCATCACAGAATTTCTAATATTTTCTACGATGGTCTTTTTTTCAATTTACCCTCATTGTGAATACCTATCGAAATAGGGAAGAAATGTATTAAGTTCGAATAGAGTTCACGATGCTTAAAATTATCATTTTTGCAATTATTATCTATTACAATATACTAATAAATAATAATTTATAATTTGATAATTAAATATGCACGAAGAAGATAAAAAAATTTTGAAATTAATACATGATTATGCTTCAAAAATCATAATAGTTTTACCTATATTTTTAATAATAGGTATATTATATCAATTTATTAATTTAATAATTATTGATAAATTGGTGTTTTTTTCATGGACACAAGTAATAAATGATAGTGTTAGTTTATTTTTTCCTTTTGTTATTTGATTTTTATGAATAATTTTTTGATCAACAATAAAAATTAATAATAAAAAATGATTTACTTCTGACTTTATTGTTTATAGTTTTATAGCAGCTATTATTTTTGCTATATTTTATTGATTTAAACTACCATTAATATATAAAACATTTTGAGTATGATTTCTTTTTATGTTTCTATGAAAATCTTTTATAGCTAGTCAAATTTTAACTGGTTCAGAAAAATTAAAATCAGAAAAATACAGATTAATTTTAAATATTAGTTATATTATCATTTCTATAATATGAATTTTTACCTTAATAGCTGATTTACAATATAAAAATCTTTATATAAAAATTGATAATATTAAAGAAAATATTATTTATATTAATGACAATTATATAATTACTAAAGATAAAATTGTACATAATAGAGATGATTTAATATTTCATTATTTAGAAGACAATAAAAATATTGAGGAAGTAATAATTGATAAAGAAGATAAGAATATAGTAGTAGATGATTGAAATAAATGAAAAACGAATAATAATGAAAAAAAATTAGAAACTTTAGAAAAAAGTAATGAAGAAGAGAATATTAAAAATATTTTAGAAAAAAATAATTTTAATATAATTGAAGTTCTTGATGATTCTTGTATTGCTGATATTGATTGCAAAACTCCTGCACATTATATGATTCAATCACATTGTCCATATAATTCAAAATGTATTAAATCAAAATGTTCAGTTATCTGTCCTAGTTCTTTTACAGGTAAAATAATAGATAGTAATATTATACCTATGCTTGATTAGCATTTACAAAAGATTAGTTTTAAATTAATCTTTTATTATTATTTTGCATATCTAATACCTTTTTGAATAATTTGTCATTTATCATTACAGAGTTTCGAATATTCTCTACGATGGTCTTTTTTTCAGTTTACCCTTATCGTGAAGACCTCTCGAAATTGGGAATTATAGTAGCAGTTTCGAATAGTCTTAACTATTTTTAAATTTGATAATTTTTCTATTTATACTAGAATAATAATTAATATTTGTTTTATAAAAAAATACTATGAATTTAAATAATAAAGTAGCAATTATTACTTGATGAACAAAATGAATTTGAGAAGCAATTTCTTTAGATTTTGCTGAAAGATGAATTAAAGTATGTGTAATATATTATTGAGACGAAAATAATGCAAATAAATTTCAAGAAAAGATTAAGAAAATAAATTCAGATTATTTAGTATTAAAAGCTGATGTTTCAAAAATTGAGGATACTAATTATATTTATGAAAAAGTTGTAGAAAAGTTTTGATGAGTTGATATACTAGTTAATAATGCAGGTACTTTTTTAAGTAAAGAAAATGAAGCAAATATTGAAAAAAGATATAAAAAACTTTTTGAAATAAATTTCTTTAGCTCTGTTTATATGACAGAAAAATTTGGTGAATTATTTAAATGAGATTTATGAAAAATTATAAATATATCTTCAATTGCATGAGTTAATCCTTTTTCCTATACATGATGAGTTAGATCTCCTGAATATTGTTGTTCAAAAGCATCTATGGATTTGTACACTAAATTAATGGCAAGAACTTATGATTGAAAAATACTAGTTAATGGTATAGCTCCATGAAGCACTAATACTCCTTTGTGGGATTGAGTAGATGAAAATTTTAAAAAAATAAGAGCTAGTGAGTCCATGATAAATAGATATATGGAACCTAAAGAAATATCAAAAACAGCAGTTTTTTTACTTGAAAATGATGCTATTAATTGAGATATTATAGTTGTTGATGGTGGTAATATTTTAAATTAATTTTTTAAAATAATAAAAATGAAAATTGTAGACAATTAAGTTGCATTCAATAAATTCAAACCTGAAAATTGTGTTTTTGTAATTTCTAAAGATTTAAATTGAAAATATAGTTGAATGGTAGCAGGTTTTAATATGAAATGTTCTAAAAAACCATATATGTATGCTGTTTCGTTATGGAAAGAGTGAAATACTCACAAACTTATAAGTGAAAGTAAAGAATTTGTTGTATCAGTACCAAATAAGGATATAGAAAAAGATTTAATACTTTTTTGAGAAAATCACTGAAATGAAATTGATAAGTTTAAAAAAAGTAATTTAAAAACTAAAAAAGCAAAATTTATAGATTGTTTATTACTTGAAGATGCTACAATAAATTTTGAATGTAAACTAGTAAAAGAAGTAGACGCATGAGATCATATATTATTTATTTGAGAAATATTAGCTTCTTATATAAATGAAGATAAAAAAGTATTATTTAATATGTGAAGGAAAGAAAATTGAGATAGAGTTTTTAGAGAATTTTAAATTTTATTTTCATTTCATTGTTTTCTCAAATAACTTTTTATTCACCATCACAGAGTTTCGAATATTCTCTACGATGGTCTTCTATCTATATTTTTTATTGTGTTAAAATTTTTATTAAATATAATACGTGAAATAAATTATTATTAAGAAAAGATTAAATGAAATTTTGTATGTCAACGATAGCTTGAGTTGAGAGTATAGCTAAAAAGGAAATAGAGATGCAGTGAGGGAAGATTGAGGAGGTTGTAGATAGACTTATAACTTTTTCTTGAGATATTACACTTATGGTTAGAATGAATCTTTGGTCTAGAGTTTGAAATAAGGTGTATATGCTTTTGGATGAAAAAGATTGAGTAACTGATTTTGATACTCTTTTTGACTTGGTTAAAAACATACATTGGAAAAGATATTTTAAAAAGGATTTTCCACTTTTGGTTAAATCAAGTTCTGTAAGAAGTGAATTATTTTCATCTAGAACAATTCAAAGTATTTGAAAAAAAGCTATAATTAAGAGTGTTAAATGAGAAGCTTGAGTTTTAAATGAAGATGATAGTTTAGAAAAATTAGAAGTACTTGTATTAATAATAGATAATAAAGCAAAAATTTTATTAAATACATCATGAAATGCTCTTCATATGAGAGGATATAGAACTGAAGCATGAGAAGCTCCAATTAAGGAATCTCTAGCTGCAGCATTAGTACTATTATCAAATTGGAGATTCAAGGAAAATATGTATGATCCTTTTTGTGGTTCTTGAACTATTGCAATTGAAGCGTTAATGATAGCGAAAAATATAGCTCCATGATTAAAAAGATGATTTGCTTATGAAAAATTAAAACTTATAGATTGGGATTCTGCAGAAAAAGAAAGAGCTTTAGCAAGAAAAAAAAATTTTGATTGAGATTATAAAATATTTGCAAGTGATATTGATCCAGAAATGATTGAGATAGCAAAACAAAATGCAAAAAGAGCGTGACTTGAAGATGGAATAATATTTGAAGTAAAAGATTTTAAAGATTATATAGATAATAATATATCTTGAACTCTAGTTTCAAATCCTCCATATTGAGAAAGATTAAAAGATGAAAATATAAGATGACTATATAATAATATAGACAAATTATTTAGACTAAACCCAGAATTAAAATGATGAATAATATCAAGTTATTTAGAATTTGATAATCAAATAGAAAAAACAAATTACAAAAAAAGAAAATTATACAATTGAGGAGAAAAATGTTATTTTTGGAAGAGAGTTTAGCCCTCTATCCCAACCTTTCCCCCAAGGGAGAAAGGAGTAGAATAAAAATATTTTATTTCCTCTCCCTTGAGGGAGTGTTAGGGAGGGGAAAAATAATTTAAAAATTTAAATGATAATCTTAGCAATAGAAACATCATGTGATGATACTAGTATAGCAGTTTTTAGAGATGAAAAACTGTTATTTATGGATACAGCTAGTCAGATAAAAATACATAATAAAACTGGATGAGTTGTTCCAGAAGTAGCAGCAAGAGAACATGCAAATAGTATATTTGATGTATTAACTAATGTACTTGAAAAATCAAATATCAGTTTAGAAAATATTGATTATATTTGAGTGACGACTAATCCTTGATTATTACCATCTTTACTTACTTGAACTACAGTTGCTTGAACAATTTCAACGGTATTAAATAAAAAAATAATTCCAATAAACCATATTGAAGCACATATTTTTTCTAATTTTTTAGAAAGACAAGAACAAGAAATCGAGTTTCCACTTGTTTGTTTAACAGTGTCATGATGACATAATGACATTTATTTTATGAAGGATATGTGGAATTTTGAAAAAATAGGTAGCTCTTGAGATGATGCTTGATGAGAAGCCTTTGATAAAGTAGCAAAAATGATGGTACTTGAATATCCAGGGTGACCTGTTATTAGTAAGTTGGCTGGAGAATATATTTCCCCCTCTCCTGCAGGAGAGGGGGCTAGGGGGTGAGGTCTTTTCCCTCGTGTTTGGCTTGTAAAAAAAGAATTTAATTTTAGTTTTTCTGGATTAAAAAGTTCTGTAAAAAGAGAAGTTGATAGAAGAATTAAAGAAAACTCTGAATTAACACTTGATGATAAAAAAGAAATTTCATATGAATTTGAAAATGCAGTTACAGAGGTTTTATCATATAAACTTATAAATGCAGCTGAAGAAAAATGAGTAAAAACTGTAATGTTAGCTTGATGAGTAAGTGCAAATACAAAATTAAAAGAATCAATTGAAAAACTAGCAAAAAAAGAATGAATTAATTTTATTTATCCAAAGAAACTAATCTATTCAATGGATAATGCTGCGATGGTTTGAATTAATACTTATTACAGGATTAAATATTGAAAATTTGAAGATAAGGTTTGAATGGTGAAAATATAAAAAAATAACCCATTTTTTTAATTCCTTCTCTTAAGTCTAATGGAAGGAGGACCAAAAGATGTAGCCCCTTGCCCTTAGACTTAAGGGAAAGGATTCAGGTTAGGGATATTTACCCTTCTAATTTCTCTTTAATCTTCAAATTATCCTTCAAATAAATATTTCATTTTTCTGATAATATGTTTTTGATAAGTTTATCTCAAAACTCTAATCTATGAAAGAAGTCTTCTGTAGTAATAACTGCAAATTTTATTTTTCTTCAATAGAATACTCAAGATAAGAAATTACTAAGTGTTTCTTTATCTATATCTCATATTAAGAATATATCAAGAATGTTTTTACCATTTTCATTTAATTTGTTTTTAACAGCTTCATTAACTATAATTAATTCTAGTTCATTTTTTTGTTTAAAAAAATCTTTTATTTTACTTAAAGGATTATATGTTTTTATAAAAATATTTGTAAAATCTTCTACTAAATAAAAGTTTGAATTAACAAAAAATATTTTCTTTTTTAATTCTTGTTTGAATTTAAGTATTCATATTTCACTTAAATTATCAAGCTCTCTTTTTATTGAATTAATTTGTTCATCTAAATCTCTTGATAAAGCCCTCATATGAAAGCCATCATTATTTCATGATTCGTATTCCAAAAAAAACTTTTCTAAAAGTTTTGTTCTACATTTTGATCAGAATATTTTTGAAATGTCTAATTCTTTCATAAATTATTTTTAAATTAGGTTCTTTTATTACTTTAATTTAACAAATAAATGATAAAAATCAAGTAATTTTATTAAAATAGAGCAAAAAAATAAAAGATATTAATTTAATTTTTAAGTTAATATCTTTTATAATTATTTTTTATTAAAATGGAATATCCTCTATTGAAATTTCTTCTTCTTTTTTAGGAGTTGAGCTTTTTACAGCTGGAGAAGGATTAGAAGCAGTATTGTTAGTTGAATTAGTTTCTCATTTTCTATCTAACATGATCATATTTTCTCAGATAATTTCAGTTCTATATCTTTTTGTACCATCTTGAGCTTCCCAATTTCTTGTTTGAAGTCTACCTTCAATATATACTTTTCTTCATTTTCCTAAGTATTCGTTAGCAATTTCTGCTAATTTACCCCATAATACAACATTATGAAATTCTGTTTGTTCTTGCCTCATTCAACTTGAATCAGTCCAGTTTCTATTAGTAGCAATAGAAAAACTCATTACATTTTGACCATTCGGAGTTTGTTTTAATTCTAGATCCTGTGTTATGTTTCCGATTATTTGCGCCTTGTTTAAATCCATAATTACAAAGTTAAATATAAAATAGTGCAATTGCACTGAGAGAATTATATTGTTTTATAAAATAAATGCAAATAAAAAATATATTTTGTATATAAATTAACTTGCAAGTAATTCAAGCACTTGAGCAATTCTATTACATCAATATGTCTTGAAACTTTCAACTTCATTATCTAGTGTAAGACTAAAACTTTTCACACTATGATGTTGTCTTACTTCATCAACTAATTTAAATGATTTTGAGTTATCTATTAGAAATTTTAATCCATTCTTTTTTTCAGGTAAATAAAAATTATCATCTAAAAACATTGATTGGTATCAATCAGCTCATAAATCTTCTGCAAATTCACATTGTTCATTTGTTTCTGTCCATTCTACTATACAAATAGTACCTAATCTTTTATATTCACAAATAAAATTTGTCAATTCATCTATTTTTTGAGAATCTTTAGATTGAAAAAGACTTTGAAAATATTTTCAATCTATTTTAATATATTTAGGTATGTATCCTATTTTAGTTAATCTTTTAAGTATTTTCAAGCTAATGTTGTCTTTTACTTGACGAAGGTCTAAATCATCTATGGCTACTTCATATCATCTTTCTTTTAACTCTACTAAAGCATGTATTACTTTAAAATTTAATTCTCAATAATCACTTTCTCATATTTCAAAAACACAATTTGATTTATCTATTTGGAATTTATCTTCTAGACTATCAATATATGTAATAAAGTTTTTATCTCATAAATCTTTAAGTAAAACATTTAATCAATATTTTTTGTTCTTTTCTTGAATTTCTTTAAAAGTATAGTCTGATACTTTTTTAAATAGTTCAAAAGTATTATCACTTGATTTTATTATGTTTATAGCTTCTTCAGTATTGAAAGATCAGAAAGTAGATAAAATTTCTGTAAATATATATCCACCTTTTCAATCTCTGACTTTTTCTTCTTTAAAGCCTAAAGATTCAAATAATAAATTTACATTTTTTTGTAAAGAGTTGTTTTCTTGGTAACTAAGTCATTCATCACATGCATTTATTCATGTAAATTCTTGATTTTGAA
>Ga0193956_1001038_pt1 | contig 11579 bp, 7 predicted proteins | sample BB_7_MG_FD_140358 | JGI IMG/M metagenome (GOLD analysis project Ga0193956, IMG submission 140358) | Microbial mat bacterial communities from the Broadkill River, Lewes, Delaware, United States - BB_7_MG | ecosystem: Environmental > Aquatic > Freshwater > River > Microbial mats | place: USA...
ACCAATACATATATAATTGGTCAGAAAACTCAAACCTTACCGTTAGCGATTTAATAACAGAAGGTGTTCCTATAAAATTCTATACAGACCCTAACGACAATGACTTTGGATACGTTGGATACCTACCATCAAGAACTTACAAACCTGCCGACCCCTTTGATGGATTTATTGGCTGCCCAATTAATGGAGATTGGAAATTAGTTATCAACGACGCAGAACCACAAGAAAATGGATTTGTGGTAGAATGGGGAGTAATTTTTAGCTCAGGAAACTTATTTACAGAATTAAATATAGATGAAGGTAGTTGGACTGGAGAAAATATAATAAACAATCCAAACGACTCTACAATAACAATAGAAGCTCTAAACTCAGGAAATTCAATATACACACTTAGTTTAGTAGATTCCTACGGTTGTTCCAATTCGCAAGATGTAATTCTATCTACCGAAAATATAAATCTTGAACTTGGAAACGATACCACAATTTGCTTTAACGAAAATATAGAACTTAATGCCGACGGAGGAAATGTTGGAAATATCTATTATCAGTGGAATGATGGTCAAACAACCTCAGCAATTAATGTAACCCAAGCTGGCGAATATTCAGTTGAAGTTATAGGAGAGGCTTGTTACAAATCAGATAATATTATTATTAGCATTGCTCCCGAAATTATTGCCAACTTAGGAGACGACCTCTCATTATGCTTTAACAAGAGCTTAGAGCTGTCTCCAAGCACAATAGCAGATGATTTTACATACAAGTGGAGCACCAACGAAACAACCCAAACAATAACAATCTCCGAAGGAGGCGAATACTGGGTAGAAGTGAGACAAGAAAATTGTAAAAACAGCGACACAATTTACATAAATGCCATTCCAGAACTAAAAGCATATCTTGGAAATGATACAACTATTTGTGAAGGAGAAGAACTAAAAATAAGTCCAGAAACTGTTGAAAATGTTTTGTTTAATTGGAACACCAGCGAACAAACAGAAGCAATAACTGTAACAGAAGAGGGAGAATATTGGGTAGAAATTAGCCAAGAAAGTTGCACCCAAATAGACACAATAAAAATAAATGTTGCACCCGCATTAAACCTTGAACTTGGCGAAGATATTACAATAATTACAGGACAACAAATTACTCTTGATACAGAAATAGAAGATGCAATTTACCTATGGAAACCAACAGAGGAAACAACTCAATTAATAAATGTTAGCCAAGCTGGAAAATATGTTGTTACAGTAACAAAAGGCTGCACTGCATCAGACTCTATAACAGTTTATGTTAATGATGTTCAATTAATTATACCAAATACATTTACACCAAACGGAGACGGAAAAAACGACACTTGGCTTTTTGGCAACGCAGATAACTTAGGCGAAATAGAAATAAATATATTTGACAGACTCGGAAATATAATGACAAACTATACCACAACAGAAAATCCATCTGGCTGGGACGGAACCCGCAACAACAATCCACTTCCCTCTGACACCTATTGGTATATAATAAAATTTAAAGACGGAACAACTCAAAGTGGAACAGTTACAATAAGAAGATAATTTCTTATGAAAATATTGAGCAACAAACAAACTTTTATAGAAATAAAATAAACCATTAAAAAACTGAAAAATATAACAAATTAATCCATAAATCAATGAAAAAAACATTTTTATTAATAATTGCAATATTATTTACTGCTACAATATTTGCACAAGAACAACCATTTAGCCAGCAATATTTGTTTAACCAGTCGCTTGTTAATCCTGCAATAGCAAGCAGAGACAACTATATTGCTGTTAGATTTACAGACAGGCACCAATGGCTTGGCGTATCCGATGCACCAGTTCAGCAGTCGCTTAGTGTTACCAACAAATTCGGAAAAATGGGAGCAGGAGCAATAATATACAACGAAATATACGGACCTATCAGAAATAGTGGAATCCAGTTTTCATACTTTTACGACGTAAAACTAAAAGCAGACAAAATTGGTTCAAAACTTTCCTTTGGAATAACTGGTTCAATATTTCAAGAAATGCTTGACGAAACAAAGCTAACAACCTTAGAAGCAGACCCTACAATAACAAATAGCCGTCAAACTGCATTTTATCCAAACGCAGGAGCAGGAGTATTTTATTACAACAAAAAATTCTCTCTTGGGCTATCAGTCGGAAACCTAATCCCTTCACGAGTGCCAATATATACAAGCGAATTTGAACCCAGCAAAGAGAGAACATACATAATTTACACAGATTATACATATTCCAACGAAATAAATACTTTTGCCGTAATACCATCACTATTATTTAAAATTGATGAAGTAGGGCAAAAAGAGATTAATATAAATTCAAAAGTATATTTCCAAAACTTTTTATGGGTAGGAGCATCATACCGAGATGCCTTAGAAACAGATATTTACAAAAATCAATCTATGGCTGCACTACTCGGACTAAGAATTTACGAAAGAATATACATTGGATACAGCTACGACGTAGAATTAAATAGTTTTCAAACATACAACTCTGGCTCACACGAATTTATGCTCGGAGGAAATATTTATACAAAAAAACAAAGTATGCCAAGATATTTTTAAAACTAAAAAAAACAGAAAAAGCAAATTTTGATAATCCGAAATTTGCTTTTTTATCAAAGAAAACTAAAAAAAAAGAATATCAATAGTTCGTTGTTTTTTTATTTAACATCTTAATTTTCAGTAAATTAACTACAATAATTTATATAATTTTATTCTTATCATAAACAACTGACTTACTATGCTTTAATAAAAAACCAAGCACTAAAAATTAAAAACTTAACGAAGTGTTGAATACAAATTTTACCCTTATTTTATTTATTTTATTAAATTTGCCACTCAATTTTTATAAAAAATAAAAAAGATACTTTTTGTTGGTTATCAGTCAAAAGCTAATTAAAATTTAAACACTAAAAATTAAGCACTTACGTTAAATGATACAAAAAAAAATAGGATTTGATAAAATTATTGAAAAATTAAACGACTTTGCTCTTAGTAGTTTGGGCAAAGAAAGAATACAAAATATTCGTTTTCATACCAAAAAAGAACGAATAAAACAGCTTTTAGAACAAACTCATGAATTTGTAGATATAATAAAAAATTATGATGAATTTCCTACAAATTATTTCTACGATGCTCGCAAATATTTGAATAAAATAAAAATTGAAAACACCCACCTTTTGCCCGAAGAACTGTTAAAATTAAAACGCTCTTTAGAAACTGTAAAATCAATTATATATTTTTTCAGAAAAGAAGAAACAGAAGGGAAATTTGACGAATTACGAAAATTAGTTACACAAGTAAAAATGTATCCCTATGTTAGTGAGCAAATTAACAGAATAATAAATAAAGAAGGAATAATCAAAGACTCTGCGTCTGCCGAATTGAGAACCATAAGAATAGAGCTTGCCCAAAAGCAAAATTCTGTTTCCAGAATAATAAATTCGGAACTTAAAAAAGCCCAAAAAGACGGAATAATTGACAAAGATACAAACCTAACTGTTAGAAACGGAAAATTACTAATTCCCATTTCGGCTTACGACAAAAATAAAATTCATGGAGCAGTGCAAGACCAGTCTGCATCTGGGAAAACCGTTTTTATTGAGCCACTTAGAAGCATAGAACTGCACAACCAAATTACAGAACTCCAGTTTGCCGAAAAAAGAGAAATTATAAAAATTCTGACAAATTTTGCCGATAATATTCGTGGGTATATTCCAGACCTTATAAATATTTATTACTTTTTGGCAGAAATAGACTTTATTCGTAGCCGTGCAAAACTTGCAATTATGCTAAATGCATCTAAACCAAAATTGTCTGACAAGCCAGTTTTAGATTTTCGCCAAGCATACCACCCTCTTTTGTATCTTGCTTTTAATGAGGTTAATAGAAAGGTTGTGCCGCTTGACGTGGAGTTGAACGAAGAACAGCGAATAATTTTAATTTCTGGACCCAATGCAGGAGGTAAGTCGGTGTCGCTCAAAACGGTAGCACTTTTACAATACATGGTTCAATGTGGTTTGCTTATTCCAGTAACTCCACACTCTACATCGGGAATTTTTGAACAAATTTTTATTGATATTGGCGACGAGCAATCTATTGAAAATGACTTATCTACATATAGTTCACACCTTCTTAATATGAAAAATTTTATTAAAAAAGGTGGTGAAAAATCGCTTGTGCTTATAGACGAGTTTGGAACTGGCACAGAGCCAATTGTGGGGGCAGCCATTGCCGAAGCCATTTTGGAGGAATTTAATAAGAAAAAAATAAAAGCTGTAATAACTACGCATTATTCTAATTTAAAGCACTTTGCAGCAGCAACCCAAGGCATAGAAAATGCCGCAATGCTTTTTGATAGCAAAAATTTAAAACCTCTATTTATTTTAGAAGTAGGAAAACCCGGAAGTTCGTATGCTTTTGAAATTTCTAAAAGTATTGGTTTGCCTCATCACATTATTAAAAAAGCAGAACAACTAACTGGAACAAAGCAAGTTCAGTTGGAAAAACATTTGAATCAAATAGAAGAAGATAAAAGATTAATAGAAAGCGAAAAAAGGGAAATTATTCAAGTAAAAAAAGATTTTAAGAACAGAGAAGCCATTTTTAGAAACGAGCAACAAAAATTATTACAAGAACGAAAACAAATTATTGCCGAAAGTAATAAGAAGGCAGAGCAAATAATTGCCGATGCTAATAAACTTATAGAGAACACAATAAGAGACATAAAAAATAAAAATGCAGAAAAAGAAGCCACAAAAAAAATTAGAAAAAACTTGGAACAACAAAAAATAAATATTGTTCATAAAAACAAAAAAGAACTTAGAAAAATAGACCAAAAACAACAAAAAATTGATAGTAAAAAAATAGTTAAAACTGAAGCAAAAGTTTCCCCAGTTGATAATAATAAAATTGTTGTAGGAGAAAATGTTAAACTAAAGTCCTCTAATACAATAGGTAAGGTAGAGTCTATAAAAGATAAAGTTGCAATGGTTGTTATTGGAAATATGAGAACTTTTGTGAAATTAAAAGACTTGGAAAAAATTAGTAATAATCAGATAAAAAAAGAACAAAAAACAAAAGTAAGGGTAAACTTCAAAAATCCCAGTGTTCAAAAAAACGATTTTATGGCTGGTTTAGATGTTCGGGGTTGCCGAGCAGACGAGGCTTTGCAAAAAGTTTCTCGCTACATAGACAACGCTACTATTGCTAATGCCTCCGAACTCAAAATTTTACATGGCAAAGGAAACGGAGTTCTAAAACAGATTATTAGAGAGTATCTTAACACTATAGATTTTGTTATCTCTTGCAAAGATGAAAAAGTTGAGCACGGTGGTGCTGGAATTACAGTAGTAAAATTAGAAAAATTTTAAGAGTATCGACACTATCCTGTAAAGGGGCAATATAAGTTACCTGAACTCAGAAATCAAACTTACACACTTTACAGGATAGTGTTTTTTTATGCTTTTCAATAATTTGATATAAATTTTCTTATTTTACAATAACTTTTTTAACTACAATATTATTTTCATTTTGAAATCGTAAAAAATAAACACCTCTTTCAGAAATTACAGTGGAAAAATTATTATTTATTTTTTCTATTCTATTTATTTCTTTACCAGTAATATCTATAACAGACAAACTGTAATTTTCTTGGCATTGGATATTTAGTTTGCCGCTTGTTGGGTTAGGAATAATTTTTATTTGCTCATTAATATCTTCTGCAATATTTACAGACTCAATGCAATAGCCAGTTGTATTTTGAACAATTGGTTCGCCACTTTCGTCTCCTATTCCATCTAAAATTAAGTTGCCTTCGCCATCGTAAACCTCCCAAATACAATATTCTGGCAAGTCGCCAATATTATTAAAAGTTATAATAATATCTGCATCTGTTGAAGAGGGAAAAAAATAATCTACCGAAGGACCACTCAAAAGAGTAGCATCTGTAAGCACTTGAATACCATTTGTTGTAATATTAATATTTGCTCCAAACCAACCCTCTTCCAATTCTTCTTCTTTCAAAGTAATTTTATGAAGACAGCCATCAATAATTGCAATTTCTTGAATTAATTGATTATTACTTTGCACTGCATCTCCCTCTGCAATAGCCATGTATGTGTATGTATAATTTCCGTCGGTGGCAGGTGAAAAATCGCTGAAAATAATATTTCTGGTTTCTACAACATCTAAATTGCTCACCGTTACAGTTTCAGAATATACATCAGAAGAACCGTCATTAATTGATAAATTTATATCAAAACTAATAGGTTCATTTCCAAGATTAATTACATTTAAAGATGAATTTGGAGTATTTCCCAAAATATCAGCATTAGGCAGTTGCGAGCTAACTATTTCAACATCTGTGGTTGGAGCTTCATAAATAGAAACATCATCTATAGAAATATAATCAATATTTGCAGCAGAAAAAGCATGCCAGCCAAAATAATAAACTTGATTTGCCAAAGGCGTATAAGAAAAAGTTTTTTGCTCATATTGGCTTGCTATCAGATTGTTCTCTTGCCATATCAAATCGTTCATTTCTGTGCTATTTGCTTGGTTACCTACCATAAATTTAATTGCTTCTGGTATTCCTGCCCAACCCGGAGCTTTTATTTTGAATTGGATAATGTAAGTAGTTCCTGCTGTTAGATTTAATCCAGGAGTAAAAGCCCAATCGTCTTTATTTTCGGAGTCGAAAGGCACTGATAATGAGTTGGGTTCGGAATAGCCCCAAGGCTTAATCATCCAGCCGTAAGTTGTTGTTTGCAAAGTCCAGTTTTCTGGCATATCTTCTGATGCGTCAAAATTTTCGTTAAGAGGCGGGTCTTGTTGCCCAAAAGTTAATATACTAAAAAATAAAAATACTGCGGAGAATATAATTCTAAGATTCATAAGTAATTGTTTTTTAATGTTTGTTATTTATTTATTATTTTTTTTATAAAATATTGATAATTAGATTTTTATTTTGAAATTGATGAAGTTTTTTTAGCTTAATCTATTTCTATTTTCGTTTGCAAGTTGTTCGTATTCGTATCTTGCAATGTTTTCAAATTTATTGTAAAAACTTTTAAATCTTTTAATAATTTCAGAATTTAAGGACGAAGAGGTAATAACTTCGTCGTTGAGTTTTTTTAATATTTGAAACCAATATGAAATAAAATACATATTTGCAACTGGTATTATAACTTTTGCTTTTATATTTTTTTCAAAAAAAGTCATAAAACCATCGAGGGCTTCGGAGGAGAAATTTGCTGCCAAAATATTTTCAAAAAGAGGAATTTGATTATCCACTAATTGGCTTATGCTAATATTAAAATTTATGTGAAGAGGGTTTTTGGGGTCGTTAATATCTTTGGTGTGCAATTTTAATAATAGACTAAAAAAATCTGGCTGGATTTCTATGTTCAAAAATGTATTTTGATTTAGCAAATCATCAATTTCTGAGATTGATTTTTTTTTTATTTTAAAAAATTTCTTGAACATAATTAAACGATTTTACTATCACTTAAATATTTATTGGCTAATTTAACGAGTGCCAATTTCAAGTTTTTTTATTAATTTTAAATACATAGTTTACCTTTGTAAATAAAAAAATAAAAATTAGATAATTAGCACTCGTATAAAATTTTATTTAGTTTTTGTTAAAATAACTTTAACGGTAGCTTTTGTTTGATTGTCTTTCAAATTTGGATATATCCAATATTTTCCGGGTTCTAAAATATATCCTTTCGCTTCGGGAAAAAAGTTGTCTCCGTCTTTAAAAAAGCTTTGCACTGTTGCACTTTTGTTTTCTATCCAAAAGCCAGCATTGTCTCCTTCAATACTAATAATTTCTACTTGTTCTGTAATAATCAATGCTTTACAACTTAGTTCTGCATTTTTATTAGTTCCTCTTGTTTGCTCTCCATAAAATTCTATTTGAGCATAAACTCCTAAATTTGCAAGCACAATTATTGCAAATAATGTTAATAATAGTTTTTTCATTTTTTTGTGGGTTATTTTTGGTTAATGTTTTATTAGTAAGCTAACTAACTGCTATTTTTTATTGCCAAGTAAATATTATTAATAATATCAGTAGGCAAAAGTGAATGACTACCAAATGTTTCTGAGGCAATATCTGCAGCTAATCCGTGTAAATATACGCTTAAAATACATGCTTGTTCTTCGTCATATCCTTGTGCAAGTAGCGATAAAATTATTCCTGTTAGAGAGTCTCCACTCCCGCCAGTTGCCATTCCGGGATTGCCAGTTGTGTTAAAATAGCAATTTCCTTCGGGGGTAGTAATTGCTGTATAAGCACCTTTTAATATAACATAAACTCCCTTTGTTACAGAGAATTTTATTTGTTTCAAATTTCTTTGATAATTATTTTTAGACTTTCCAACCAGCCGTTCAAACTCTTTTGGGTGCGGCGTAAATATAATATTTTTTTGCAAATTTGCAAGTAAGTTTTTATTTTTTCCAATAATAGTTATAGCATCTGCATCTACTACGAGGGGTTTTTGTGAATTTTCCAACAAGTTTTTTAATAAATTTTCTGCGTCTGCATCAAGTCCTAATCCTTGTCCTATTGCAATTGCCGAATATTCTTCAAAATCTAAATTTTGGGTAATCATTGATTCTGGCGAGGCAATATTTAAAGCTATACTATCCTCACTATAAACGGTTAAGCGTCCAATTCCTGCTCGGTGTGCTGCTTTTGCTGCAAGTATTGATGCACCCATTTTTTCTCTTTGTCCGGCAATTAATAGTCCGTGTCCGTAGTCTCCTTTGTGCGAAAATTTTGCTCGTTTTTTTATTTTGCCAACAATGTTTTCTTTTTCTGTTGTAAAATAATTTGTTTCTGCTTTTTTTATGTAATTAGCATCTATTCCAATAGGTATAACGTAAAAATCGCCAACATAGTCTTGATTTTCTTGAAAAAAGAAAGATAAAAAAGGAAATTCGAAAGTTAGTGTATAATTTGCTTTTATTATTGATTGGTTTTTTGCTTTATGATTTTCTTCGCCAAAAAGCCCTGATGGAATATCTATTGCAACTACCTTATTATTAATGCTTTGATTTATAAAATTTATAGTTTTTGCAGGTAAACCACTTGCCACTCGTGAAAGTCCTGAACCAAAAATAGCGTCTATAATGATGTCTTCTTTATTTATAACGGGAAAATCTTTTTCAGATTTTATTTCAAAAATATTTTTGGTTATTTTTTTTAATCTTTCTAAATTTATTAGAAAATCTGGCGAAAAGTTATCAGTAAATTTGAGAATATAAATATCTACAGTTGAATTTTTATAAAACCATCTGCTAACTTCCTGATTTATAAGTCTTGCGATTACAAGCCCATCTCCTCCGTTATTTCCGGGTCCTACAAATATTTTAAAGTGTTTATTTGTTTCGTAAATATTAAAAATAAATTTGTCTATAATCCAGTTGCTACACATTGTTGCAGCATGTTCCATAAGGTTTATGGAGCTTATAGGCTTGTGTTTAATTGTATAGTTATCAGCCTCTTTAACTTGTGTTGATTTTAATATTTTCATTTTTAATATTACATTTTCTTTACATTTATTACTGGCTCTTGTTTTTCTTTTGGATTTTTGTTGTTTTGAATATTTTGCAAATCTGCAACAAATTTTTCAATATCGCTATCGTTAAATTTCTTTTCTTTTGCGGCTTCTTCAAGTGTTCCCCATATAGGTTCTCCGCAGATTATACACCTTATACCGGCTGTCATTAAATATTTTACAGCTCCCGGAACTTTTTCTACCAAGTCCTCTATTGTTGTGTTTTTTGTAATTTCCATTTTATTGTTTTTTTATTAGTTCCACCTTTTAAGTAAGGTTTATTTTTCAACACTTCGTTAAGTTTTTAGTCTTTAATTAAAATACAATAAATCAATTATTTATGATAAGAATAAATTTTAATGAATTATTGCAGTTAATTTGTTGAAAATTAGAATGTTAAATAAAAATTTAACGAACTATTGAGTTTTTATTGTTTAGTTGTTAATATATTAATATTCAGGCGAAAGCTAATTAAAAACGAAAAACTAAACACTAAAAACTAATTTATATCATTTTTAAAATCTCATCAGTAAGTCTTTCTCTTTTAATTTCTGATTGCATACGCTCTCTCCATTCTTTTTTGTCGGTAATTTGACTGGCAAGTTCTTTGCCGAGTTTGAGATTACGAACTGTTGCTACTCCATTATTAAATTCGTTTTCGCCAATAAGAATTGCTATGGGGCAGTTTTTTTTATCGGCATACGAAAGTTGTTTTTTTAAGTTTTTTCGTGTGCCATAATATATTTCTACCTCTATGTCTTTTGCTCTTAATTCCTGTGCAATTTTCTGATATTCAGTCATTAAATTATCGTCAAAAGATAGAATAATTACAGGACCTTGTGCAAGTTCGGGAGTTTGTTTTGTAAGCGTAAGAATTTCGGCAAGCCTGTCCACGCCAATTGATGCACCTACTGCAGGCACTTTCATACCAAGCGATTTTTTCACAAGTCCATCGTATCTGCCACCTCCACAAATTGAGCCAACTTTTCGTTTTCGTCCTTTGCTATCTGTGTATGTTCCAACGTATTCTACTTCAAAAATAGGTCCTGTGTAATATCCCATTCCTCGTATCATTGTTGGGTCAAAAATTACTCTTTTTTCGTCAAAATTTAGTGCAGACAAAATTTCGTCAATTTTGGTTAGTTCTGCAACTCCCTCTTTGTAAGTGTTGTTTCCAATATTTTTAGCTTTTAATTTTTCCAAAATATTTGCTCTTGTTCTGACTTCTGAAAAATCTGATAAAAAGGTCATTATTTGTTCAACTATTTCGTTATCAATACCAAGACCTTCTATTTTTGCTCCCGATTTTTTGTCGGTTCGTCCTTGCCCGAGTTCTTGTGCTACTTCTTGCATTCCTATTTTATCGGCTTTGTCAATAATTCGCATAATGTTTTGCTCATCATCGTCTTCGGTGATTTTCAAATCAATAAGTAAGCCTTTTATTATTTTTCTATTATTTACTTTTACAAGGTAAGTTTCTCGCTTTAAGCCTATTTCCTCCAAAGCATCTGAAAGAATCATGCAAGCTTCTGCGTCTGTTGTAACGTCGTCTGTTCCAACGGTATCAAAATCTAATTGCCAAAATTCTCTGAATCGTCCTGGGTCTAATTTTGCTTCAAATCTAAAAACTTGTCCGTATTGATAGCGTCTTAAAAGAGGTGTTTTTCCTTCTTGCACTTGCTTGTGTTTGTATAAATCCCAAAGGCTTTCGGCGTATAGTCGGGCAAGTGGTGCTGTTAGGTCGTAACGCATTGTTAGATAATGGTTTTCCATAACAACATTATTTGCTGCGTCTCTAATTTCTGCACCTTGCGAGTCAAATTTTGGCTCTAATTCTGGATTTTTGAAAGAGTAAACTCCTTCTGCAAGTTCGTTGGAATCTGGAAGGTATTTTCCCAAGTTTTCGGAATATTCAAGAACAGGAGTGTCGTAGTGTTCAAATCCGTATTTTTTGTAAACTTTTGCTGCTGAATTTATTA